>Ga0256841_1000788_pt1 | contig 30272 bp, 32 predicted proteins | sample 356308metaG_FD_185971 | JGI IMG/M metagenome (GOLD analysis project Ga0256841, IMG submission 185971) | Hydrothermal vent microbial communities from Mid Atlantic Ridge, Atlantic Ocean - 356-308 | ecosystem: Environmental > Aquatic > Marine > Hydrothermal vents | place: Atlantic Ocean: Mid... | reverse complement strand
CAGTGCCGCGAGCAGACCGAAAATCAGCATGCCATGTTCCCGTAGGGTGTCACTGAGGGTGATCAATGCCTGGGTGAGCGGCGGCAGGTCCTGGGCGACGTTTTCGAATACCCGCACGACCTGTGGCACCACGTAGGTGAGCAGGGCGATGACGATCAGGATGGAGATGATGGTCAGCAACGCCGGATAGAAGAGGGCGAGCAACACCTTCTGGCGCATCTGCTGGCGGCTTTCGGTGTAGTCTGCCAGGCGGTCGAGGACCACGTCGAGGTGGCCGGTTTCTTCGCCGGCGGCGATGGTGCGGTGATACAGCTCGGGGAATACCCGCGGAAAATCGGCAAAACCGGAGGCCAGGCTATGCCCTTCGCGCACCTTGGCGCGGATGGCCAGCAGGATGCGTTTCAGATGGCGTTTCTCGGTTTGTGCAGCGACCGTGCGGAGCGCCTCTTCCAGGGGTAGCGAGGAGCGCACCAGGGTGGCGAGTTGACGAGTGACGAGGGCCAGATCCATGGCGCTGACGCCACGCCGGAGGGAGAATCCCCCGTGGGTGTCCGACGCCTGTTCCTGCCGCACGATCTCCACGACCCTGAGCGGCGTCAGTCCCCGTTCCCGCAGTTGCTGGCGGATTTGGCGGGGGGAGTCTCCTTCCAGGATGCCCTTCTTCTCCTTCCCCCGGTTGTCTAAGGCGCTGTATTCGAAGGCTTCCATGGCGGATCCGGGAAGGTATCAGCCTTCCTGCGTGACACGCAGCACTTCATCGATACTGGTGTCGCCCTTCAACACCCTGCGCGCGCCGTCTTGCCTCAGGCTTGGGGTGTGTTTGCGCAGATGGGTCAGCATCTCTTGTTCACTGGCGCCACTGTGGATCAGGCCGCGCAGGGTCTCGTCGACGGCGATCAATTCATAGATGCCCGTGCGACCTATATAGCCCTGATAATGGCACTCTTTACAGCCCTCGGCGGCATAGAGCGTCACCGGTTCGCCACCCGGTTCCAGTTCCAGACGTTCGAGCGCCGTGCTGTCTGCGGTATATGGGCGCTTGCAGTGGGGGCAGAGCAGTCTCACCAACCGTTGTGCAAGTACGCCGACCAGGCTCGAAGAGAGCAGGAATGGCTCGACGCCCATGTCTCTCAGTCGGGTGATCGAGCCGATGGCGGTGTTGGTATGCAGGGTCGACAGAACCAGGTGACCGGTCAGCGAGGCCTGCACTGCGATCTGTGCGGTCTCGAGGTCGCGTATCTCACCGATCATCACCACGTCGGGGTCCTGCCGCAGGATGGCCCGCAGGCCACGCGCAAAACTCAGGTCGACCTTGGGATTGACCTGGGTCTGACCGATGCCGTCCATGTTGTATTCGATGGGATCCTCAACGGTGACGATGTTGCGTGTCTTGTCGTTGAGGCGGCTCAGCACGGCATAGAGGGTGGTGGTCTTACCGGAGCCGGTGGGGCCGGTGACCAGGAAGATACCGTGGGGACGCAGGATGATATCGGGGTCCAGCCGGTGCAGTGTCTCGTCCGCCATCCCGAGATGCGCCAGATCGAGACGCCCCGCCTGCTTGTCGAGCAGACGCAGCACCACCCGCTCGCCGTAACTCGAAGGTAGCGTCGAGACGCGGATGTCCACGGGCCGGCTGCCCACCTTGAGCGAGATGCGGCCGTCCTGAGGCAGGCGCTTTTCGGCAATGTCCAGATGGGCCATGACCTTGATGCGGGAGACGAGGTAGGGCGCCACGACCCGAGGAGGATGCAACACCTCGCGTAGCACCCCGTCCACCCGAAATCGCACCACCAACCGGTTCTCATAGGGTTCGATGTGGATGTCCGAGGCGTTTTCCTTGATGGCTTCCGTAAAGAGGGCGTTGATGAGCCGGATGATGGGGGCATCGTCCTCGCTTTCGAGCAGATCCTCGGGTTCCTCGAACTGTTTGGCGACGTTGCTGAGATTCATCTCGTCGCCCATGTTCTCCATGATCTGGGTGGATTGTGCGGAGGTCGCCTCATACTGGCGGGCCAGACGGCTGTTGAATTCCTCTTCCGACGCCTCTTCGAGCACGATGGGACGGCCGAGGAGCCTCCGTACCTCGAACAGGGACTGGGGGGTAGTACCTGGATGATGGATAACGCGGACGCGGTTGCCGTCATTGCCATCCAGCAATACACCATGACGTCGGGCAAAGCTGTAGGAGAGCGTGGGTTCCTCGCGCTCCGGAGTGGCAGTGTCTGTTTCCGCGTTCATCGGTTTCGAGATGGCTACGGGTTAATGTGTGGGCGTTCCTGGGACCGGATCGAAAGGCGCCGGCAGGTCCGTGAACCGTTTTGGCAGCACGGGCGAAACATCGGACCCGAAGAGGTCGAATCCCTCTTTGCCGATCTTGACTTGCTGGGCCCGCAGATAGTTGTATTTGCCATGGGTAAGGCGTGTTTCGGTGGCGGCGTCACGCAGGATGACCGGCCGCAAAAACACCATGAGATTGCGTTTCACCTTCTTTGACCGGCGTGACTTGAACAAGTTGCCCATGACGGGGATGTCACCCAGGAGCGGAACCTTCTGATTGTTCTGGGTCAGGTTCTCGTCCAGCAACCCCCCCAACACGATGGTCTTGCCATCATCCACCATGACGGTTGTCTTTATGACACGCTTGTTTGTGATCAGATCCGAAGCCCCCACGGCGCTTGCGCTAAGGCTCGAAACCTCCTGCTCGATGTCGAGTTTGACCGCATCGCCCTCGTTGACCTGGGGGGTCACGCGCAGGGTAATGCCCACATCCTGTCGTTCGATGGTACGGAACGGGTTGACTGAGGTCGTGGTCGCACCGGTGCTGGCGTATTCACCCGTAACGAAAGGGACGTTCTGACCGATCACGATCTCGGCGGGCTGATTGTCGAGCGTGGTCAAACTGGGGGTGGAAAGAATATTGGTCTCGCCATCGGCATCCAGGGCGCGAATGAGTGCAGCAAAATTGATCGACGATGAATTGAACTTGCCGAAACCGAGCGTTGCGCCGTCACCGATGGCTGGTATTCCGCCGCCCGCGACGGTGGCGGCCACACCCGCGATGCCGGTTGCGCTGCTGAAATTGATGACACCGACAGGACCGCTGCCGCCAGGGGTGCCATCGACGATCCATTCGACCCCCAGTTCCTTTGTCATGTTCCAGGATACCTCGGCGATGATGGCTTCGACATGCACCTGCGCCCGGCGGATGTCGAGCTTGCTGATGACGGTCCGCAGTGAGCGAAGAAGATCCGGAGGCGCGGTGACCACCAGGGCGTTCGAGGCCTCGTCCGCCTGGATATTGATGGGGGATTTGAGTGTCTTTGCCGCGCCTCTCTTTTTCTGTTCCTGTTCGATGCTGCTGCTGATGCCGCTCAATACCGGCAACAGGTCCTTGGCCTTGGCGTAGTGCAGATAGATGACATGGGTATTGCCACCACTCTCAAGGGGGTTGTCCAGATCGGCGATAATGGCCCGCAGGCGCAGACGCGCAGAGCGTTCTCCGCTGAGGAGGACGCTGTTGGTGCGTTCGTCCGCAGCGAGCTTGACCTGTGTATCCACAGGCCCCTTGACAACCTTCTGCTGGAGACTGTTGAGAACCCGCACCACCTCTGTTGCCGAGGCATGCTTGAGCGGAATGATGTCGATCTCGCTGTCGGTTGCCTGATCGATGCGCGAGATGATATTGACCAGCCGTTTCACGTTGCTGGCCCGGTCTGAAATGATCAGTACGTTGGTGGAAGGGTAAGCGGCAAGATGACCCTGCTGGGGCACCAAAGGGCGAAGGATGGGGACGAGTTGAGCTGCCGTGACGTTCTTGACCTGGATCACCCGGGTGACCATCTGATCCCCCGGCACGTTGGATCCTGGCGCAGCGAGCGGAATGTTGGCCTGTTTCGCCTTGACCTCCGGAATGATCTTGATCACATCGCCGGAGGGGACGGTAGAGAAGCCGTGGACCTCCAGGATCGATAGAAAGACCTTGTAGATCTCGTCCTTTTCCATGGGGTGGGCGGATATCACGGTGACTCTCCCCTTTACTCGGGGATCCACAACGAAGTTCTTGCCGGTGAGTTCCGAAACCGTGTTGATCAGCGCACCGATGTCGGCGTCCTTGAGGTTGAGCGTGTAGGACTGGGCCGATACAAACATCGGCAGTACAAGCAACACCGCCAGCAGGGATATCCGTAACGCCTGCTTCCGCTTGAAAGTGGCGGCAGGTAGGCGCACGTTCAGAGTCGTTTTTGTTTTGCCGTTATGCAAGGGACAGGACCTGTATGTGTTGTCTTTCTCTTAAGTTTCTTTTGCAGTTCACATGGTTAGCAAAAAAACATGAGTTGATGATGCAATAGTAACAAAAACCCTGACGGGTTACACGCCCGTCAGGTCACATTTTCAATCTTGCCAATGTCTTTCAAAGCCATGAGTGAAGTGTAAATATCCCGGTTAATCAATAGACTGAAAGCCAACTTGAATAAATGTTTGTAGGATAGGCCCCAGTTCGGATCGTTGATGAACCTCTTCCCCCACACCGGTATTCATAGCCTCCCTGTATAGTCCAGCTCGATCTTTCCGCCCGGGGTCTCTTTTCCGAACGAGCGCAGCGCTGCAACCAATGCGGGCGGGGCGGATGGCCGTGGCAACACAAACCCATTGACGGTGAAGCGCCCATCCGGTTCGATGATGGTCTGGCCATCGAGGGTCAGTGCACCTTCACCGCTGAATTCGGCGATGATGTCTCCATTGTCCGAAGTCAGGGTTATATCCACGTCGCCCAGGGAGAGCGTGATGGGCTGAACGATTCCGGCCCCCTTCCAGAGTGCTTTTCCGTTCACGGATAGGACATGGCCGTCTTTGGAGAGTTCGAGTTCTTCCAGCCGGTATTCAAGGTTACCCTTGATTTTGCCCACCCGAAATCGGGGCACGGTTTCGAGCAGACCCGCATCCATCACCCCGTTGATGGGGGCGAAATAGGCGGTGCCCCCGAGGGTGACGCCGCCGGTACCTTCCGCATGGAGCCGTGGACCCGACACCTCGAACACAAAGCCCAATTTTGCACCTAGCAGCGCCAACGGAGAGAAGCGCCAGTCCATCTTCCCCAGGTCCGATCCCCGGAGAAGGATGCCGTCGGCGTGCCCTGACCATACGGTACCGCTGACGGCGGAAAGTGTGATTGGCTGCATTTCCTTTTCCACCCATCTGTAGGCGATGCTGGCGGGAAAACGGATGATGAGGAACAGCAGATAGGCCAAGAGGCCAAAGACAATGTACTTCAACCACGGTTTCATGAGGTGGGCCTGCCCAAGGTGATCCGCGCATTTACCACCCCACTCTGCGCCTGCCTGTCGATGGAGAGGCTTTCGACAATGACATGCTGGGTCTCAGACATGTTACCCAGCCACTGCATGATGTTGTCGAACGCCGCCTGTTCCAACCAGAGCTGGACCTTGTCATCTCCCTGGGGCTTCAGACGCTTGATGTGATTGCGCAATTTGTGGGATCGCGCTGTCTGGTCGACGATGGAAAGCAACGCCGTGTTGGACGCGTTTCTATTCACGCCATCATTCAGGCTCTTGTAACTTTGCACCTCCGCCGCTGCTTTTTTCATCCAATGCAGGGTGTTTCTCTGTTCCGCAACGTGCTGCCGCTTCCGGTCAACGGCGGTATCCAAGGGGCGCCACACAGCCAGATAGAACAACAGAACCCCCAATATCGACGCACCGGCGAGAAGGGCAATCCTCTCGTGAGGTTGGCGTGACATCAGCCATGCCTTCATGATTCACCTCTGCTGATTCGCAAATGCGCGGAAACCTGCTTGCCCTCGGCATTTGCCGATTTGATCTCGACGTTGAGATTCTGCGCCATCAACTGTTGTTTGAGACGTTCGAGTCCTTGCAAGTCGGCGAGCGTCAGACGCAGATCCAGGTGGCCGTCCCGGTAGTTGATGGCATCGACCGTCGCGCCTGTCTCGTGGCCGAGCGGGGGGGCGACCCGCCCCAGCAAGGTAACGAAATCCGCACCCGTGCGGCCACTTGCCTTGCGCAGTTCCGCCAGTTTCTGTTGCATCTGGGTTTTGGGTTTTACCACCCGCTTGATATCCGGGAAGGCCGTTTGGAAGACCGAGCGTATCTGCTGGTTGAGGCGCTGTTCTTCCTTCTGCAGATGCAGATATTCCACCACATTGGAGGCGATAACGAGAATCGCGAGGACCCCTCCGAGCACCAGCGCAGGGATCCAGGGGCGCAGTTGCTGTATGTGTTTCTGGACGATACGGTAATCGCCTTGCAGAAGGTTCAAAGGGGGCAGGTCGGCGCATCCGCCTGCAAGCACGTTGAGGGCATCGGTTTCGCAGGTATGGACGTTCAGTCGGGGAGGTGGCTCGCCCAGGCCGGCCTCGCTTATGCCGATATCGGCGTCGCCGCATACCAGGACGTCGAGGCGTGCCGGCCGGGACTCGCCTGCGTCTGTCAGCATGCGTTTGATCAAGGACGGAAAATTGCAGAGATCCATGGACACGCCGTGATGCTCGCCGGTTCTCACCAGGGCGTTATCTCCGTCCACGAGCACCGTCCATGTCCCCTGTTCCCAGGGAAGGCAAAGCACATCCGGGAGCATGACCTGGGGCTCAATACCCGCTTTGCCGAGCTGTTCCATCCACTGGGTCATCCGGGTTCGGTCGACCACCGCCACCGACACTTTGTCGGAGGGAGGGCGCTCCACCTCGATCGCGAAGTGGAGGTTTTCCACATCCATCGCGAGCTGATTTTCCAGCGCATAGGGCACCGCTTCCAGAATGCGCTGGCGGTTGCGGGTGGGCAGAGCGGTCTCCGTGAGCAACACCTCGATGGTGGGCACCAGGCAGACCACGCGGTGACCCACAGCGGCAAAGGCCGCTTCTTCGAGCGTTCCTTTGACAACAGGGACATCCGTGACACGTTGCTCGCTGATGTCAATCCAGGTGACACCATCAGATGCGTTGTCGGGCAGGCGTATGATCAGCGTATCGGGCATCGGTCTACAGCCCTCCGCGGCTGCGAATGAGGGTGCGCGGCATTCCAGCGGGGTTTTTGTAGATCAGGCTGGTGAGTGTCATGTGAATACGATCTACCTGTACATCCGTGCGTGCCAGAAAATAGACGCTTGCCACATCGATCAATGCCTCCAGGTCGTTAGGATTCTGAATCTTATTATTCATTGCCGCCTTGAGTCTATCAAGGAACTCTTTTTTTGTTCGGAACGGTTCCTCTTTTCTCTCCTCCAGAAGGGCTTCCACGTTGGCCGTATCGGCGGAGTTTACGAGCGCCTGGATCAGAACCGCGTCAGCAGTATTGATGTTCAGGGGGGTTGATTCTGGTAATGCGGTCACATAGGGGGCCAGTTTTTCATAGATCCCCTCGGTGACGCCCTTGATACGCCGCAACTCCGTGATGCTGATCAGCCGGCGGTTGGCAGTACGGTAAGGGGTATCGAGATTGAGGTATTCCACATCCTCGCCACCATCCGGGAAGCGGGCGTCGATGTCTCCGTCGATCCAATCCAGAACGGGTTGGACGATTTTTGCATCGATGCCCAGTTGGTCGAGAAGACGCTCAAAATAGGCGATCTGGCGGTTGAACATCGCTTGTTCTTTCGGATCGGGTTTCGGCGGAAGGTAAAGGTTGTTCAGATTGAACCTGGCCGTTGCGTCCTGAAGCGTGGCCTCGATCGTACCGGATTCGATGGCGGTGGCGGGCAACGGCTTTGCCCAATCCTCATCGAGGCTGTCCATGCGTCCGTTCTTCCTGTCTTTTTCATTGTCTCGGGCAAGTTGACCTCGGGCCCAATATTCGCCGCCGAGGGCATACATGTAGGCTTGATCCGAGGCCAGAATATTGGCGGTGAGGCGCATGCTGAGTTTCTGCCGTGTGGTGAAAGCGACGGCTGCGATCGTCGCCATGGAGACGATCATCAGGGCTGTCAGCAATGCGATGCCGCGTTCGCTGGGCAGGCTGCGGTCAGGCATCGTTGATTGCAAACAATCGGACAATGGCCCCCCAATCGTCCAATTCGAGTCGAAGCTGCACGGCGACGGGAAGAGGGGGAGGCGATCTTCCTGCTTGAGGATCGACCGGTGGCCATTGAGATTGGGACTTGCCGTGGGCATCGATGAAGCGAAATTCCGCGTTGGAGAGGTGGTCCAACAGCTTGATTTCGCTGGCTGTGGACTCCGGGGGGCGATCCAGAGTCCGCCATACCATGCGGACGAGTTTGTCGTCTTCGATCTTGTACCCAACACGTATCAGATTGCTCCGTTTTTCCTTCCGGGGGTTGGCGTGTCCTATACGGGTGAATTCCAACTGTGGAAGCCGGCTGTCCCCGCCCGCCATGGCGGGTTGTTCGTCGCCAAAACTGTCACGAATGGGGCGGTCGACCGCCTGTTCGATATCCCGCTGGAGAACGAGAAATGCTTTCTGTACCGCGGCCAGGCGCTGGCTCCCCCGTTTGATCCCCTCCTGTGCAGTCAACACGCTGTGCAGGCCGGTGTAGGCGATGGCTGCAACCAAGGAAAAGATGCCGATGGCGATCATCAATTCGAGCAGGGTGAATCCACCTGAACGTCGTCGCAGATGTGGACCTGGAAGCGTCATTTCTTTCCTGTTCGGGGCAGAAAGGCGGTGAGGGTCGACATCGGGGTCCCGGCATCCTTCTCCAGCCTCACCTCGATGGTCATTTTGCGCACATAGTCGTCTTCCGTCTTCTCCACTTTGACGCGCCAAGACCATTCCCGGCCGGCCATTTCCTCCACGCCTTCCTTGCTTCCGAGTGGCGGCCAGGGGTGGGCGAGACGATTTTCCGTCGCGCGGTTGAGCGCTACCCAATGGGCGAACGTCTTGTCCCGCAGATAGGCTGCATTGGCGGCAGTGGTAGATGAGGACTGCACGAGCGCTGCCAGGGCGATGGAGAGGACCAACAGAGCCACCATGACTTCCAGCAGGGTGAATCCGTCCTGCCGGGGCCGTTGGCGCTGGCGTCGGCTAGCTTTCATCATGCCGGACGATCTCTACGTCACCGAGTTCAGTACCGTTAAGAGTGAAGTAGACGGGGCTGTCTTCCGATCGGAGGGTGATTTCAAAAGGCGTCATCTCGCCGGTGTAGAGGATCCACACCTGCGGGGCGAGCGTTTTTTCATTTCCCTCTTCCTCTTCCTCCTCTTTTGGTGCGTTACCCTCGACCGTGACTGCCAGACGCATTCCCTCGCCAAGCGTGCGGTCTTTGAGGAATTCATCGCCGGCGGATACCCACTTGTCTTTCTTCAGGGCGAGAAAGCGGTAGCCCTTTTCTCCGGTAAGGAGTCCCAGCTCCTTCGACTGCAGAATGGCCTCCTGCGAGGCGAGTTCCAGGCGGGCCTTGAGCCGCTTGGCCTCGGACTCGACCTGGGCGACCGGATCCACGTTCCGCAGCGCGAGAACCGCGAAATTGAGGGTGATGCCGATGATAAACATGACCACCAGCAGTTCGATGAGGGTGAACCCGTTGGATGTTCTGGGCATTGGACGCAAAGGTACAGATGCGATCCGGTCCGCTGATCAGTCCAGCGACCAGTTGCCGATGTCGTCATCCTCGGACTGGGGATCGGGACCGGTAGAATAAACGTCGATGCCGCCGTGTGCACCGGGATTGAGATACATATAAGGGTTGCCCCAAGGGTCCTTGGGCAGGCGGTCCAGGTACCCTCCCTGTTTCCAGTTCTTGGCCTCCGGTGTGCCGGCGGGTTTGCTGACCAGGGCCTCGAGTCCCTGATCCGTGGACGGATATGTGAAGTTGTCCAGTTTGTACAGATTGAGCGCGGCCTCCAGCGCGCGTATATCCTGCTTGGCCTTGGCGATGCGGGCCTGTTCGGGACGGTCCATGATCTTGGGTACGATGATCGCTGCCAGAATACTCAGGATGACGACGACAACCATCACTTCGATCAGGGTAAAGCCGCCAGTGCGCTTGTTCACGGGTAGGGAGATAGACATGTAATGCAGCCTTCCTTAAATAATTAAAACTCAAGTAAAAACAAAGACGATCCGGATGAAACCGCGATCCTGCATGATATTTTAGCGGGTTTGCCGCCGGGGGGCGAATTAGAGGAATATTCTCTGGTGATCACGTATCCTGTTCGACCCAGGGTTCGACATGAATTTTTGCCTTGTGTTCCCTGTCGGTGACCGGCGGCGGCTTTATTAACCCGGCAATACAGCAATCAAGAGATGGCCATTCCTGCCGATCCCTTTCCCGATGATCGCGTTGTTCCGGTAAACCCTATGGAACGCGGGTCGATTGCGAATATAATTCGTGGCCCATCGGTACGCCACTGTCGGTTGTCCTGATGCCCACCCTTCTTAGCAGGCAAATATGGAGCTGATGCAGTGAAAAAAGATCTGCTCGTCGACGAAAAACAGGCCGAGGAACTCAAGGCGGCATCCCTGGAATATGTCTCGCATACGTTGAGCAAGCGGCAACAATGTGATCTGGAGCTGTTGATCAACGGTGGGTTCTCGCCGCTCACGGGCTTTCATGACCGGGAGACCTACCAATCTGTCATCGATTCGTGCCGTCTTCCGGACGGTACGCCGTGGCCGGTGCCTGTCGTGCTCGATGTGGCGCCCGCGTTTGCGGAGACGTTGGAGATTGGCCAGAAGATCGCGTTACGGGATGCCGAAGGCTTTATGCCCGCGGTGTTGACGGTGGAGGATATCTGGGAGCCCGACAAGACCGAAGAGGCGGAGAAGGTCTACGGTACGACGGATCCCGACCATCCGGGCGTCAAGCAACTGTTCAGTGACGTGGGCAATGTCTATGTGGGAGGCACTGTGGAGGGGATCCAGTACCCCCTGCACTATGAATTCGAGAACCTGTGGGACTCACCGGAGGAACTGCAACACCTATTCCGCAAGATGGGTTGGCGAAAGGTGGTGGCTTTCCATTCCAGCAACCCGATGCACCGTCTGCATCGCGATGTCATTCTCTCGGTTGCCAAGCAGAACGAGGCCCATGTCTTGCTGCACCCGGCGGTGGGAGTGACCAAGCCGGGTGATCTTCACTACTATGCCCGGGTGCATTGTTACAAAGCGATACGCAACCGCTTTCCACACAACATGGCAGCGCTTTCCCTGCTGCCACTGGCGATGCGCATGGCCGGTCCGCGAGAGGCCCTGTGGCATGCGATCGTCAATCAGAACTACAATTGCACCCACTTCATCGTCGGTCCGGATCATGCCTCACCGCCAAGGAACGGAAACGGCAAGCGTTTCTACGGCAAATACGAGGCCCAACGCTTTGTACAGCGCTTTCAGGGCGATCTCGATATCGAGATCGTGCCGGTGGAGGCGCATCACTATGCACCGGATAAAAAGGCCTTTCTCCCGGAGAGCAAGTTTCAGGAATCGGGCCTGGAATCCCTGGATTTCAGCAGCGCCGATCTGAAGAAGGCGATGACCTGCAATGAGGACATCCCCGAGTGGGTCACCTATCCGGAGGTCATCGATGCGTTGAAGAATGTCTATCCCTCGCGTAGCAAGCAGGGCTTTACCTTGTTCTTCACCGGCCTCTCCGGTTCCGGGAAATCGACCTTGGCCGGCATCGTCTATGCGAAGCTCATCGAGGCGGGAGGCCGTCCCGTGTCGTTGCTGGACGGCGATGTGGTGCGCCAGAATCTCTCTTCCGAGCTGGGCTTCTCCAAGGCGCACCGGGATCTCAATATCCGGCGCATCGGCTTTGTCGCGAGTGAGATCACCAAAAACCGGGGGATTGCCATCTGCGCCCCTATCGCCCCCTATGCAGAGACGCGGCGGGCGGTGCGGGAGGCGATCGAGCAGCATGGCGCCTTCATTGAGATTCATGTCTCCACCCCACTGGAGGTCTGCGAGGCGCGCGATCGCAAGGGGCTCTATGCAAAGGCGCGCAAAGGCATCATCCCGGAGTTCACGGGGATCAGTGATCCCTATGATGTGCCGGAAAACCCTGAGCTGAGCATCGATACGAGCCAGCTTGCGCCGCCGGAGGCCGCGCAGAAGATCCTGCTCTATCTGCTGAAGGAGGGTTACCTGGACGAAAACGAATAGAGGGGCGGGGGGCGTGAGTTGCCCCCTATTCCTTCTCCTCTTCCTCGCCTTCCATCTGCAAAAGGATTGCTTGACGCAGGAGCTTCCTTTCCCTCTTGATGGTGTTTTTCAGCGACTCCACTTCCTCTTCCAGGCGAGCGACGCGCTGAACGAGGTCGTTGCCATCCTCGGGTGGCAAGCCGGGGCCAGGCGTCTCCTCGCGAGTCGGTGGAAGGCCAGGCTCGTCATAGACATCGTAGGCCGGTTCGATGCCCGAAGCCTCGGGGGCCAGCAGATTGTCGGTCGCCGGGCCGGACTCCTGCCGTATCTCATCCACCACCGCCTCCAGTTCGTCTGTGGTCACGGTGTGTAACTCTTCCAGCGCACAGGACAGCAACAGCCGGTCGCAGAGTGAGTTGATGCGGCGGGGGATACCCCGAGTGAATTCGTAGATACCGTCGAACACATCCTCCTCGATTTTCGGGTCGTCCTGCCAGCCGACCAGGTGGAGGCGGTGCTCGATGTATTTCCTCGTCTCTTCCATGCTCAATGGGTCGAGGTGGTAGGAGGCGATGATGCGTTGCCGAACCTGCTCCATGCCGGGGCCCTGGAGGGTTCTCTTGAATTCGTCCTGGCCGAGCAGGAAGGTCTGGAACAGCGCCTTGCCCTCGACCTGGAAATTGGACAACATGCGCAGCTCTTCCACCGACCGGGCGGGTAGATTCTGCGCTTCGTCCACCACCAGCAACACTCTTTTCCCCTCGATGTGCCTTGCGCGGGCGACGGCCTCGAGGTTATGCAGGAGGGTGGCCTTGTTCTGTCCCTGATGGGCCAGGCCGAACGAGGCGCATACCATGCGGAGCACGTCTTCCGGTTCCACCTGCGTGGTGACCAGTTGTGCCGCCAGCACATCCTTGTTCTCGATCTCCTTGAACAGATTGTGCACCAGCATGGTCTTGCCTGTACCTACCGGGCCGGTGATCACAATGAACCCTTCGCCCTGTTCGAGCCCATAACGCAGATAGGCCATGGCGCGATGATGGCCCTTGCTGTTGAAGAAGAACCTGCAGTCGGGCGTGAGTTGAAAGGGCTTTCCGCTCAGTTTGTAGAATTCGTCATACATGGGGCATGTCGTTGTTCATGTTTCGGTGGCAAGAAGGGGTTGCGTGATCGTTGGAGTGCTCCCGAGGCTATCCCGCGGCGGCGACGGGGGTCAGGCTGCCACTATAGAGGAGGTACAACAGCCAGCCGCCGAACAGAATGCGATAGACGCCGAAGCTGACAAAGGTGAAGTGTTCGAGGAAGCGGATGAACAGCTTCATGACGAGCCAGGCGGTGACAAAGGCGGTAGCGAACCCCGCGAGGAGGACCGGCAGATTGGCGCCGGAGAACTCCGCGTAGTGTTTGAGCAGATCGAGTCCGCTGGCCGCCATCATCACCGGCAGGGCAAGCAGAAAGGAAAACTCCGCACTGGCCTTGCGCGAGAGCCCGGCGAGCAGCGCCCCGATGATGGTCGACCCCGCACGACTGGTCCCGGGAATGAGGGCAAACACCTGGGCGATGCCGATCCACATGGCCTGCCGGTAGCTGACATCCTCCACATCGGCGGTGGCGGCGACGCGATCGCGCTGGAAATACTCGACCACCAGAAATACGATGCCGCCGACGATGAACATCACCGCGACGATCTCGATGGAAAACAATGCCTTTACCTGGTGCCGGAACAGAAAGCCGATCGCGGCGATGGGGAGAAAAGCGAGCATGACCTTTTTCCATAGATCGAGATGGCGCAGCGTGAACTTGCTCTTGTAGTTGGCAATCACCGCCAGGATCGCGGCAAGCTGGATAATGACCTCGAAGGCCTTGTTGATATCCGACTGCGGCAGTCCCAGCCATTCACTGGCGACGATGAGGTGGCCGGTGGATGAGATAGGCAGAAATTCGGTGAAGCCTTCGATGATTCCAAGCAGTATGGCGTCGATTACACTCATCCGTGTCGTCTCGCTGTGTCAGTGTCAGAAAGTGGGACAGCCCCGCGTTGGGGTCATTCCCCCCACGGCGCGTCGCGCAGTTTGCGCTCCCAGTCGAGAGAGGTCTTCGCGATCAACTCCAGGTCGTCGAAGGCCGGTTCCCAGCCCAGCATGTCCCGGATCAGGTCGGCGCCGGCGATCAACGCCGGCGGATCACCTGCGCGGCGCTCCCTCTCGACGATATTAAGCGGCGCCCCATTGACCTTCGCCACGGCGTCCAGGACTTCACGCACGCTGAAACCATGGCCATAGCCACAGTTCAGGGTGGTGGACTCGCCTCCATTACGCAGGTACTCCAACGCCTTGACATGGGCGGCGGCAAGATCCACCACATGTATGTAGTCGCGCACGCCGGTGCCATCCGGTGTGGGATAGTCGGTGCCGAAGATGGCCACATGGTCCCGCTTGCCGACGGCCGCCTCGCAGGCCACCTTGGTCAGCAGGGTCGCGGCCTTGGTGGACTGGCCGATCCGTCCCTCGGGATCGGACCCCGCCACATTGAAATAGCGCAGAATCACATGCCTGAGGTCGCTAGCGGAAGAGAGGTCGCGCAGCATCATTTCGCTCATCAGCTTCGAGGTGCCGTAAGGATTGATCGGGGACGTGGGGCTGTCTTCGAAGCACTTGTCACCCTCCGGAATGCCATAGACGGCAGCCGTGGAGGAGAAGATGAAATGCTTCACCCCCGCATTGGCGCAGCACTCCAGCAGATTACGGGTGTTGCAGGTGTTGTTGCCGTAATACTTGAGCGGCTTCTCCACCGACTCGGGGACGATGGTATGGGCAGCGAAGTGGAGCACGGTATCGATATCGTGCTCTTTCAGTATGCGCGAGACCAGATCCTTGTCGCCGGTGTCTCCGACAATCAGCTCCCCATACTGGACGGCCTCCCGAAAGCCGGTGGAAAGATTGTCGAGGATGACCAGGCGTTCGCCAGCCTCTCCCAGTTGTTGAGCGGTATGGCTGCCGATGTAACCGGCACCCCCTGTGATCAGGATCCCCTTTTGGGACATATGGCATTCTCCTGCATGAAATGGATGGGACTGCCGCCGCAACGGCGCCCCGGTACGAAAATTTTCTCAGCCCGCTATTCTACCCATCTTCGGCAGACGATAGGAAAGTTTGAGTGCATTCATAGCATGACCACCGTTGTACAGGGGGGAGACCGGTGGGCATGGCGGCCGCGGCGATATGGTTTGCGGCGGGGATGAAGTGCCGTATGGCATCAGGGGCGACGGTCACATGATCGCTTGCGGAGTGCGCGGGAGAAAATACGCCGATGCCTTGCGCCTTTCTCGTTGCTTCAAATGCCGTCCAGCGGAGAAAAAAGCGGTGTACAGGCGTCAGGTCCCGAAATGCGTCGGATATCTCCGTGGTCGTGTCGTCGGTAAAGAAGCGTTCAGCGACCTGCTCGGGATGGGCAATGCGGCGAATACGTTCGATATCGATCCCGATAGCGCCCGCGCCACTGACCGCCAGAAGGGCGATATCCCCACTATGGCAGAGATTGAACCATGGCCCATGGACGGTCGCGGCCAGATAAGGCTTTCCCTGAGGACCGTAGGCCAGTCTGACGGCGTCCGGTCTCCTGCCGGTATAGCGGCCGAGGAGGATTCGAAGCGCGTAACGCCCCACGATGAAGCGCCGGGCAATGACATCGCGACACCGTCGGGCGCGGGCGCGCTCATCGCCGGACAAGGCCCGCATCAGCCGTTCTTCATCGAATATCTTGGGGGCGAGGTCGATTTTCCACAGATCTACGTTGCTGTTGGGAACAACAATGCGTCGCGGCGGAGAGCGCCAATGGCAGGAGGGCAGGGTGGGATCCAATATCCTGGGTAAAGATGGCCGCCGGTGATCGGACCGGCGGCCTATTGAACGTTACACGGATTATTTTTTGTTTGCTTCGGCAGGGTGGCTTTTGCTTTTCTCCTCCGCCACCAGCTGATCAATGATCTTGAACATCTTGTCAGGGGTGCCGGCCAGACTGACGCTGGTCTTGAATTTTCCGTTGACGCCAAAGGCCGGAACAGAATCGACCTGATACTGTTCGGCGAGCTTCTTGGCCCGCTGCACCCGTAACGCAACCGCAAAAGAATCCCATGCCTTGCGAAACTCATCTTTATCGATGCCCTGTTCACCGGCAAACTCGATCAACGATTCCTTGTCGTAGAGGCGGCGCTTTTCCTTGTGCATGGCGTCGAACAGAGGCTTGTGGAGCTTGTCGGCAACGCCCAAGATCTGGGCGGCGTAGAAGAAACGGGCATGCACCGACCAGCTTGGATTGAGCGGTGCAGGCACATGGCGAAACACAACATCCTGCGGTTTATGTTTCAGCCAGGCCTCCACTTCGGGGTCGATGTGGTAACAATGAGGGCAGCCGTACCAGAAGAACTCCACGACTTCCACTTTGTCGCCACTGTCCGTCAGCGCCGGTGGCTCCACCGGGTCGAAACCTTCGCCCCATTCCAGTGCCAACGCGGAGTGGGTCGGAAGTATCATGATGAAAAGTAAAATGAGAGAGTATATCCAGCGCATCGTTCTTCCTTTTATTCGTTCGTTCAGTGTAAGGCGGCCCTCGTGTTAATCACCCGGCTACCCGGCGGATGGGACCATTGTCCCGGCGACAATATTAGTCGATTGTAACACCGAATGCTTTATTAACCTGGCAACAATATAGATCGTATTCAGCCGCGGCCTGTCTTTGAATATCATAGGGTTAGGGGCTTCAGGCAGGCACCGGAGCTGCGTTCCAGCGCGCTGGACAGGATGCCCAAGTGTCGCGAGTGCATGGATGCACTGGAGCGACCTTGGCAAGGGAATGACCCTTGCCTGCGCACTGCGCCTTGTTCCGGCGCCTGCCTGAAGCCCTGAATGCGACATATAGTGTTGCCGGGTTAATAACGATGGTCCGACCGGTTTGGCGGGGCTATAATCGCGCCACGTTTTTCCGGTTTGTTGGATTCCGTATTAAGGATATGGTTCAAAACCCCATCGAAAAAAGCGTCGAGATCTTGTGCGAGCGTGGATGTGTCGAGGTCCGGCGCGCCATTGCGGACCTGGAGGCCGGTCGAGAGGTGTCCGGAATCGGGCATCTCACGGAGGAAGAGAGGAGAGCCGTTTTGGATGAACTCCGGGAGGTTATGATGCCATACGGCGACAGCTGTCCCTCCGAGCGCTGATCGACGTCATGCGGGTGGCGCTGAAAATTGATCTCCATTCGGGGGTAGACAACCCCGATGCTGTGATTCCATTACTCCATCTATTGGACCAATACGAGGTCAGAGCGACGTTTTTCGTTGCTCCCGGGAGCCGCCCCAGGTGGCCCGTCTGGCGCAGAGACAGGGGCCAGCTTCACGACCTTGTCGACCGACTGCGCGGGCAAGGACACGAGGTTGGAGTCACGCCTGAAAACATCCCCTTGTGGAAGAAACGCATTCTGGAGATGGATGCGCAGAAAACGGCGGTCAGCATGTCCCGCACGATCGAGAGATTCGAGACCCTTGACGGGGGCGATCGGCCGGCCTGGTGCTCCCCCGGGCACCGGATGAATGCCGACGTTCCCGCACTTGAGGAACGGTTCGGCCTTCCGTTTGCCAGCGACACGCGGGGGTTGTTCCCCTTTTTTCCGGTGACCGCGGCGGGGGCGTCCACCTGTGTTCAGGTTCCGACGACCTTGCCGTTGATACGAGAGTTCATCGACCAGGGCGCGCCATCCGGTGATGTCCACCAGCATATCTTCATGGAGAGCCAGAAGCCGTTACCCGAGGGGCATGTATTCACGCTCGAGATAGAAAATGAACAGCAGTCCCACGTGGAGATCCTGGAAAAACTGATCATCATGTGGCGGGGCGCCCATTGGACCTTCAGCACCTTGGGAGAGGTCGTTAAGCGCCTTGACCTGGAACGTTTACCGCGGCACGCCATCGGTTTACATGGCGGGCAGGGTGGAAATGCGCGGATCGCAGTGCAAGGACCCCCGGTGAATGCCGAATACAATGTCGAATCGAACGAATCAGGATCAGAACAATGAAAATGAAGTTGAAAGACATCGTCTACAGCGCCCCCTCGAAGATCCACGGGACGGGGTTGTTTGCCAAGGTCCCTATCGGGGCGGGGCGCTATATCGGGACCTATGAGGGCCCGGCGGCCCGGCGCAATGGAAAATACGTCCTTTGGGTCTATGAGGAGGGGGCGGCGCCCGTGGGGCGGAGCGGCCGTAATCTGCTGCGTTACCTCAATCACCAGAAAGACGGCAATGCGGAGTTTGACGGCTTCGACCTCTATGCCTTGCGCGATATTGCGCCGGCCGAGGAGATCACCTTCGATTACGGCGAATTCGAGGAATAGGCGGGATTCAAAGGTTGCAGGCCCACAGGTGTGCGCGCTGTCTTTGCGGTTGGAACGCCGGCACTGAAGCGTCTCAAGAGCTTGCCGATGGGGGCATCGAACCAGGGCGTCGACCCCCGGCCATAGAACGACGCCTCCAGCACGCGGATTGCCTGCGCCAGATCGTCCGGGCAGCGCTCCGCCAGCCGGTTGAGGTTGACCGGAGGGTGCGCCGGCCAGACCTTATTCGCCCATTCCAGCAGGGCATCGCGCGCACCTTCCGCATCATGGCGGCCATAGGCCCGTTCCAACCGTCGTCTCACCTGGTACCGTTCGATCGCGGCGACTTTCAGCGCTGGCAGTCGCAGATGGACGGGGCGTCCCCACCTTCGCCACGCCCATAGGACGGGCGCCGTGAGCCATCCGCTGACAAGCAGCAATGCCACCCACATAGGCAGGCCTGGAGAGTCGCTGTCGGCATGGGATCGGGGGGGAGACTGCACAGGAAAGGGCATGGGCGCTGGGGCGTATGTGAGGGATGCCATCGGTGCACGGAAGGGCATGGCGGATGGAGGGTAGGGGGCGACAGCCGCCATCGCGGGGCCAACGTCGATCTCTATGGGCGGCGATTGCACCGGATCGGGGGCCGCGCCCGGCCGCCTGCCCGCATCATAGGCTGGTGCATGAGTAAAGGTGATCGGGTCGATATGGAGGTGTCCCTTCGCCTTGGGATAGAGGAAAAAGACCTGCTCAAGCGCCATCCAGGGCCGTCCCTGGGCATTGACCACGTAACGGCGTTCACCGGCGGGCCGGACGGCTGTGCCCCGTGGCGAAACGTGGGCGGTGGAGAAACGGCCATTCAACCAAGGGTGTGGAGAGAGAATCCGGACATGCAAAGCGATCGGTTGGCCCACAGCGGGGTGCGGTGGAATCACCAGGGTCTCGATGAACGCCCGATCCGCGGTCGGGGCCACTGGCGCAACAATGCCGTCCGTCACCTCGATCCCGATCGGTTGCGTATGCGCCTTGCCGATGGAAATGGCCGGAATCTGCAAGCGGCCGGCATGGGTGGGGACCAGGGTCAACATCAAGGTGCTGTGCCGCTGGACATCACCGTTGGTGATCCGAACACTGTGGTTCTGACGGCGTGCAACGATGCGAAAGTCTCTGTTCAGCGGCGTCAGATCAGGATACCCTTGCACCCCATCACGCGCCTCCAACTCGAGCTGGAAAGGCTCGCCTTGGGCGACGTGGGTTTGTGAGACATGCGCCGATACCCCACCACCCAAGGCACAGGCAGGCAACAGCGACATGAGCCCCAGCAATACGAAGCGGTGAAGCATACGGGAAGATCCGATCATGGGATGAACACCTGGAACAGGCTTATCTTACCTCTTGGGTGGCACCGGCCTATTGACATGACGCAACGTTTTGACGATTGCAGCGGATCATGACGTCGCTCCGGTTCAATCGTCGCACTCCGGCTGATGCGGAGGATGCGCTGCCGGGGACGCTGCATCCGGTGCTGCGCCGTGTGTACCTGGCGCGCGGAATCACGTCACCGCGCGAACTGGAACTCGGGCTCGACCGACTGCATTCCCCCGAATTGCTGAAAGGCATCGGTGAGGCCGTCGACCTGCTGTGTGGAATGCGGGAGAGTCAACGCCGCCTTCTGATCGTGGCGGACTTCGACGCCGACGGCGCGACCAGCTGCGCCGTGGCGGTGCGTGGCCTGCGATTGCTGGGCTTCCAGCATGTGGACTATCTGGTGCCGAATCGCTTCGAGCATGGATACGGCCTCACGCCGGACATCGTGGATATCGCGGCGCAGCGCCACCCCGATCTGATCATTACCGTGGACAACGGCATCTCCAGTCTCGAAGGCGTGGCCCGCGCGAATGCGCTGGGCATACAGGTGCTGGTGACCGACCATCATCTGCCGGGTCCCGAATTACCTGCCGCCGCGGCCATCGTCAACCCCAATCAGCCGGGCGATGATTTTCCCAGCAAGCATCTGGCCGGTGTTGGGGTGATATTCTATCTGCTGCTCGCCTTGCGCCGGCGGTTGAGGGAGAGCGGCGGCTTCGCCCGGGGCGGTATCGAGGAACCCAACCTCGCGGCGTTGCTCGATCTGGTGGCGCTGGGCACGGTGGCGGACGTGGTACCGCTGGACCATAACAATCGCATCCTGGTGGAACAAGGACTGCGGCGCATCCGCGCCGGGAAATGTTGCGCGGGCATCGCCGCTTTGCTGCAGGTGGCGAAACGTGATGCCCGCCATGTGGTTGCCTCCGATCTGGGTTTTGCCGTCGGCCCCAGGCTGAATGCCGCCGGCCGGTTGACCGAGATGGGACGAGGGGTGGAATGCCTGCTCAGCGACCGGCCGGCCAAGGCCCTGGCGATGGCCTGCGAACTCGATGCGCTCAATCGCGAGCGGCGCCGAATCGAAGCGGAGATGCAAGCGGAGGCGTCACTGGATCTGGCCGGCCTGGAGGTGGAGCCGGAAGCGGTGTTGCCGGCCGCCCTCGTGCTTCATCGCAGCGGGTGGCATCAAGGTGTGATCGGTATCCTTGCCTCCCGCATCAAGGCCCGGTATCACCGCCCGGTGATCGTCTTTGCGGACGGCGGAAATGGCGTCCTCAAGGGGTCGGCGCGTTCCATCGCAGGCGTCCATATCCGTGATGTGCTGGAGCGGGTGGCCGTTCAGAACGCAGGCCTCATTCTGCGCTTCGGTGGCCATGCCATGGCGGCGGGCCTGACCTTGGCCGCCGAACGGCTGGAGGAGTTCGAGATCGCTCTCTGTGCCGAGGTGGCGCGGGTCGCGGGCGATGAACTGGGATGTGGCCATATCGTCACCGACGGCGCGCTTCGGGCAGATGATCTGGCCCTCGATCTCGCCCGCCAGTTGCAATCGGCGGGTCCTTGGGGACAGGGGTTTCCCGAGCCGGTCTTCGACGGCCGTTTCCGTATTGCGAGCCATCGGGTGCTGGGCGGTGAACATCTCAAACTCACACTGTGTCCGGAAGACGATGAACAACGCTGCATTGACGCCATCGCCTTCCGTCAGGCCGGGGTCCTTGATACATTGCGCAGCGACCGGTTGTGCATCGCCTATCGGCTGGAGGTGAACCGCTACCGGGGCGAGAGCCGCCCGCAACTGGTGGTGGAGGCGATCCGGGAGGCTTCGACAGTCCCATGAGACGGACGGAGGACAAAACGGAAGGGGCCGACGACGCGTCCCCAAGCAAGAGTCAGATCAAGCGGGAACTCAAGGCCCTGCAGGCGTTGGGCGAGCGACTCGCCGCCTTGCCGATGAGCCAATGCCGCAAGCTCCCCCTGGGCCCCCGCACCTTGGAGACACTGGAGGAACTGGGGCGCATCCATGCCCATGGCGCGCGGCGGCGTCAGCTCCGCCTGTTGGGCAAGCGGCTGAGAGACGAGGATGCCGAGGCCGTCGTACAGGCGCTGACCACGCTGCAAGCGCCGGACAAGGCCCAGATCCAACTCGAAAAGGCATGCGAACGCTGGCGCGAACGCCTGCTCGACAAGGCGGCGGGCGGCGCCGCCTTGTCTGCGTTCATCGAAAGATTTCCAGGCGTGGAGCGGTCGCGTCTGAGGCAGTTGGTGCGTAACGCCATCGCAGAACGGGCGGCGGACAAACCCCCGGCGGCGCAGCGGAAACTGTTCCGCTACCTGCGGGAGGTGATTGCCATGACAGAAAACCCGTCGTGAGCGTTCCAATGGCGCTATACTTCTCCTGACTTCGATACCGTCTGCGGATAATGGCCCTTATGACGACAAAACTGCAGCGCCCACGATTCCTCGATCTCCTCAAGATTCATATGCCGGTGGGCGCCGTGGCCTCTTTTGGTCACCGCATCAGCGGGTTGTTGCTGGTGTTGTCGATCCCCTTTGGCCTGTATCTTCTGGACCTGTCGCTGCGTTCGCCCCAGGGCTTCGCGCAGGTCGCCCACTGGCTCACCGGTATCGGCGCACACCTGCTGCTCATCCTGCTGGGATGGCTCTTGTTCCACCATCTTCTGGGAGGCATCCGCTATCTGGCCATCGACATGGATTGGGGCGTGGCGCGCGATACCGCACGGCGCAGCGCGTGGGGGGTGTTGGCGGGCGGCATTCTGCTCGGGCTGCTGATGGGGCTGGGCCTGTGAGCCTGCGTCGCGCCTCCGGTCTGCGCGCGTGGGTGGTGCAGCGGGTCAGCGCTGTCTATCTCCTCCTCTTCACGCCGCTGCTGGTGGGCAAGTTTCTTTTCTACCCGCCCCCGGATCATACGGCATGGGTGCAATGGGTCTCCAACCGCTGGGTCGCCATCGGTCTGCTGCTGTTCTTCGTCGCGTTGTTGATGCATGCCTGGGTGGGGGTGCGGGACATCCTCATCGACTACGTGCACCCGCTGGGTGCGCGGGTGTTGCTGTTGACGCTGCTGGCCTTTGGCCTGCTGGGGTGTGGCTTTTGGGCGCTGGATATCGTGCTCCACGCGGGAGCGCATTGACATGGGCGTCCCGGTCGAAAGGCGGCGCTTCGATACCCTCATTCTCGGGGCCGGCGGCGCAGGGTTGCGGGCGGCGCTGCAACTGGCGCGGGCCGAGGCGCGGGTGGCGGTGGTCTCCAAAGTCTTTCCCACCCGCTCGCATACCGTCGCCGCCCAGGGTGGGGTGAACGCCTCGCTGGCCAATGTCACCGCCGATAACTGGCACTGGCACATGTACGACACCGTCAAGGGCAGTGACTACCTTGGCGATCAGGACGCCATCGAGTACATGTGCCGCGCCGCGCCCAAGATCGTCTACGAACTCGAACACTTCGGGGTGCCGTTTTCCCGCCTCGACAGCGGCCGCATCTACCAACGTCCCTTCGGCGGCATGACCCAGAACTTCGGCGGTGAGCAGGCGGCCCGAACCTGCGCCGCGGCGGACCGCACCGGGCACGCCATCCTGCACACCCTCTACCAGCAGAACATCCGCGCCCGTACCCACTTCTTCGACGAATATTTCGCCGTCGACCTGGTCCGCGACGAGGAGGGTTTCATTCTCGGCGCCCTGGTGATGGCGATCGAAAGCGGCGAACCGTTGCTGATCGAGGCCAAGACCACTCTCATCGCCACCGGCGGCTGCGGTCAGTTGTTTCGCACCAACACCAATGCCCACATCAATACCGGCGATGGCATGGCGATGGCGCTGCGCGCCGGTATCCCGCTGCAAGACATGGAGTTTTTCCAGTTCCATCCCACCGGAATCGCCGGCAAGGGCATGCTGATCACCGAAGGTGCGCGCGGGGAAGGGGGCTATCTTGTCAATGGCGAGGGGGAGCGGTTCATGGAGCGCTATGCACCCCACGCCAAGGATCTCGCCAGTCGTGACGTGGTCAGCCGCGCCATCGCCACCGAGATCCGCGAAGGCCGTGGTTGCGGCCCCAAGAAGGACCATGTGTTGCTCAAGGTGGACCACCTTGGCGCGGAGGTGGTGAACAAGCGCCTGCCCGGCATCCGTGACCTGTGCCGCACCTTTCTCCACATCGAGCCGGCGGAGACGCCGATCCCGGTCTTTCCCACCGCCCATTATGTCATGGGGGGCATCCCAACTGACCGCTTCGGCCGCGTGGTGACACCCGCCCGCCATGGCCCGGAGGAGGGAGTGCCGGGGCTCTATGCCGCGGGAGAATGCGCCTGTGTCTCGGTCCACGGCGCCAACCGGTTGGGGGGCAACTCACTGCTCGATATCCTGGTGTTTGGCCGTGCGGCGGCCAATCACATCATCGGTTTTTTGGCCGAGCACCGCTACCATCGCCCGTTGCCCGGGGACGCGCTGGACCGTCCCCTCGAACGTCTGGCCCGCTGGGATCAAAAAGGCGAGGGCGAGACCGTGGCGCAGTTGCGCGCCGATCTCCAGAAGGTGATGGAGACACACTGCGGCGTGTTCCGCACCGAGGAGGTGATGCGGGAAGGCATCGGACGGCTGAAGACGATCAGGGCGCGGCTGGCCGATGTGCGATTGCGCGACTTCAGCCGGGCCTTCAATACCGCACGGGTGGAGGCGCTGGAGCTGGAGAATCTGGTGGATATCTCCATGGCCACCATGATGGCCGCCGGGGCGCGCCAGGAGAGCCGCGGCGCGCATTCGCGCATCGACTACCCCAAGCGCGACGACGGCAACTGGCTCAAGCACAGCCTCTACTTCCTCGACGGCGACGTGCTCGACTATAAACCGGTGCGCACCAAGCCGATCACCGTGGAGAGCTTCCCGCCGAAGGAAAGGGTGTATTGATGAAATTTCGCATCTACCGCTACGACCCGGACAAGGATACCGCGCCCTACATGCAGCCGTTCGTGCTCAACCATATCCGGCCGGGAATGATGCTGCGCGACGCGCTGCTGGAGATCAAGAAGATCGACGAAACCCTGAGTTTCCGCCATTCCTGCGGCGAGGGGGTGTGTGGCTCGGACGGCATGAATATCAACGGCCGCAATGGGCTGGCCTGTATCACACCGCTCAAGGGACTGCGCGAGCCGGTGGAGGTGCGGCCCTTTCCGGGCATGCCGGTGATCCGTGACCTGGTGGTGGACATGAGCGGTTTCTATCGCCAGTACCGGGCGGTGAAACCCTATCTGACCCGCCGGGATCCCGAACCGGAGGTGGAGGTGTTGCAGAGTCCGGAAGAGCGTGAACGGCTCGATGGGCTCTACGAATGCATCCTCTGCGGGTGCTGCTCCACCGCCTGTCCGTCCTATTGGTGGAATCCCGATAAGTATCTGGGGCCTGCGGCGCTGTTGCAGGCCTGGCGATTTCTCGCTGACAGTCGCGACCAAGCGGGTGAGGCGCGGTTGGATGCGCTGGACGGTCCCTACCGCCTGTTCCGTTGCCACACCATCATGAGCTGTGTCGAAGTTTGCCCCAAAGCGCTCAACCCCACCCGCGCCATCGGGCAGATCAAGCGCCTCATGCTGGATAAGTCAGTGTAGCATGGAGGCTGCCACCTCCGCCGAGGCATATCGCCGATTGCGCTGGCAATGCCGCCGTGGCATGTTGGAACTCGATCTCCTGCTGGCCGGTTTTCTCGACGATGGCTACGAGCGGCTCGACGCCACCGGCCGGGCGCGCTTTGCCGAACTGTTGGGCTATCCGGATCCCTTGCTGCAAGGCTGGCTGATGGGACACGCCACGCCCGCGGACGCGGCGCTGGCGGAACTGGTGGCGATCATTCGCGGGGGAGAGGGTGGGGGTGCCTGCCGGACGGCGCGCTGACGCCCATCCCCCCTTGCGCCTGCGCCCCCGCCGCTCGCGCTATCTTCTGCTCGCCCTCTCGGCGATCACCCTGGCTGCGGGGCTGACCGTCGTCGGCCTCGACCTGCCCTTCTGGCAGCGGGCCGCGCTCGCGGCGCTCGTCCTTGGCCTTTTCATCCACGAACTGCGCCGCCATTACCTGCGTCGTGGGCATTATGCCGTGGTGTCGGCATCGTGGAGCGGGGAACGGGGCTGGAGCATTACCACCGGCGTGGAACAGAACGCCACCTTGCTGCCCGGCAGTCTGTGCCATCCTCTCTTGGTCATCCTGGTTTTCCGCGCGAGTGGATGGCGGCGCTATCCTCTGGTCCTGCCCGCGGACGGTCTCGATGCCGACACCGCCCGGCGCCTGCGGCGTTTACTCAAGGCGATGGCGCGCGGTGGGCAGCAAGGGCCTCAGTCCGCGGCGCCGGGTGGAACGTAGCTGTCGGGGAACAGCACCGTGGGGCGGCGTTGATGGGTGTCGTCACGGTGGGGGAAGTCGAGGGTGTAGTGGAGGCCACGGCTCTCGTGGCGGGCCTGGGCAGAGCGGATGATGAGGCTGGCGACGACCACGAGGTTGCGCAGTTCGAGGAGATCGTTGGTGACGCGGAAGTTAGCGTAGTATTCGATGATCTCGTGGTTCAGCAGATCCACCCGCCTGCGCGCGCGCTGCAGCCGCTTGTTGGTGCGCACGATGCCCACGTAGTCCCACATGAAGCGGCGCAGTTCATCCCAGTTGTGGGAGACCACCACCGATTCATCCGGCTCGGTGACACGGCTTTCGTCCCAGGCGGGGAGCTTTGGTGGTTCCTGGACCTCGTCGAGCTGGCTCCGAATATCTGCCGCTGCCAGTTCACCGAACACCAGGCACTCCAGCAGCGAGTTGCTGGCCATGCGGTTGGCGCCATGGAGGCCGGTGTAGGCGGTCTCACCCACGGCATAGAGGCCGGGGATGTCGGTGCGGGCTTGACCGTCCGTCATCACCCCGCCACAGGTGTAGTGGGCCGCTGGGACCACCGGGATACGCTCCTGGGTGATGTCGATCCCGAAGTCGAGGCACCGGGCGTAGATGGTGGGGAAGTGCTCCTTGATGAAGTCGGCCGGCTTGTGGGTGATATCGAGGTAGACACAGTCGGCGCCGAGGCGCTTCATTTCGTGGTCGATGGCACGGGCGACGATGTCACGCGGGGCAAGTTCGGCCCGAGGATCGAACTTGGGCATGAAACGGGTGCCGTCCGGCAGCTGCAGAGTGGCGCCCTCGCCGCGCAGTGCCTCGCTGATGAGGAACGATTTCGCCTGGGGGTGATACAGGCAGGTGGGGTGAAACTGGACGAATTCCATGTTGGCCACGCGGCAGCCCGCCCGCCAGGCCATGGCGATGCCGTCGCCGGTGGCGACGTCGGGGTTGCTTGTGTAGAGGTACACCTTGTTGGCGCCCCCTGTGGCCAGCACGACGAAGCGGGCCTTGAAGGTCTCCACATGCCCGGATTCCCGGTCGAGGACGTAGGCGCCATAACAACGCTGGCCATCGAGCCCCATTTTCCGCCGCGTGATCAGGTCAATGGCGATGTGGTTCTCGAACAGGTCGATGTTGGACTGTGCCCGGGCTTGTGATTCCAGTCTGGTCTCCACCGCGCGCCCGGTGGCATCGGCGGCATGTACGACCCGGCGGTGGGAGTGGCCGCCCTCGCGGGTCAGGTGATAACCGCCGCTGGTCTTGGACGCCGGGTCGCGGGTGAAGGCGACCCCGTTTTTCAGTAGCCACTCGATGTTGCGCGGACCGTGTTCCACCACCTGCTGGACGATCCGCTCGTCGCACAGGCCAGCGCCGGCATTGAGGGTGTCTTCCACGTGGGAACGAATCGAGTCTTCCTGGTCGAGAACCGCCGATATGCCGCCTTGAGCATAGTAGGTGTTGCCTTCGCTGAGGGCGCGCTTGGAGACGACGGCGATGCGGGGCGCATTGCCAAGGCGTAACGCCAGGCTCAGACCGGCGGCGCCGCTGCCGATGATCAAGACATCGAATTGTCGAATGGATTCCATGTTTACGGCAATGACCTTTTGGCGTCATACTGAAATAAGTGGAAGTGCAGGCCGAGTGCTTCCGGACGTGTCATCCTAACGTAAAAACGCAAAAACAATCCAATTCAGGGCCGCCTTCGGATGGCGGCATCCGATGTGTGGGGACCATAGTGCGAACTATTTCTATATGCCATTGTCCATTGGGACAGAATGCAGGGAAGTGTTCATGCTCGCGGGGAGAAGGCCCGGATGGGCGAGCGTAAGGTCGATCAGGAACTTGTGGCCCGGGTGCAAAAGGGCGACAAGAAGGCGTTCGACCTTCTGGTGCTGAAGTATCAGCAGAAGGTGGCGAACGTGGTGTCGCGGTATATCCGCGATCCCAGCGAGGCGCTGGATGTGACCCAGGAGGCCTTTATCAAGGCGTATCGGGCGCTGCCGAAGTTCCGCGGCGACAGCGCGTTCTATACCTGGCTCTACCGGATCGCCATCAACACGGCGAAGAACTACCTGGTGGCGCAGGGACGGCGGCCGCCCAGCGACGATATCGAGGCGGAATCGGCGGAACAAATGGATGCCGGGGCCGCTCTCAAGGAGTATGGAACTCCGGAGCGAATGGCGCTCACCGAGGAGATCGCGGAGACAGTGCAGAAAGCGATCGACGATCTGCCGGAGGATCTGCGTACTGCCATCGTTCTGCGTGAGTTGGAAGGGATGAGTTATGATGAGATTGCCAAGGCCATGTCCTGTCCGGTGGGGACGGTAAGGTCGAGGATATTCCGGGCGCGCGAGGCGATCGATAAACGCCTGCGGCCCTTGATCAACCCATAGGGTGAGAAATGAACCAGCAGATCGATGAAAAACTGTCGGCGTTGATGGATGATGCACTGCCGAAACACGAACTCGCCGCTGTGCTGGACCGGCTGGGTTCGGATCCGGCCGAGAGGGCGTTGTGGGATCGTTATCATTTGATCGGAGACGCCATCCGCGGAGAGGCGATGCGCCTCGAGGCTCAGGGAATCAGCAAGCGGGTGTCGGCCATGCTCGAGGAAGAACCCACGGTCCTGTCGCCGGGCGCCGCGGGTCGCCCACAGCCGCATTGGGTGAAACCCGCAGTTGGTTCCGCCCTCGCAGCCTCGGTGGCGGTGCTGGCCATTCTTGGGGCACCACGGTTCATTTCGGAAGGGGAGACGCCTTCGGCGCCGGCCGTTGCTGGAAATGCGATAGTGCCGCAAACGCCGGTAATGGCGTCGTCCTCTTCACAGGTGGTCGTCCAGGCGGCTCCGCGATCGAAGTTCGTGCCTGCGGCGGCCCGGGTGCGTGTACCTCCCCAGACCCTGGAAGTGGCCGCGCAAGCGGTGGCGCCTCTCCCCATGGAGCGCTTGTACGAAGTACGTTCGGGGACCCGTTGGGATGTGGCCGAACCGGCCGTGGAAAGCAAACTGAACGCCTATCTCGTCACCCATCAGGAATATGCTCCGGCGACGAACATCAGCGGGATACTGCCCTATGCGACCTTCGTGGGATATGATAGCCACAAACAATAGGTCGTGCAGTATGGCATGGGAAACATTGTGATGCCTTTCAAGATGCCCCCAACAGGGAGGCCAGGCGTGGTTCTGCTGTTGGCATCGATGCTCCTGCCGGCGTTGGCTGCCGCAAATGAAAAAGACGCGCATGCCTGGCTTGAGCGCATGATCAGAGCCGTGCGCACCTTGAGTTATGAGGGGACATTCGTCTATCTTCGCGGTGGGCACCTGGAATCGATCAGGATTGTGCATTCTTTTGAAGGGGGGGAAGAGAGGGAGCGCCTTCTCTCTCTGAACGGCTCGCCCCGCATGGTCAACCGGGACCAGGCGGCAATCGTTTGCATCATGCCCGATGTGCATGATGTCTCGATCGAGAAGCGGTCCAACCGGTCGGGTATACCCGTTTTGTCCACATTGGGGGGTGAGCGTTTCCCCGAACAGTATCTACTCCGGATCTTGGGGCAGGCGAGGATTGCCGAACGGGAATCGGTCGTGATCGGCGTCATCCCGAAAGACGACTATCGCTACGGTTACCGGCTGTATCTGGACAAGGTGACGGCATTGCCACTCAAACTGGATCTGATGGACGAGTCCGCGAAACCCATTGAGCAGGTGATGTTTACCGCTCTGCGGATCTTCCCCCGGCAGGCGGGGGAGGATGTGGCGGCCCCGCTGTCGGATGAACGGAGCCGGGCCGTGACCGGAAAGGAAAAACCCACGAACCCTGCGCTCAAGTGGCGTTTTAAGATGCTGCCCCCGGGGTTTTCGGTCGAAGCGGCGGGCGAACTGGAGAATGAGGAAGGAAACAAGGTCGAACATCTCGTGGTGACCGATGGCTTCGCCGCAGTGTCTATCTATATCGAACCGTCCCCAGTCCACGGAAAGTCTTTGTTGGGGAGCACGAACATCGGCGCAGTAAACGCGTGGGGCGGCGTAGTGGATGGTTTCCAGGTGACGGCCGTAGGTGAGGTGCCCCGCAAAACCATTCGCGAGATTGTCGCCGCCATGGATCATACTGCC
>Ga0256841_1000787_pt1 | contig 30276 bp, 27 predicted proteins | sample 356308metaG_FD_185971 | JGI IMG/M metagenome (GOLD analysis project Ga0256841, IMG submission 185971) | Hydrothermal vent microbial communities from Mid Atlantic Ridge, Atlantic Ocean - 356-308 | ecosystem: Environmental > Aquatic > Marine > Hydrothermal vents | place: Atlantic Ocean: Mid... | reverse complement strand
TCGGCAGTTGAATTTTTGTCTAATTCCCCCGATTTATAGATATTTCTCAAATGTAAACCAATAGTGTCACTGTCTTTATCAAAAAGTTCTGCCATTTGTTTTTGAGATAGCCAAACGGTATCCTTTTTAAGTTTTACTTCAATTGATGTTTTTCCATCTGGAGTTTTATAAATTTTTATTTCGGATTCTTCCATTTAACAAAAATACATACTTTTTCTTAATTCGGAAGACTTGAAGCCAGAAGAATTTTTCCTAATGCACGCTAACGGTATCGTATAAGAATAGTAGCGGATTTTTATACACTTGCCATTCCGTTTGATACTGTTGTTTGATTTATATATTTCACTTTCATTTTAGCGATTAAACCGCTATTATTTTTATGCAATGTTATGTATTGGCATTTTTCCATTCCTCATAAATATTCCAAGTATTTATTTCACTATCTGGATAAATAAATTCTTTTGTAATTCCATCAGCTTTCAGTTTCTCAAGAATATAAGGAACTAAATTTTTATTAATATTATAGCAACCACTAAATCTATAGTCGTCAGGGTCGCTTTCCGAACGAGATTTGTCATATTGTTCGTTTCCAACCATTTCAAGAGGTTTTGATGGTTCAGCATTCCAAGTAAAAACTCCTTTTTGATTTTTAATATTATTACTATTTGAAAGTGAAAAAATTAATTGCGAATCAGATTCAGAATCACTAAAATAGGTGACTGGAATATTAATTAGATTTTCCATTTTAGTCATATGGCTAATTAGTCCAGAACCTTTTACTCTCTTTTCGTCAAAGAAACTTCTCTCTTCAAAATGTTTTTTCATTTTTTCAAAGTCATCTTCATCTTTAGCAATCTTTTTCATAAACGCTAATTTCAAATCATATCCAACACTCTTTAGGCTATCACTAATAATTTTACGCATTCCTCCTTGACCAAAATCGTCTTCTTGAAGATAGTAAACACTAAAGTAGTTGTCGATTTCTTTCATTCCAGGGTTTGGCTTAATATTATCAGTTCCAAAAAATAAAGCGTTTTGAAAACTATAAGTCCAATCCAAAAGAGGTGTAGGTGTTCCGTGATGTTGTAAAAATCCAAGTACTGCTATGTCATTAACAACGTCAATATGATTTTCGTCTAATATTCCTTTAATTGTATCGCTATGGTTTGATATACCTGAAGAAACTATAAAATTTAAGTAATTTAAATAGTCTTTGCCATTCTCTTTATGCTTATCCCAAACCCAAAACCTTTGTAACGTACTATAAAGTCTCCATCTAGCTTCTCTTTGACCTCTAAAAAGCATTGAGTTTTGCTCTTTTAGTTTATCATAAAGTTTGTCAAAATCATCTTCTGTATCTATTTTTTCTTGGTCAAAAAGATAGCTTTTTTGCAAAAACGAGTCGTAGTCTGAAATGTGTTCATCAGAAAAGTAAGGAGCTGTCATTTGACTACCAAGTATAGCCAACATAAATGCATTCAATCTTGGCGTTACTGTACTTAAATCGTTTCGATTATAGTTAATTAAATCTTCCAGTAATTGAACATCTCGAATTGTCTCCAATCCTCCACTTCTCAAGAATTCATTGGTAAATTGTTCTTTTAAATCAAGATTTGAAATTTTTCTCATAAGTTTGTCTCTGCTTGCACATAACGGTTTGTGTATGAGTAGTGGCGATTAAAAAACACTACTTTTCGGTTAGGCACAAATATACAAAAAAAGCACAAACTTTGAGGTTTGCACTTTTTAGCTATTACTTATACACTTTATTATGTGTTGATTTCCCAGTAGTTAGTTGATATATATGTAATCTTTTTCAATTTTTCCTGAATTATTAAGTTTCAAAAAATTCATTCCTTTCATTACAACCTCTCCTTTTGGTGTTTTCATTTGCCAAGATACTCTTAATGTGTTATGATTTTCCGAAAAACCTGTTAATTCGGTAATTAATTCATTGCCTACAACTAAACGTTTGTTAACCTGTGTTATGTTTTCGAATATTTTATTCCAACCTTGAAGTTCTACTGCATCATCTCCCGGTTCATTTGCATAGAAGTTAGCAGATGTATCGTACACTTTTTCTATTAGTTTTTGTCTTTCGTTAGCGTTTTTTGTACTCCAAGTTTCAATGTAATCTTTTACAAATTGTTCTAATTTTTTCATCTTTATTATTTTTATAATACAAAGATAAAATGGTATAGCATACAATTACTGACACATTTGTGTCAAAATTACTTTTGCGAAATTAATTTTTTACGAATTCTTGTCAATGTTTGGCGTTCAACACCTAAATAACTACTCAGTTGTGATATTGATATTCGTTTAAATAATTGAGGATATTGATGAGTGAAATTTATATATCTTTGCTCTGCATTACAGTATAGAAAACTTTCCAATCTTTCTTGTTGTTGTTTTAATTTTTGCTCTAAAATTAATCGTCCATATTTTTCAAAATTCGGTATTTTATTATAAGAGTTGTGTATGTGATCAATTGGAAAGTTGATTATTATTGACGGTTCAATACATTGAAAAGAAAGTGGACACGGTTTTCTATCCATAAATGATGAATAATGAAAAGTATATTCGTTTTCAGGAATAAAATAGATGTTTTTCTCATTTCCATTATCGTCTGTGTGAAAAGCCCTAATAAGTCCCTTGATTAAAAATCCTCCTTGATTTTGAATGCTTCCTTTTTTTATATAAAAATCGTTTTTCTTTATTTTTGAAATGGTAAGTCTTTCACTAAATTCTTTAAGTTCAATTTCTGTTAATTCAGGACAAATTAATTCTATATGATTTAAGTACTCTTTAATTTCTTTTGTCATATTTGAATCTCTGTTTTATTTTGCACATAACGTTCTAAATATGGTGCGTTTGGCATTTTAAAGCACCAGTTTTTCGGTTTTGCACTATGTTTATTTATTGCTATCATCTTTATTTTTAGCACTATCTGCCAAATGCACTATATTTTTTGTTGTGTAGCGTAATTATTTACTTTTTAACTCATTATTTATTTTCTTCAGGTGATTTTTAAAACCAGCTTCTAATTTTATCATACTATCTACCATAAAATCTATCATCTTTTCCCAATCTTCTTTTTCATATAAGCTTACACCTTGAATTTCTTGTTTTATCCTACTTGCCTTTTTGTTATCTAATCTTTCCCATTCTAATTTTCCTGTAATACTTTCAATCTCATCCTTTTTTTCAAGCAACTTATCAAATATAAATTTGTTCTCTTCTTTGTTACTTCTGGACATATAAACTTCTGTCCGAGCATAGCTTTTAGAAATTACGAAATTATATCCAACACCGCTTACGCCTGTTCCTGCTGATATCCAATTGTCCTTTGATGGACTTATATTTGAAAATAAATTACTTTTCGCATTGATTACGGGTAAAAGTTGTTTCCAAAACTCTAATCGTAACTTATGTCTTGTTTTTAATTCCTCTTGTGTGTTTTGCTCATCTTTTGCCTTTTCTGCCATTCTGATTGTAAAATCTTCAATTTCCTTGACGGGAATTATTTGTTCTATATTCAAAAAAAACTCATTTTCGTATTTATAAGGCGTGGCTTTAAAACATTGAATTTTAAGATTGTATTTTGTCAAAAGCCATAATACAGTAGATGTTACTTCTTTTCTGTAATTACCAGAGACTAGAATAATTCTTTGTGTTTGATTTAATTGCACTTCACTAAAATCTTCTACTCCTATAAATTCTGAAATGTTATCTTCTGCATTTTCTTCCACATCTTTTTTATCTAAATATTCTTGGTAAATATCCTTAATCTGCTGTTTTGTTAGGCTTGAACAGTAAGATGCATATTTTAAAACTTGCCAAGTAACATCACGTCCACTATCATCAAGTTTGTTTTCAATTACTACAAGATTGCCTTGCTTATCTATTGCCAACAAGTCTAAACGTTCTCGTGTATCATTAAATCCATCAAATTCTTTCTGAATGATTAACAGTTCCTCACCGAATGCTTCGGGATTACTTTCTAACCATTCCTGTAAATGTTTTCGTTCTCCGAAACCTAATTCGGAAAATGTTTTAGGTTCAATCTTTTTTATTTTATTGTTTTCTTTATCAATTACAAACATTTGAATTTTTCATTTTATGCTACACAACTTGTTTATATAAACACCTTTCTTCCTCATAAATACCCCAATATGGAGGGATATACGCACCTTTTGGTGGCTTATATCCAACAAAAATAATAAAAAATTTTAAATAACAAAATGTTTAATTCAAAAATTTTATTTATTGGATTTTTTCCATACTTTTATTAAAAAATCTCCAAATTCGCTTTCGGCAATTTTTTGTGCTTCAAAATTATTTTGTTGGGCAAAGACTTGCAGTGTTTGTTCATCTATGTAAGTCCAATTAAAGCTTTCTTCTTCCTCTTTGTATTTTATAGTAAATCTCACATCACCGTAATATCCTTCCTGAGGCATTAAATATCCACCACTTTCTTCATACAAATATTTTAAGTCTGATGAATGAATATATGCCACTCCTTCCGGTTTTAATAATTCTTCCAGTTTTATAAAAAGTCTATCTGCATATATCGCCTTTTCAATAATCCCGATACCATTCATTAAAAATAAAACGGTATCATACTTTTCATCAGTTTTATATTGAAAAAAATCAGTATGAATAACTTTATTTATTTTTCTGTCTTTTAAAACTTTATTTCCGTACTCGGAAAAATCCAATGCCGTTACATCTTTTCCGTGTTTTTGCAACCAAATGGAATGAGTGCCACTACCGGCTCCAACATCCAATATTTTTCCTTGTGCAAGTAGCAAAGCTTGTTGCTCGGGAAGTGGCATCTCTTCAAAAGATCTAAAAAGATATTTTACGGGCAAAACTTCCTCGTCTGTAAGGTTGGTGCGGGTATATAAATCTTCCGGTTGATTGTCAAACCAATAATCATAAATACTTTTTCCGAACAAATCTTTTGTATTCATTATTGATGGGCTGGTTTTAGCAAATCATTTACTATTTTTACCGGTGAAAATGTGCTTAATGGTACTTCAACAAAAACCGTATTCCAAGCATCCATGGCGCCGTTCCATAAACCGGGTCTTTCATAGACTTTTACGGGACTTCCTTTGTAAGATTTTTCGGTGATAAAACCGGCATTTTCATTGACAAATTCACTTAAATTAAATTTATTTCCTTCAAAATCTTTGATGCTGATTGCCAAATCTACCGGATTAAAATGAGTGGAATTTTCAAAAATTTGCTTTTGATTTTGGTCTGAAAAATCAATTTGAGCTTTTTCTATGATTTGTAAAGATTCCATACCATTTTTATCCAATGCCCAAAAAGGTCCACCACCGGGTTCTCCTGTGTTTTTCACTACACCTGCAATTCTAATTGGGCGATTGAGTTTGTAATACAAATATTTTCGTTTGCCAGAATTATCCAATTGTTCAAAACCATCGATCATTTGAATATGGAGCGCGTCCTTGGCAAAATTTTCTATTTCTTTTAGTTCATCTCCTATAGGTTTTTGGTTTTTGAGTTGGAAGAGATATTTTTTAATTTTTTGAAGCTTTTCTATCAATATTCCTCCTAAAATTTTCTTGTATTTTAAGGTATCAAGTTTTTTTTCTCCTTTTTGGACATTATCAATATTCTTTATAAAGATAATATCTGCATCCAAATCCTGAATGTTTTCTATCAAAGAACCATGCCCGCCGGGTCTGAAAATATAATTTCCCATTTCATCTTTTAAGGGAAGAGAGTTTTCATCCAGCATAATGGTATCAGTAGACGGCTTTTGATAAGAAAACTGAATGTTTACTTGATAATTTTCTTGTAAACGCTTTTGTGTTTCTTTAAATTTATTATGATATTGCGGTGAAATACTGAAATGTAGTTCAGCAATTTCATTTTGCCCTTTAGCATAATCTTCTGCTTCAATTAAATGTTCTTCCATGGCGGTTTTTTTGTCATCACGGCTATATCTATGAAATAGAATCAGTCCTTTGGGCATATTTTGATAACCCAATCCTTCATCGGATAATATATAATGTAGGGCTTGCCAAACTTGTTCATCCTCGTTTAGCTGATGAAAACCGGGATTGTTTCTCAGGATTATTTTCATCAAATCTTCATAAAATGCATAAGCAGGTAAATTATCCAAAAACTCTTCGGCATCTTCTTCAAAAGTTTGAAGTTTGTTTTTTTTGATAAAGCGTTTATAAAAATCTTTTCCGGTTTGAAAATTTCGATGAAAAAATGTCCATTCTTTAAACATTCGGGTAGCAGCTCCCGAAGCAGGGACAAATTTAAGCAAAGTATAATTGTTTTTTTCCTTATTAAACAAATCCAAATATTTTGTCAGATCTTCTTGGGTTAAACGGGTTATTCCATTGCCGATAATGGCTGGTTTTATGATTTTAGCAGGAATGTTTCCTTTTAATATCAGATCGATTTGTCTTTGGATTTCTTCATTCGAGATAGGTAAGTCATTCTTTCCGGTATGATTTTTTTTCATTATTGAAGTTGTTTTATTGAACAAACAAAGTTAAATAAAATTAAACAAAAAAAGCAACCATATCAATGATTGCTTTTTATGCGGAGAGTGAGGGATTCGAACCCCCGGTGGCTCTCACCACAACGGTTTTCAAGACCGCCGCATTCGACCTCTCTGCCAACTCTCCAAATCTTTTTTATACATGATTTTCTGGTTAGAATAACTATCCTTCATCATGCAAATAAAACTTAATAATTAACAGAACGAATCCTTTAACTTCGTAGCGAGGGCGGGAATTGAACCCGCGACCTCCGGGTTATGAATCCGACGCTCTAACCGTCTGAGCTACCTCGCCATTTCCCTTTAATGCTTTCGGGCTGCAAATATATAAATTTTATTGAAAACAAAATAATTTTTATGAATTTATTTAGGATGCTATTAATGGTTTTTTTTAATGTCTTTTTCATGTGAATCCAATTCTTATTTAACTCTTTTATGCTGATTTATGACATTTATTTACCTGAATTTTTGTAAACAAACAATATAAGCGATTGTATTTATCTCTTATTGATTAAATAAAATTTAAAAAATACATATAAAATTTAAAAATTATTTAAAAATTGTTTTCAAAAATAGAATATTTGTTAAAATTTAAAAAGTTATTAACAAAGTGGTAAAAAGTGGTAAAAAATGCAATTTTTTTGTATCTTTGACATGTTAAAAAACAATGTAGTGAATTTTTTAAACGGCACATATTATTGCAAAATGGATTCCAAAGGACGTATCATGCTTCCAGTGGAGTTGCGTAAGCAATTGTCTGATTTAAAAATGGATAGTTTTGTTTTAAAAAGAGCTGTTTTTGAAAAAAATTTGGAAATGTATCCTATGAATGAATGGGGCAAATTGATGGAAAAATTAAATAAGCTCAATCGTTTTAAGAAAAAAAATATTGAGTTTTTGACAAGATTTTTGGCGGGTGTTCGAAATGTAAATATAGACGGTACCGGAAGAATGCAAATTCCTAAGGATTTGGTGAATATTGCTGGTTTGCAAAAAGAAGTGGTTATAGCTTCGGCTATTAATATTTTGCAGATTTGGGATAAAGATCAGTATGAGAAATTCTTGAAGGAACAAGCGGATAACTTCTCCGATTTGGCAGAAGAAGTAATGGGTGATTTTGATGATGAATAATTCCGGAGACACATATCATGTGCCCGTTTTGCTTAAGGAAACTGTTGATGGGTTGAATGTTAAACCCGATGGAATTTATGTAGATGTAACTTTCGGTGGTGGGGGGCATTCCGACGAAATACTAAAAAGATTGGGGAAAGACGGACGATTATTCGCTTTTGATCAGGATGAAGATGCAATAAAAAACAAACCAGATGATAATCGGTTGGTGTTGATTGAAGGAAATTTTTCTAATCTTAAAAATTATTTACGGTTAGAAGGTGTGAGACAAGTAGATGGTGTATTGGCGGATTTAGGAATTTCATCACACCAAATTAATAAACCCGAAAGAGGATTTTCGACAAGATTTGATGAAAAGTTGGATATGCGGATGGATAAAAAATCGAAATTGACAGCTTATGATGTGATGAATTCTTATGATGAAAGAGATTTAAGAAAAATATTTTCTCAATACGGTGATTTGAGAAATGCAGCTACTGTGGCTCGTAGTATTGTTAATGCCAGAGAAAACCAACCGGTTGAAACCACCGGGCAGCTGATTGAAATTGTATCAAAGCATTTTCCAAAACTGAAGAGAAATAAGTTTTTGGCGAAATTGTTTCAAGCAATCAGAATTGAAGTAAATGGTGAAATGGATGCTTTGAAAAAAATGTTGAAACAAACTGCGGAGGTAATTAAACCCGGCGGCAGATTGAGCGTGATTTCTTATCACTCTTTGGAGGATCGCTTGGTAAAAAGATTTATCAGAGATGGAATGTTTGAAGGTCAGCCCGAAAAAGATATTTATGGAAATGTGGAGGTGCCTTTCAGAAAAGTCGGAAAAATGATCACGCCTTCAAAGGAAGAAATAGAAAAAAATCCGAGGGCAAGGAGTGCAAAATTGAGAATTGGAGAAAAATTGTGAATATGAGTATTTGGAAAATCATTAAAGCAGAATATTTAACCAACGAAAATGCTCGTTCCAACTGGTTGTTTGTGTTAATGTTAGTTTTTATGGGGATGATAATTATCAATCTTTCGCATATAACGGATGCTAAAGTGAAAAAAATTGTCAAACTAAAAAAAGAAGTGGATGCTTTGCGTTCGGAATATGTTGAGCTGAAAGCAAGAGCTATGAGACAGAAAATGCCAAGTAAAGTATATGAAAAATTAAAAGATAACGGATTTGAATTTCCAAAAAATCCACCGGTTAAAATCATTATCAAAAACAAATGAGTAAAGGAAATATAAATATTACTTCTCGAACCTTGTTGGTTTACCTGATTCTTGTTTTGCCTTTTGCAATAGGAATAATTTTGCAATTATTTTATATTCAATATATTAAAGGAAATGAATATCGGGCGTTGGCCAAAAATCTTACCATAAAAGAATTCAGAGTAAAAGCCAATCGAGGGAATATTTATGCAAATGACGGAAGTATTTTGGCAACATCAGAACCTAAATATGATATCTTTTTTGATCCTACGGTTCCTTCTGACAAAATCTTTTATAATAATATTAATGTGTTAGCCAATAAAATTTCACGTCTAACAGGTGAACCTGCCAATCGGATAAAAAAACGTTTTGTCAGCGCAAGAAAAGCTGGCGTGCAATTTGTTAAAGTGGCAAAAAAACTCAATTTTTCATCCTATCAACAGGTAAAGAATTTCCCGGTTTTTAAATTGGGAATGTTCAAGGGCGGACTGATTGTGAAATATCATACGGAAAGAGCTTTTCCATTGGGTGATGTTCTCAAAAGAACTATTGGTTTTAGTAGGGGACAGGCAAACAAAGCCGGTTTGGAAGGTTATTATGACAAATATTTGAAAGGTCGTGATGGGATGAAAAAGAAACAAAAAATAAAATCGGGAGTTTGGCGACCGCTTTCTGATATTAATGATATTGATCCTGAAGATGGGTATGATTTGGTTACCAATATTCAAGTGGATTTTCAGGATATCGCTCATCAAGAGTTAAAGAAACAGCTTATAAACTATGAAGCGGATCATGGTTCGGTAATAATTATGGATGTCGAAACCGGAGCAGTTAAAGCAATGGTAAATTTGGGAAAAACAAAAAATGGTGATTATGAAGAAATAAGAAATTATGCTGTCTATGAAACCATGGAACCCGGTTCAACTTTCAAGGTGTTTTCAGTAATGGCTTTGTTGGAAGATAATTATGCGCAACCGGAAAGTATTGTAGATACTCAAGATGGAAAATACAAAATATATAATAAAACGGTGAGAGATGCACATTATGGTGGATTTGGAAAAATCACTTTGAGTCAGGTAATTGAAAAAAGTTCCAATGTGGGAATTGTAAAATTTGTTTATGAAAATTACAACAAACAGCCACAAAAATTTGTCAATCGTATGTATGGTTTCGGTTTGCATAACCAAACCGGAATTGATATAAAAGGTGAAGGAAAACCCATTATCCCGGATCCAAAAAATGATAATTGGAGTGGAATCTCTTTGCCTTGGATGGCTTATGGTTATGGAGTGGAATTAACCCCTTTGCAAATTTTGACTTATTATAACGGAATTGCCAATGATGGAAAAGTTATGAAACCTTATTTGGCTTCTGAAATCAAACAATTTGATAAAAGTATAAAAAAATTCAAACCGCAAATTCTCAATTCATCTTTGGCTTCATCCAATACCATTCATGAAATTCAAAAAATGTTGAGAGGTGTCGTGTTGAGAGGAACCGGAGCAGAATATGTCAAAAGCCCTTATGTTGATATTGCAGGGAAAACAGGAACGGCACAAGCGGATTATTGGAAAGGAGCCAAACAATATATTGCTTCTTTTGTTGGATATTTTCCGGCAGATCATCCTCGCTATTCCATGATTGTAGTAATTCATAAACCCAATCCCGAAAAAGGATATTATGGAGCACAAGTTGCCGGTAGTGTTTTTAAAAAAATTGCCGAATACGTTTATGGTAAAACACCCATGGAAGTTCATTTGGCGATGGAGAAAACCGAAAATACACATAAGAAAGCCGATTTGATTTTGGCAAAATATAAAACTGTAATGCCCGATTTGAGAGGTTTGCCTTCAAAAGATGCCCTGTATATTTTGGAAAATTTGGGTTTACATGTGCAATTAAGCGGTTCGGGAATAGTGAAGGAACAATCGATCAAAAGGGGAGAAAGAATTAAGAAAAAACAATTGGTAAGACTAAAATTATCGTGAAAAAATTAAAAGACATATTATCTCATATTTCTTATAAAAAGATTATTGGTGATTCTAATATCGAAGTAACCGGTATTCAGTATGATTCTCGTAAAATCAAACTTGGAGATACTTTTGTTGCAATCAAAGGAACTTTGGCAGATGGACATCAATTCGTTCACAAAGCTGTTGATGCCGGAGCCAAAATTATTGTTGCTGAAAAATCTTTTGAATTTGCAAAGGAGATCACACAAATTATTGTAGCGGATACTCATCAGGCGCTTGCAGAATTGTCCGCTGCATATTATGATTTTCCATCGAAAAAGTTATCATTGGTTGGCGTAACCGGAACCAATGGTAAAACCACCATTGCAACCTTGCTCTATAATCTTTTTAAAGGATTAGGTTTTAAAAGCGGATTGTTATCCACTGTAAAAATTCTTGTTGATACAAAGGAATTTTCCGCTACACATACCACTCCTGATCCATTGATTATCAATAATTATTTACATCAAATGGTTCAAGAAGGTGTGCAATATGTATTCATGGAAGTCAGCTCACATGGTATTGCACAAAAGAGAATTCATGCTTTGGATTTTGATGGTGCTATTTTTACCAATTTGACACATGATCATTTAGATTATCATAAGACTTTTATAGAATACAGAGATGTTAAAAAACAATTTTTTGACTTGCTAAAATCCGATGCTTTTGCCTTAGTTAATGCCGATGACAGAAATGGGACCTTGATGTTGCAAAATACGCAAGCACATAAATATACATATGCTCTGAAAAATCCTGCCGATTTCAAAGCCAAAATTTTGGAACAGAATTTTACGGGAATGCTTTTGCAAATTGACCAAAAAGAAGTTTGGGTGCAATTGATAGGAACTTTCAATGCCTATAATATTTTGGCTGTTTATGCTTCTGCCGTTTTACTTGGACAAGATCAGTTTGATATCCTTAAGGTTCTTAGTCAATTACGTAGTGTAGATGGAAGATTTGAAATTATTTTATCATCCGAAGGAAAAATTGCCATTGTGGATTATGCGCACACGCCCGATGCTTTGAAAAATGTATTGAAAACCATAAATGCTATTCGTCCCAAAAATACAGAACGTTTAATTACTATTGTAGGAGCAGGAGGAAATCGTGATAAGACAAAACGCCCTGAAATGGCAAAAGTGGCTGTAAAAAATAGTGATCAAGTGATTTTTACTTCTGATAATCCCAGAGATGAAAATCCGGATCAAATCATTGATGATATGGAAGCGGGTGTGCCGGGAGAACATTATAAAAAAACTTTACGAATTACAGATCGTAAGCAAGCTATTAAAGCGGCTGTGCAATTCGCAAATTCAGGAGATATTATTTTGATAGCTGGAAAAGGACATGAAAATTATCAAATCGTCAAGGGAGTTAAATCTCATTTTGATGATAGGGAAGAAGTAAAAAGAGCATTTGAATCCAATCAGGTTTCATAAAAAAACAGAAGAAATGTTATACTATTTATTTGAACATATTTTTAGAAATTTACCGGGTTCGGGACTGTTTGAATATCTTTCATTCCGTTCAGGCATGGCTTTTATTACCGCCTTAGTATTTTCAATAACAATAGGCAAGAAAATTATTGTCAAATTAAAATCTTTACAAATAGGCGAAACCGTAAGAGATTTGCAGTTGCAAGGACAAAAAGAAAAAGAAGGAACACCCACGATGGGAGGAATTATCATCATATTGGGGACACTGATTCCCGTGCTTTTATTTGCCGATTTATCCAATGTTTATGTTCAATTGCTTATTTTAACTGTTATTTGGATGGGATTAATAGGTTTTATTGATGATTATATCAAAGTTTTCTTGAAAAACAAGGAAGGCTTACAGGGAAAGTTTAAAATTATAGGACAAGTAGGTTTAGGCTTGGTTGTTGGTTTGGTCATGTTGTTTAGTCCGCAAATAACTATAAAAACAGAAGACCATAGTCCGCAAGCACAAGAATTGAAATTGGGTGAAAGATTCAACCCGGCTGAAAAGTCTTTGAAAACTACCATGCCTTTTTTTAAAAATAATGAAATTGATTATGGAAAATTCTTTCCTGAAACTCCTATAGTTACATGGGCTATTTTTATACTTTTTGTAATTCTGGTAATTACAGCAGTTTCTAATGCCGCCAACCTTACCGATGGTATAGACGGATTGGCAGCCGGAACTTCTGCCATTATTGTTATGGCATTGGCAATTTTGGCTTGGATTTCAGGAAATATCTTGATATCCGACTATCTGAATATTATGTATATACCTGGCATTGGGGAAGTTTCTGTTTTTATCAGTGCATTTGGTGGCGCATTGGTTGGTTTCCTTTGGTATAATGCCTTTCCTGCGCAAGTATTTATGGGGGATACCGGAAGTTTAACTATCGGTGCTGTCATTGCAGTGGTTGCTTTGTTTATACGGAAAGAATGGTTATTGCCGGTGCTTGCCGGAATCTTTGTTATGGAAAATCTTTCAGTTATTATTCAAAAATCTTGGTTTAAATATACCAGAAAAAGATATGGTGTAGGACGACGCGTATTTTTGATGGCTCCATACCATCATCATTTTCAAAAAAAGGGTTGGCATGAGAATAAAATCGTCGTTAGATTTTGGATTGTGGGGATTATTCTTGCAGCAATAAGTATCATTAGTTTAAAAATCAGATAATACACACAAAGAAAAATTGAATTATGAAAACATATAAAAATAATTTGGCATCATCAATGACGGATCATTTGCTAAAAATCAGAAAGAAAAATTTAAGAAATTCTTTTTGTCGTTTTACTGAAATGGAACACAGAATGGAATCCGTTGCCGAATATAATAAGATGCTTTTTATAAATGATTCTAAAGCACAATCAGTTAATGCAACTTATTTTGCTTTGCAAAGTATTGATAAACCCATTATTTGGATTGCCGATGGGGATGATTCGGAAAATGATTTTTCAGATTTGTTGCCATTGGTGCGTTTAAAGGTGGATGCCATTATCATGTTGGGAAAAAATAATACGAAATTATATGAAACGTTCAAGGATAGTGTTGAAAGTATATATCAGGTAACCAATCTTTGGGAAGCGGTTTGGGTTGCAAAAGAAATCGGATATAAAGGAACTACTGTTTTGTTTTCTCCTGCTTCAAAACCAAATGGCGAATTTACTGATTATCAAGAAAGAGGTTTAATGTTTAAAAAATATGTAAAAGAATTAGTATAGATGAATCGAATTTTTCAAAATATTAAAGGAGATCGAATACTTTGGGTTTTTATCAGTTTGCTGATGTTGTTCTCTATAATGGTGGTTTATAGTGCAAGTAGTAATTTGGTGAATACCTACGGCACTTTATCTCCTTGGCAATTTATTTTCAAGCATCTGATTTTATTGGGTATGGGATTATTGGTAATGTATGTAGTACACTTGCTAAATGAAAAAGTATTTTTGATACTTTCACATGTTGGTATCTATTTTGTTGCGATTTTATTACTTTATACTTTGAGTAAAGGGACCACTATGGCGGGAGCCAATGCCAGCCGGTGGATATATATTCCCGTGGTAGGAAGTTTTCAGCCCTCAACTTTAGCTTTTTTGGTAATTATGATGTTTACGGCACGTTTTATCGGACGAAAAAATGGAGCTTCCATATCTTTTTCTGATGCCTTGAAAAAATTTTGGTTATGGGTTTTTGTAATTATCGGTTTGGTATTGCCTGCAAATTTATCTACTGCATTGTTGATGTTCTCTATGGTAATTTTGATACTTTTTATCGGTGGATATCCAATTAAAGATTTGCTTAAAATTTTTGGGATTTCAACTCTTGGTCTAATATTTTTTATTCTACTATTCAAGGCGTTTCCCAATAAAATTTCTAATCGTTTGGATACTTGGCAAGCCAGAATAGAAAGACATTTTATGGATAAATCCGATGGAGATAAAATTGCAATCAATGATAAAAATTATCAAACAGTCCATGCTAAAATTGCAATTGCCAAAGGTGGCTTATTAAAACTAAATCCGGGAAAAAGTACCGAAAAATATTTTTTACCGCAATCTGTTTCCGATTTTATTTATGCAATTATAATTGAAGAATACGGATTAGTTGGCGGGCTGATCATATTGTTTATTTATTTGATGATTGGGATTCGAATATTTATCATCTCCAAAAATCAAGAAGATATCTATTATAAACTCTTGGTTTTGGCAGTTGGATTGCCTTTGGTTTTTCAAGCATTGATCAATATGGGAGTTGCTGTGGGAATTTTACCCGTAACAGGTCAGCCTTTACCTTTATTGAGTTCGGGTGGAACTGCCATTCTGATTACCTCTGCTGCTTTCGGGATTGTTTTGGCAGCCGATAGAATAAGAATGCAAAAACAACAAAAAGATATAGATGATTTTATTACAGAGTAAACCATGAAGAATAGAAAAAAGACATATCGTTTTATTATCAGCGGAGGAGGAACCGGCGGTCATATTTTTCCGGCTTTGGCTATTGCCAATGAAATAAAAGGACGTATGCCTGATGCACAGATACTTTTTGTAGGAGCCAAAGGACGCATGGAAATGGAAAAAATTCCTGCTGCAGGTTATCCCATAGAAGCTTTATGGATTTCGGGAATCAATAGAACCAATAAACTCAAAAATTTGAGTTTTCCTCTAAAATTAGTAAGTAGTTTATGGAAAGCTGGTAAAATTATCAATAAGTTTAAACCGGATGCTGTCATAGGAACCGGTGGATTTGCAAGTGGTCCTGTTTTGTATGTTGCACAAAAAAAAGGAATTCCCACTTTTATTCAAGAACAAAATTCTTATCCGGGTATAACCAATAAGTTATTAGCCAAAAATGCTTTGAAAATATATACGGCTTATGATAATTTGGATAATTTTTTTAATCCCGAAAAAATTCTTTTGACGGGAAATCCCATAAGAGAATCATTGAAGTCTTTGAATGAAAATAAAACAGATGCTCTAAACAAATTTGGTTTGCAGCCCAACAAAAAAACGCTTTTGGTTGTGGGAGGAAGTTTGGGAGCTATGCAGGTCAATCGTGCTATTGAAAAATACATTGATGAAATCAAAAATAATCAATGGCAATTAATCTGGCAAACCGGAAAAAATCATTATGAAAAGTTTCGGAAATATGAAGATAAATCTATTAAAGTAATGCCATTTATCAACGATATGAATCAAGCATATGCAGCTGCCGATTTGATTATTTCCCGTGCAGGAGCAGGTTCCATTTCCGAATTGGCTGTAGTAGGAAAACCTGTTATTTTGATACCTTCACCTTATCTTGCCGAAGATCATCAAACAAAAAATGCAAAAGCTTTATCAGATAAAAATGCGGCAATATTAATCAAAGAAAAAGATTTGGATAAAAATTTAATCCATGATATTCAAAAGATTTTAAACGATGAAAAATATCATGAAGATTTACAAAAAAATCTGAAACAAATGGCTAAGCCAAATGCTGTAGAACATATAGTGGATGATATTTTTAAACAGTTGAAAATATGAAAAAAATTTTGGCAAATATAATCTTTATTTTTTTGCTGATTCTAACTCTTGGATTGGGAAAATGGTTTTCTCAAAAATTTGAAAATGAAAAAATACACGATACCAAAGTTTTGGTTTATCCTTTGGATAAAAATTTTATACAAGTCAATGAAATTAAGAAAATGATTAACTATAAAGATAGTATTTTAGGGCATATTGATATTTCTCAACTTGAAAATCAATTGAAAAAAAATAGATTTGTTGCACGGGCTGAAGTATATAAAGATTTAAACAATAATGTCTATGCATATGTTGAGCAATTTACTCCTATTGCAAGAGTGATGGGTGATAAATCATATTATATTGATAGCCAAGCAAACAAAAGACCTTTGTCCGATCATTATACCGAAAATGTGATTTTGGTTTTTGGAAATCCCAATGAAAAAAAGATTCAAGATATTTATCATCTGATAGAAAAAATTAATGCAGATGTATTTTTAAAAGAGAAAATTACTGAAATACATTTGAATAATCAAGGAAATTATTTATTAAAAGCAATGGATTTTAAACCTGAAATATATTTTGGCGATATAAAAAATATTCAAAAAAAATTAAATAAACTCAAGACCATTTTACTGTTTTTGAAAAAAAATCATTTATCAAACAAGTATGTCAAAATCGATTTGAGTTTTGATAATCAAATAGTTTGTAAAAGAATAAAAAATTAAATATAGCGGTATGACAAATCAACAAAAAAACACATCAGAATTCAAAGCGGAAAGAAAATTACAACCGCAAGATCCAAGAACAATTGTTGTTGGATTGGACATAGGAACGACCAAGGTTGTTGCTATTGTCGGAAGAAAAAACCAATATGGTAAAGTAGAAGTTTTGGGATACGGAAAAGCACCCAATAAAGGTGTTAAAACCGGCGAGGTTATCAATCTCAAAGACACCGAAATTGCTATTCGTGAAGCTGTTGCCAAAGCCGAATACAATTCAAAAATCAAAATTAAACGGGTGGTTGTAGGGATTGCCGGACAACATATCAGAAGTATTCAAACCCGTGAATACCTCACCAGAAATAATCCCGAAGAGATTATCACTCAAAAAGATATCGATCTATTAACTGAGCAAGTAAAAAAACTCCATGTAGAATCCGGAGAGCAAATTATTCATGCTTTACCACAAGAGTTCAAAGTTGATGAAATTCAAGACATAAAACTTTCACCAATAGGTATGGCGGGAACGCGTTTAGAAGCTAATTTTCACGTGGTTGTTGGTAAAGTGGCTGCCATAAAAAATCTGGTTAGATGTGTCGAGATGGCAGATTTGGAAGTGGAAGATATTACTTTAGAACCTTTGGCTTCATCACGAGCCGTATTGATTGATGAAGAAAAAGAAGGAGGTATTGCTTTGATAGATATGGGTGGCGGCACTACCGATTTGGCAATTTTTAATCATAATATTATCCGTCATACTGCTATTATTCCTGCCGGAGGAAATATTATTACCAAGGATTTGTCGACCGGAATTCGTGTTTTGTTACGTGATGCAGAATTGGTCAAAGTGAAATTCGGTTCTGCTTATCCGGGAGCCAATAGTGATAATGAAATTGTTTCCATTGAAGGTCTGCCCGGACATAAACCTGTAGAAGTTTCTTTGAAAACCATTTCCAGAATAATTAAAGCACGTTTGGCTGAAATTATCTCAAGAGTGGATAATGAAATTCATAAATATACAGATATCAGCAATGAAAATATGTTATTGGGGGGAATTGTTCTGACCGGTGGTGGTGCACAAATGAAGCATTTGGTGCAATTGGTCAATGTTCTTACCGGAATGCATGCACGCATCGGCTATCCTAATCAGCATTTGGCAGCCGGAACCGAAGATGAACTCAAAAGTCCCATTTTTGCTACTGCCGTAGGATTGCTAATGGAAGGTTTGGAAAATAAAATTAATTATGAAGAGGTGGAATATGATGAAAATTATCAAATGGATTTACCTGAAGAAAAAATCCCCGAAGAGCAAAATATTTTGGAAGAAGAACCCCAAATAGATAATGAGAAACTTATCCCGCCAGTGGATAAAAAAAGAAAAAGTGCTTGGTATGAGCCCATTATGAAATTATTAAATAAATTGGAATAAACCTAATCAAACAATACTATTATGGAAAATTTGGAAATGAATTTAAATTTGGATTTTGATATCAAAAAACACAAAGCCAATGTTATCAAAGTTGTTGGTGTTGGTGGTGGCGGCGGAAATGCCGTAAATTATATGTATCAAAAAGGCATCAAAGATGTAGATTTTGTTATAGTAAATACAGATGCTCAAGATTTACGAAAAAGTCCTATTCCCATCAAAATTCAAATCGGACGAGAATTGACCGAAGGTTTGGGAGCAGGTGCCATACCTGAAATCGGACGAAAAGCTGCCGAAGAAGATTTGGAATCACTCAAGAAAGTTTTGGAAGATAATACCAAAATGATTTTTATCACCGCCGGAATGGGTGGGGGAACAGGAACCGGAGCGGCGCCAGTTATTGCCAAGTTGGCGAGAGAAATGGGTATTCTTACCGTGGGAATTGTAACCAGCCCTTTTGAATTTGAAGGACGTAAACGCTTGAAACATGCTGAAGAAGGAATAGAAGAACTTCGTCAGTATGTAGATTCATTGATTATTATTAATAACAATAAATTGCGTGAAGTTTTTGGTAATTTAAAATATCATGAAGCTTTTGCAAAATCCGATGAAATTTTAGCAAAAGCGGCATCCAGTATTTCCGAAGTGATTACTTTAAATTATAAGGTAAATGTTGATTTTAGAGATGTTCGGACAGTCTTGGAAAACAGTGGCACTGCTATTATGGGATCGGCAACCGCCAGTGGAGAAAATCGTGCTCAAAAAGTAATTGAGGCGGCTTTGGATTCTCCATTATTGAACGATAATAAAATTGTTGGTGCAAAGAATGTATTGTTATTGATTGTATCGGGTTCTGAAGAAATTACTTTGGATGAAATGAGTGAGATCAACTATTATGTTCAGAATGAAGCCGGAAATACAGCTGATATTATCTTGGGAATCGGAACGGATGAACGTTTAAATGATGAAATTGGCGTAACCATTATCGCTACAGGTTTTCCTAATGATCAACAAGATATAATAGCCAATACTAAGCCCGATAGAAAAGTTCATTTCATTACAAAAGAACGAGAAATTGTCAATCCGCCCGAAATGGAAATTACCAAACCTCATGAAGAAGAAAATGATATGGATGAACATAAGCTTATTATTGATGAATATGGAAATAAACAATTGATTTTGGACTTTGATGATGAAACTCGGAACATTGTAGCAGAAGAAAAATTCCAAATTGATAATCCATATGAGTTTAAAAATACACATGATAATATTCAGGATAATCAACAGGTTTTGTTTGATGAATTCTCAATGGATATTGAAGAAGAATCAAAACCTGAAAGTGAAGAAGAAAGAAAGGTATATAAACTCGATGATTATAGAGAGGATCAGGTTGAAGAAACATTTTCTCAAGATGAAAAACTTATTGAAAATGAAAATGATATCGAAAAAGAAGAAAGAATTTCTGAACCCGTTTTAAAAAGTCAGCTTACAAACAATGAAAAGGAAATTGTTGAAGAAAATTCTATAAATCTTGATGAATTGGGTGATATTACAGAGCTTCCCTTTGAAAAAGCTTTGGAACTTACCCAAAAAAGAAAATCCAACTTGCGCAAGTATGTGGATACCATTCCTTTTGATGAAGATGATACACCTGCTTATGAAAAACAAGGGATACATATTGATACTACACCCAAATCGGAACAAAGTGTTTCTAAGATGGAATTCAATGGCGAGGATTTTAGAATCAGCGATAGCAATTCTTTTTTATTTGATAATGTGGATTGAGAATAAATCAATTAAGAAAAGGTTTATGTACTGTGAAATAAAAATTAAAGAAAACAAAATATATGTTCCGCTTAAAGACAAGTGGCTTATCAAAACACCGGAGGAAGAAGTAAGGCAAAAGTTTATTTGCCGTCTGGTAAATCATTATGGATTTTCTTTTGACCAAATGAAACAAGAGGTTACCGTCAGTAATTCACAACGGGGGCAAGGCAAGGCACGAGCGGATATAGTAGTTTGGAAATCAAAAAAAGATAGGTTGGAGGACAACAGTCCGATTATAGTAGTAGAATGCAAAGCGGAAAATGTAACTATTCGTGAAGAAGATTATTTTCAAGGAGCCAATTATGCGGCTTGGGCAGGTGCGGATTTTTTTGTGGTTACTAACCTAAAAGAAACACGAATTTTCAGGGTGGTAAAAGGTAAATTACCTAAACAATTGGAAGAAATCATTGATATTCCGAGTGCGGATATGCTCAATGATACAAAGAAAATTGATAAATTGTTGAAGCAAACCAAGGCATTTACCCGAGACGAATTTTCAAAAGTTCTCTTTCAGTGTCATAATATTATAAGAAATAACGACAAACTTTCGCCGGAAGCGGCTTTTGACGAGATAAGCAAGATTTTGTTTATCAAAATCAGATACGAAAGAAAAAACGATGAAGGACAAATTTTTTCAAAGAAAAGATTTCGGGAACTGAAAGAAGCTTATGACGAAACCAAATCAAAGAATGACCCCGAATTTTATCAAAAACTATTTGAACGGACAAAAGAAGATTTTAAAGATGATGATTTGTTCGCCGAAAATGAGGTATTGAGAATCAAAGAAAACAGCTTTGAAGCCATTGTTGAGAAATTAGAAAAATACAATCTTTCTACCACTTCCGACGATGTCAAAGGAATTGCTTTTGAAAAATTTCTTGGAAAGACTTTCCGCGGAGAACTCGGACAATTTTTTACACCTCGAACTATTGTGGATTTTATGGTAGAAGTGCTTGATCCGAGAGAAGGTGAATTGATTTGCGACCCGGCTTGCGGTTCGGGCGGTTTTCTTATTCGTGCTTTTGAATACGTAAGAGAACAAATAGAAAAAGATATACAGCAGCAAAAAGAAAAAATAAAACAAAAATATTACGACGAAAATTATGAAAAACTTTCGGAAAAAGAAAAATTGAAAATAGATGAAAAGGTCAACAAACTTTTTCAACAACTCAACCAAGAATTGGATATAACCAATCAGAATAGTCGTATCAGAAGACTTTCTTATGATTGTATTTACGGAACAGATGCAAATCCGCGTATGGCCAGAACCGCCAAAATGAATATGATTATGCACGGAGACGGACACGGTGGTGTGCATCACAACGACGGGTTGTTGAATGTAAACGGAATTTTTGAAAACCGGTTTGATATTATACTAACCAACCCGCCTTTTGGCTCACGTGTGGAAAAAAGTTTGAAAATTACCGAAGCCGATAAATACAAAGATGAAAAACGAATAAAAGAATATAAAAAAAGATATGGTGTTGAATATGAAAAAGCTATGCGTCAAATTACCGATCATATTGGCGAGCCGCTATTAAATCTATATGAAACCGGCAAAATGAGTACACTCACCGAAGTCCTTTTTATAGAAAGAAGTTTACGGCTTTTGAAGCCCGGAGGAAGAATGGGCATTGTATTGCCCGAAGGCGTATTGAATAACAGCAATCTCCAAAAAATACGGGATTTTGTAGAGAGTAAAGCCAAGATTTTATTGATTACTTCCATACCGCAAGATGTGTTTATGGCCAGCGGTGCTACGGTTAAACCCAGCTTGCTTTTCTTTAAAAAATTTACCGAGAAAGAAGCCGAGCAATGGCAAAAAATAAAAGAAAAAGCAACTACCGAAGTGGAAAAAAAATATGAATCTCAAATAAAACCTATCAAAGAAAAATTGGCATTAAGAGGGAAAAATGCCCCCGGAAAAGAAGAAAAAAAAGCTTTGCGCAAACAGTTGAAAGAACTACAAAACAAAATGGAAGCTGAAATAAAAGCCATTATCAAAAAAGAGTTTGATTACGAAATTCCTATCGCCGAAGTGGAAAAAGCCGGTATAAGCACTACGGGAGCAGAAATAGAAAATGAATTGATTCCGCTTGCCAAAGAATACACAGAATACCGTAAAAAACATAAACTTTGGCAAACCAAACTTGAAAAGGTCAAATATGAAATTTTGGATGACGGTGCATTTTATCGTATTCCGATTATTAACAATATAGCACAAGAACCGGAGATATTTTATGGAAAATAGCCGTTTGCAACATAATGACTTTGAGAAAATCGTAAATCTCATTGAACAAACCCGAACCCGTGCTTACCAAGCCGTAAACAAAGAGTTGGTAAACTTGTATTGGCAGGTGGGAAAATTTGTTTACGATAAAGTTAATGACGGAAATTGGGGCGAGGGTACCGTAAAACAATTGTCCGAGTATATCCGTTCTCGTTTCCCGAATCTCAAAGGTTTTTCCAAAAGAGGACTATATCGGATGAAACAGTTTTACGAAACTTACAAAGACAATCCAAAAGTGTTACCACTGGTGACACAATTAACTTGGACCAATCATATTACCATATTGTCCAAATGCAAAAGCCTTGAAGAAAAGGAATTTTACTTACTGTTAGCCATTAAAGAAAAGTGGAGCAAAAGGGAACTTATCAGACAGATAGATTCGGGTTTTTTTGAACGAACAATGCTTGCCGATAAAAAAGTGTCGCCACCGGTGACACAATTACAACAATATGTAGGGCAGGTTTTCAAGGACACCTATGTATTTGAATTTTTGGATTTGCCCGAAAACTATAACGAAAAGGATTTACAAAAGGCACTGGTAAACAACCTGAAAAAATTCCTGCTCGAACTTGGCGGCGGATTTTCCTTTATCGGACAAGAATACCGCTTGCAAGTGGGTATGCACGATTATTATATCGATTTACTCTTTTTTCATAGAGAATTGCAATGCTTGGTGGCTTTTGAACTGAAAACCACCGATTTTAAACCCGAGTATCTCGGACAACTCAATTTTTATATGGAAGTGCTCGATGCAGAAGTGAAATTGCCTAACGAAAACCCAAGCATAGGCGTATTACTTTGCAAAGGCAAAGATGACGAAGTGGTTAAATTTGCAATGCGACGCAACCTTTCGCCTACGCTGATTGCCGAATACCAAACCAAATTGATTGACAAAAAATTGTTGCAACAAAAGATGCACGAACTTTATCAACTCTTGGAAAATAAACCTGATGAAGAAGATGAATAGCACGGTATCCATACTTAAAACCATTCCTTTTTCGCAACTCTCTTTGTGGGATGTGAAGCGATATAAGATTTACGATTTTTATCTAGATAAATTTCCCAGAATTAAACTTGAAAATGTTTTAAATAAATATGGAAAAGAAATTAACTTAAAAGACAATGAAGAATATAAACAAGTAACGATAAAACTTTATGGAAAAGGAGTAATATTGCGTGGTATTAAAAAAGGTTCTCAAATAAAAACAAAAAGGCAATTTTTGATTAAAGGTGGCCAGTTTATTTATTCAAAAATAGATGCCAGAAACGGAGCCTTTGGTATTGTTCCGGAAGAATTGGACGGAGCCGTCATTACAAATAGTTTTTCAGTTTTTAATATCAACACTCATCTAATAAATCCGACATATTTGTTTTTAGTTACTTCAAGTAAAAATTTTAGAAAAATATGCGAACGATTCAGTTCGGGCACAACAGGCAGAAGAAACATTTCCGATGAAATTCTTTTAAATCTCGAAATCCCCTTACCGCCTTTGGAAGAACAAAACCGTTTGGTGGCCCAATACAATGCCACAATACAACAGGCAAATGAGCAAGAAAAAAAAGCCCGTGAATTAGAGCAGGAAATTGAAAACTACTTGTTTGAAGTGCTGGGTATTGAAAAAACGGAAGAAAAAAAGAAAACCAAAGGCTTGCAGTTGGTGAGGTTTAAAGATATTGATGTTTGGGGTGTTGATAAACTTGCGTATGGAAATACAAAACAAATTTTAATGTCCATAAAGTATGATAATTATAAACTTAAAGATATTCTTTATATAAATCCCAAGACAGATTTTTCAAAATATAATGATAATTTTGAAATGTCTTTTATTCCGATGAAATACATATCTGATGAATATGGTGAAATTATTAATATGGAAATAGGTAACAAAGGAAAAAGTAAAGGTTATACTAAATTTAAAGAAGGCGATTTACTTTGGTCCAGAATTACTCCTTGTATGCAAAATGGCAAATCGGCAATTGCAAAGAATTTGATTAATAAAGTTGGATATGGCTCGACAGAGTATCATATTATTAGACAAAAGGAAGATAAAGTTTTGATAGAGTATGTTTACTATTTATTGAGAACTAATGCAGTCAGGCAAGATGCTATGAATTATTTTACCGGTTCTGCCGGACAACAAAGAGTCCCCAAAAGTTATTTGGAAAATCTTTTAATTCCCTTACCCCCGCTTTCCATTCAAAAAGAAATAGCCCGTCATATTTCGGATTTGAAACAACAAATCAAAGACTTGCGTCGTCAAGCCGAAGAAAATAGAAAACAAGCCATAAAAGAATTTGAACAAAATATTTTTGTGCTATGAAAATAACAAAACTGGAAATTGAAGGCTATAAAAACTTGCAAAACACGAGTTTTGATTTTTCCAAATCGGAACAATATGCTGCCCTTATCGGCATAAACGGTTCCGGAAAATCCAATGTATTGGAGGCTGTCAGCCTAATATTTTATGGGCTTTATTATAACGAAACAATTGACAAATTTGACTACGACATACATTACAAGATTAACGGAAAATCTATATCCGTTAAAAATGGAGAAATGAAAGTTGATAGTAAAAAAATAACTAAAAAAAATATTCGGGATTATCTCCCTACAAATGTTATCGCTTCATATAGCGGAGAAGAATTGAGGATGTGGGAAAATATTTATTTAAATAGTTATAAAGAGTTTTTTAATAATTTGAAAAGACAAACAACAAGTTATCCGTATTTGCTTTATATCAATAAATACGCTTGGGATATTGCACTTATAACCCTAATGACTTCCGACAAACAAATTGTAAAAAAATTTATTAATAAAACACTTGGTATAAATAATGAAAATATTGAAATTAGATTTGATATTGATGAAAGTAAATACGGGCTTTATGAAAAAAACAAAGCACTTTCTTTGATAAAGCGTTTATCGGAACTTCAAAAAGAAGGAGGTAACGGAAATATACATATAAACACAATAAAGACATTGGAAATCGGACAGAAAAATAATGAAGATTTTACGAAAAAACTTTTTTACTACTTATTTATTACTTCTATGCCCAAAAGAAGCGACGAAATAACAGCGGATAAAATTATTACAAATATTGAATTTAAAAATGTTGATATAAAAGGGATTAAGTGAAGGAGAAAAGAAGTTAATGCTCATTATGCTGATAAATGAAATACTTTCCGATGAAAACTCCTTGATTTTGTTAGATGAACCGGATGCGCATTTGCATATTGAAAGAAAAAAAGAAATAAAAAAACTTATTACGGATAGCAAAGCATTTACTATACTTACTACTCATTCACCCACTTTGTTAAACAACCTGAATGAGGAAAATATTTTTATATTTTCGAATAAAGACAGTAGTGGAGTTAATGTTTTTCAACTTGATAAACCAAAAGGATTGGAAGAAATTACAGGCGGAGAGTTTTCTTTAATAGATGCAACTTTAATTGCTGCTACCGAAAAAGATATTTTATTGGTGGAAGGCAAAAACGATTATAATTATCTCACCGAAGCATTAAAAAGATTTGAAGGCGAGTATCCGGATTTTAATTATTTAATTATCAATTGTGGAGGAGCGGATAATGTCCCGGTAGTCTTGGAACAATCCGTTTTGCCAATATTAGGGAAAAATCAATTGTGTGTTTGTACTTTTGATGAGGATGATAATGGTAAAAAAGGCAAAAAGAAAGTAGAAGAAATAAAGTCAAAAAATCCTGATAAAAATATTACAGCAATTACTCATCCCAGGTATGAAGGATTTCCTTCCAAAAGAAAAGAATTTTTTATGGAAGATTATTTTGCCCCAAGTGCTTATAAAAATATATTGAAAGAAGATATAGAAAAAGCCACAAGTTTTAAAAATGTCCAAGATCTATCAAAAGCAAAAACAATTATAGAAAAGAATTATATAAATTTCAAAAACGAAGAATTTGAACACTTTAAAGTGATTTTGGATAAGTTAATGGAGTTCAAAAAAGATTTTAGAAGTTAATAAATTGTGATTTATTCAAAAATTTGAGATTTTGAAATAGTGTTGTTTTAATATGAGAATACAGCTGCGATGATGCCCCGCGTGAGGGGGTGAAGTGACAGCGCCCGCACTGCAAAACACTACAAAAATATAAAGAGCAAAGCGACCAACGGAAGCTCTTGAAATTTATAATTTTTTGTGTGTTTTTGCGGTGCGGGACTATAACGAAACACCCGACCCGTGGACTTGGGCGGCTGGCTTGGGGAAGGGACACGCCCTAATAATTTTTTTATTGATGAAATATGAACGGAAAAGAGCTTGCTGCGAAAGGCTCTTTTCATTTTTTATTAGTATTTTTGGTTCTGTGAAAAATTTGTTGAAATACATATTATTTTTTGTGTCGATTTGGATTTTGCCTACTGCAAATGCTCAGGTAAGAGTTTTGCCCAAGAAACCGAATTTGGGTGGAAATGAGGTGAAATTGGACAGTTTGGCAAAAAATATGAAACGTAGTAAACGAAGCAAAGTGGTGTATAAGGTGGAGGATTATAAGTTTTTTGATTTGAAAAATGATAGTTTGGTTGTTGATACAATGCTGAATATCAGGAGTTTTTATAAGTCAAACGATTTATTGAAGGATGATTTGGAGCGCTTGGCTTTTTCTAATTTGGGGCTTGGATATACCGATTTGTCTTTGATTAATAACGAAGGTTTTGGGGATTTGCCGAAGTTTGTTGCCGGACAAAAATCGGTTTACTATCGGTTGCCTTCGGATGTAAATTTTTTTAAAGTTCCGTCGGCTTATTCGGATTTGTATTATATCAATGGAATAGGGCAGGGGCAGATGTTGCGGGCTTTTGTTACGACTAATATCAATCCGCAATTGAATTTTTCTTTGGGTTACAGAGGAATTAGTTCATTGGGTTTGTATAAAAATTCAACTACGAGTTCGGGTCGTTTGCAAACGGCTTGGAATTATCAGTCGAGCAATGAAAATTACGGATTGAAATTTGTGTATTTGGCACAAGATATTCAGAATGATGAAAACGGAGGGATTAAGGATAGAAATCAGTTTGAAAACGGTGGAGAAACTTTTAAGGATAGAAGCCGTATCGATGTAAATTTTACGGATGCCAAATCTTTGTTAAAAGGTTCACAAGTTTTTTTGTATCAGGAATTTAGACCTTTTAAAAAAGCAGGGGTGAAACTGATAAATGAAACTTTTTATCACCAAAGGAAGTTTAAATATGAACAGCAAAAGGCGGCGAATGATTTTTTCGGTCCTTCTTTTGTTGCTTCTGATATTAAGGATTCTTTGAATTTGAAGCAGTTTTATAATCTGACGGCTGTGGGTTTTCAGTATAAAAAATTTGATATTCAAACGGGGATTAAGTATTTGTATAACCGGTATTTTGCCGATTCGACCAAAGTTGTTCAGGGACAAAGTATTCCGGGAGAAATAAAATTTAATGACTTTTCTTGGACATCTCATTTGGATTTTGATTGGAGAAAGTTAGGTTTTGATGCGGATTTATCCGTTATTCCCACGGAAAAGCTACAAGGATATAAGTTTGCGGTGGAAATGCGATACCGTCCGGATAGTATCACGGATATCAAAGGAAAGTTTGTGAGTAGTTCTACACGTCCGGATTTTAAGTATTTGATGTTTCAGTCGGCTTATGAGCATCTGAATTGGTATCGCCCCGATTTAAAAAACGAATTGACACAGGAGATTTCTGCGGTTGCTTCCCGAAGGAAATGGGGAAGTCTGGATTTTAAACAGGTTTTGATTAATAATTATACTTATTTTTCGGCTTCGGATACTTTACCGGCGCAGACGGCACAAGGTGTTTTGATGAGTTCGGTAAAATATAGTAATGATTTTGGTTATGGAAAATTCGGTTTTTCGCCGGATATTTTGTTGCAAAAGGTGATAAAAGGTTCGGAAGTTTTGTCGTTGCCTGCTTATGTGGTTAGGGGCAGTTTGTATTATTCCAACAGATATTTTAATAGGAATTTGTTTGTGCAAGCCGGAATTACCGCAAAATATTTTGAAGCGTTTTATGCGCCGTATTATCATCCGGTTTTGGGGGATTTTGTGGTGCAACGCGAGGAAAAAATAGGAGGTTTTCCTTTGTTGGATGTTTTTGTGAATTTTAAAGTCAAACGGTTTAGATTCTATTTTAAAGCTGAACATATCAATGGGCTTTGGGAATATAAAAAGCCAAAATATTATGTTGCGCCGGGCTATCCTTATCGGGATTTTTTGATACGTTTCGGGATTAATTGGGTGTTTTTTAATTAGTTTTTTGCCACGAATTCACTAAATTTGTTTTGCCACGAATTCACGAATTTATTTTGCCACGAATTCACGAATGAATTATTAGTGCATTAGTGGTTAAAAAAGTATTAGTGCATTAGTGGTTAGAATAAATGGCAATTTTTATTTTTGTTAGTTAATACCAATAATAAGCATCTTTTATATGTTCAATATCTTTTCTGTATTGATTGAGAATAACGGAAATGATATCAAATCGGATTTCCAAATCCAGATTTTTTTCTTCGATATACTGATTGATTGCTTCCTGTAATAATTTGGTTTTCTTTTTATTGACAAAAATTTCGGGTTTTCCGTAATGTTCGGATGAACGTGTTTTGACTTCCACAACAGCTATAATATCGTCTTTTTGTGCAATAATATCGATTTCGGCTTTTTTGAAACGCCAATTGGTTTCTAAAATTTGATATCCTTCATTTTTTAGAAATTCTTGTGCCAATTTTTCTCCTTGTATGCCCAGTTCGTTATGTTGTGCCATTTGATTTCAGTTCTTTAAGTAATTGTTCTATTCTTTTATAAACCAAATGAAAATCCGGGAGTTTTTTGCCGGTGTATATCCAAATTAAATTATACAATAAATTCTCATTTAATTGGTTTTGCTGTAAACGAAAAGCTTCTCTCATTAATCTTTTGATACGATTTCTATCCACAGCTTTTTTAAATTTTTTTTTCGGAACGAAAAAAGCGGTTTTATATCCGTTTTCATCATTTTTTTCTACGGAAAAAACCAGTCGGACGGGGTATTTATGTAAGGAATTAGCCTTTTTAAAAAGCTTTTCAATGGTCTTTTTGCTTTTGATTATTTTGCTTTTGGGTAATGTGTTATTTTTGGGTTTCATTGTTTTTGTAAACATTATTTTCCGGGTGTATATCCGCCATAAAATTATAAGGGTCAATAGTAATAAAATCAATTTTTTCCAAAGGAATATCAATTGTAAACTCATATTGCGGAACAGCCCATTTCCAAACGGGGAGCATATTTTGAGTCATATTCGGAAAAGGATTTTCTTTGGTGTTTCTCAACAAATCTAACGGAATATAGTAATAATACAAATTGCCGGAAGTATCTTGAACAAAAATATCCAATGGCATACCCATTTCGTCCAAACGTTTGAGTTTTATTTTGGTTTTTTGTCCTTCGGCGGAGACTTTATCAACGGCATAATCGATATGGTGGGTGGTTTCTATCCAATCGTTTTTGAAAATACGTAAATCCATACCGGAAATTTTTTGAGCAATTTTAAAAAAATCATCGGGTTGCGGATGTTTCATTTTCCATTGTGCGTAATATTCTTGTAAGGTTTGCCGGAGTTTTTTTCCTCCCATTAT
>Ga0256841_1000786_pt1 | contig 30284 bp, 18 predicted proteins | sample 356308metaG_FD_185971 | JGI IMG/M metagenome (GOLD analysis project Ga0256841, IMG submission 185971) | Hydrothermal vent microbial communities from Mid Atlantic Ridge, Atlantic Ocean - 356-308 | ecosystem: Environmental > Aquatic > Marine > Hydrothermal vents | place: Atlantic Ocean: Mid... | reverse complement strand
GAAGGTTGATTCAAAACAAAGCCGCGATCATTCACATAAATGATCGAATTGGCCGTACCGAGATCAATACCGATATCCCGGAAAATATGTTTGAATATTTGAAGTGCCATAATATTGAGAAGTTTAACTTTATATTCGGACTAAATCAATGAATCAATAGCTAAAAATAAAAAAAAGTGCCCATTTTTTCAAATGGGCACCCGGGGGGTATTTTAAGGAAGGATTTTATTTCTACTTTTCTTCTTGCTGCTCTTCATCCTTTGCTTTTTTCTTAGCAGCCGTCTTTTTCTGCTTCTTTACGGCAGCAGCCTGTTTTTCCTCGGGAACTGCCTCTTCTTCGATAGATTCGGAGCTTTCTTTTTTACTCTTCTCTTCTTCCTCTTCGCTTTTCGGTTCCTCGGCAGCAGATTGCTGCTCAGCACGTTCTTCCTTGACTTCTGCGTTTTTAGCTTCCTGATCGGTTCTCGTCTCTTCCGCGGGAGTCTCGGAAGACTTATCCCTGTCTTCTTCCGTTTTAATCTCGGTTTCCGTTTCCTTCTCAGCCGCTGTTTTCGCCTCCGGTTTCTTCTTGGCATCGTTTGTCTTGGCCACTTCTTCCAGAGTCGTTTTTTCAACGCCTTGCTTGCTCATATATTCTTCGTACTCGTGCCGTTCCTTATCCTTAAAATAAGCTGAAATCGACAGGACGATTTTTTTATTGTTTTTATCGAATTCGATGATTTTGGCAGGAACTTCGGAACCGATCTCGTAAACCTCGCTGGCTTTCTTACCCTGCGGCAAAGCCAATTGCTGGTTGGGAATAAAACCATCGACGCCCAACGGCAGAGTAACGATCATTCCTTTGTCAATATGCCGGGCTACTTTTCCTTTAGTTTCCGTACCTACCGCGTAATTTTCCTCGAAGGAATCCCAGGGATTGGACTCGATCTGTTTATGGCCCAGAGCAATACGCCGTTCTTCCCGGTTGATTCCCAGAACAACAACTTCGATTTCATCACCTTTCTTTACCACTTCACTGGGGTGACGGATTTTCTTAGTCCAGGATAAATCGGAAATATGGACCAGGCCGTCGATTCCTTCTTCCAACTCCACAAAGGCGCCGAACTGAGTCAGATTGCGTACCGTTCCCTTATGGGTGGAACCAACCGGATACCGTTCTTCAATCTGATCCCAGGGATCCGGTTCCAACTGTTTAAGACCCAAAGAAATCTTTTTGGCATCGGCTTCAATATTCAGGACAACGGCATCAATTTCCTGCCCGACCGTAAGCAGCTGGCTGGGATGTTTAATGTGCTGCGACCAGGACATTTCCGAAATATGAATTAGTCCTTCGATCCCCTTCTCCAGCTCGATAAAGGCGCCGTAATCGGTTAAACTGACCACGCGCCCCTTCACCTTGGAACCGACGGGATACTTTTCAGCGACATTCTCCCAGGGATGGGGCTGCAATTGCTTTAAACCAAGAGAAATACGATCCTTCTGCTCATTATAGTCCAGAATCATGACTTCCAGCTCCTGATCTAACTTAACCAGTTCGGAAGGATGATTGACTCTTCCCCAGCTCAGGTCCGTTATATGCAAAAGACCATCCACGCCACCCAAATCGATGAACACACCGAAATCGGTAATATTTTTAACCGTACCTTTACGGACCTGACCGCGTTCCAGTGTGTTTAAAATCTCTTTGCGCTGACTTTCCATCTCTTTCTCAATCAGCACGCGGGAAGATACCACAATATTTTTACGGGCATGGTTCACTTTAACGATTTTAAAATTCAATTGTTTGCCGAGATAGGCGTCAAAATCACGAATCGGTTTCACATCTATTTGTGATCCGGGTAAGAAGGCATCCACGCCGGAAAGATTGACGACCATACCGCCCTTAATACGACGGACAATCGTACCGGGAATCACCTCGTCATTTTCGTATTTTTCAACCAGGCCTTCCCAGACGCGGATAAAATCAGCCCGTTTGCGGGAAAGGGTCAACTGACCATCGGAACCTTCGAGGGTTTCCAAATATACTTCCACCTCATCCCCGGGTTTTAATTCATCAATATTATCAAATTCTTCTTTTGGAACCAGACCTTCCGACTTGAATCCGATATCGATAACCACATCAGAATCCGTAATGTTTAAAATCCTGCCGTTGACAATTTCACCTTCGGTAATCCGGTTCATGGTCTGTTCATACAAATTGGTTAATACTTCTAATTCCTTATCCGCGTATTCCTGCTCTTCTTTGAGGTCTTCCAATTTTACAACTACTTCTTCAAAATCTTGCGTATCTTCCTCAGTTTCTTCTTGAGTTTGAACAGGTTCTGCAGCTTTTGTTTCCACCTCGGTCTCTTCGGTAACGGAATGTTCTTCCTGAGGTGGGTTTGGGGTTGGACTCTCTGTAGTCGGTTCTTCGGCTACAGTTTCGTTTTTTTCTTCTGTCATTAAGATAATACCTCCATTGAACGGTTTATCTGCGCCACAGGCACAGGGTTAATTAATAAAAAGATGTTTAATTTACATGGAATCCTTTGATTTTACAAATAAATTTAAAATTTTTCGAAGGCCCAAATGATTGGAATCGACACCCTATTGAACCGGAATATTCTATTTCGTAATCTTACTTATAAAGAGACCGAATTATGGCATCAATCGAAATTACCCTCACTCCGCAGATGAAGGATCAGGCTGCAATTCACGCCCGTCAGCGCAGTCTTAAAATAAAACGGCGTTTCGTACCCGATCATGCACCGCTTTCCGCGATTGAGAGTAATTTTATCGGTGCGCTGGGGGAAATTGCGATTCACTATCTGATGGAAGGTCGGGTGTATCTTTCTGAAAATTACAATGAAGCCAAAGCCGATAAGGGAGATATTCTGATCAAGGATTTGGTGTTTGATATTAAGACGGAAGCCGTTCCCCAAAAATATTATCAGCGGATTATCCATGGTGATATATCAGAATATGAACCGTATGGATGCCGGGTCTGGACGGCAACCCATTTACATCATCTACCCAAATATACCGGAGGGATTATCTTTAACGTGGTACCGATTCCAGATAACGCCCGGTTTAGCAAAGAAGCGCATCTTTTGCGGCCTCCCCTGTTTGAATATATTGATCGTCTGTTAGTGGTTGGATTTGTAAAACCGGCCGATATCCTCAGTCGTAAGCCCACCCTATTCTCACCGCCTCATCCTGTGACCGGCAGACGGTTTAAATATAACTCCCTGAATTTCCTTTTCCGTCCCGCAGAATTACGGGATATCGAATTGCTATTCCGTGAATGATACTAAAATTCATGCCATGTTCCATTAGATTTCGCTGACCATATACCTACTTCTGCCATTCGTAATATCAAGCAAAAATCTTATAAAAATATCCCATAAATATGGGATTGTGAACGTTCGGACACTGGATTAAAATAAGATAGCCAAGTTAAACCTTCCAATACAGGATATAGATACTTTTTTCTTCAGGTTACCATGGGTTGTCTGCTTCTTTAAAATGACGGAATATTATGTTGTGCTAAAACATGAGTAATAAAATAAAGGAGTAAGGTTATGTCTTCAAAAATGGAAAGGATCGTAAAACCGATGTCCTACTTTGTTTTTATCTTCCTGTTCATCGGTTTGAGTTTTTACGGATGTGATAATAGTACCGGGCCCGAAACAAGCGATAAAACAATGGTTTCCGGGAAAGTAACCAATGCCCATACAGGCAAGCCTGTGGCCGGGGCGGAAATCAACGACGGTAGCAAGGCAATTGCCACCTCGGGTCAAGACGGAAAATATTCGGCGGAAATCAAAGCCGGCACCTATACTTTCACCTGCACAGCGAAAGGATATATCCCCAGGGAAGCAAATCATATCACGGTAGAGGATAAAAAGACAACCGGGGTGGATTTTGCTTTGCAGCCGGTCAATTATGTGGTAATAACCGATGATATTACGGAAAGCACTACCTGGCAAAGCGATAGTATTTATATTATTAAAAAATGGGTCTCTATTAAAGCCACCCTTACCATTGAGGCGGGCACGATTATCAAGTTTGAACTGGGTATACATATGGTGGTAGACGGCGATGCCGGGGGTCAGCTTATTGCCAACGCTTCGTCTTCGAAACCCATTATTTTTACATCCATCCGCGATGACGCCCATGGCGGCGATACCAACGGCGACGGCACTTTAACCGTACCCGCCTCCGGTGATTGGCGGTTTATTGAAGTCAACGGCAATAACAACGCTTCTCTTTTTAATTACTGCCGATTCCTGTACGGCGGCGGCCAACCCGGCGATTACAGGCATACCATGGAATTAAACGCGGGTACCGGCGTACATATCACCCATTGTATCTTTGCTCATAACGAAGGCGGCGGGACTTCCATCATCGATTTTGAAGGGGTTATTAATGCTTACAACGCCGGCAGCGGTACCGTGATCAGCGGGAATGTTTTTTACGATAATGATGTGCCTATGTTAATCAACGGCGCTTTCGATCTGGACGATTCCAATATTTTTCATAATCCGGAAAACAGCGCGCAAATCAATACCCATAACGGGATATTTATAAACGGATACCGGGATATTACGGGACATCGCAACTGGGGCGAAACCGAAGTACCTTACGTGGTCTTTGATTATGCCCTCGCTATAAACGCGGGTAATTCTTTAACCGTAAACGAGGGCGTTGTCATTAAATTGGATGGTAAAGGGATCAATGTGACCGAAGGCCAGCTCATCGCTAATGCCCCGGCCGGAAAACCGATTATTTTCACATCCTATAAAGATGACGCCCACGGCGGAGATACCAACGGCGACGGCGCAGCCACTTCCCCGGCTGCCGGCGACTGGCGTACTATTTGGATCAAAGGGGCTAATAATGCTTCAAAATTCGATTATTGCCAATTTCTCTATGGCGGCGGCCAGCCCGGTGATTATACCCATTCCATCGAATTGAACAGCGGAACGGCCGTGCAAATAAGCCATTGCACTCTGGCCCACAACAAAGGCGGCGGCGCTTCAACAATCGATTTTAAAGGCGTAATCGATGCTTACAGTGCAGGCAGTGGTACCAAGATTACCGATAATATTTTTTACGACAATGAAGTGCCTTTGCTTATAAACGGCCGGTTTGACCTGGATGATTCCAACGTCTTTCATAACCCGCAGAATACGCAGCAAACCAACCTCTTCAACGGTATTTTCTATAACGGTTCCCGCAATATCGAAGGGCAACGCACCTGGTCGGAAACGGAAGTGCCTTTTGTGATTTTCGATTATTCTCTGAATATCCCATCCGGTAATACGCTCACTCTGGCCAATAATGCGGTGATTAAATTTGCAGCGAGCAACATAAGCATGGTTTATGAAGGCGACAATATCCTCAATTACAACGGCTCGGGCGTTTTCTTTACTTCCTATAAAGATGATACGCATGGTGGCGATACCAACGGCGATGGTGCGCTGACCTCCCCGGCGGATGGTGATTGGGACGGTATCTATAATAATAATACCCATGTTTATGAGAGCTGGTCGAATATTTTATACGATAATCGATAGGGGACAACAAAACGGTTGAACAGAGTATCCGGGGTCATATCACCATACCCAGCGGTCCGGTTGATCAATAATTTTCCTATGGGATACGGTAGATCAATATTAAGCAGAACAGGCAAAATTCTACATTGGTAAATAAAAAATTGCGGGACAATTCAACTAAAAATAATAAAAATCAGCTCTGTAATTGTCCCGCTTTTTGCAGCATATCGCGGATAATCTCCGCCGCTCTACGGGCGCCGTCCACGGGAATCGCCGCATAGTCGACCTTCTTACCCAGTAATGGAAAGGCTTTTTCGGCCAGCTTTTCCGGAGAGGTCCGGGATAAGGTCATTTTTACGCCGGCCCTATGTCTTTCCATGCGCTGTGCTGTAAGTACTTCCTGTTCATATTGACCTTCCAGGGGAAAGTAGATGAAAGGAACGCCCAGCGCCGTAAGCTCGATGGTGGTGGTAGCGCCGGCCTGAACAATGGCCAGATCGCTGGCGGCAAAGTATTTGTACAGCTCGGGTACATAGCCCAGAACATCGACCTCCGGCGGCGCCGGTACGCTTTTCGGGTCCAGGCGCGGACCGCACACCAGCGCCATCTTCAGATTCGGCGCTTTTTCCTTCAACAGTGGATACGCCCGGCCGCACAATTCCAGCAGGTATTTGCCGATAGCCGTTCCGCCGATGGAACAAACCACCAGCGGGCTGTCATCATAGCCCAGTTGTCGACGCAGCTCTTTTTTGTTTTTGAATTCATCGGGCTGAAAGCGCAAAATGTACCCCAGCATACGGCAATTACGCTGCGCCCATTGGCGACGATTGGGTAAAAACCAGCCGAACGATTTATCCGGCACATCTTCCAACTGCCCCACGAACAGATAGCTCAGGCAGGAAGGCGGGTCTTCGCTCCAGCCGCGGTTTTTCCCATACACGCCCAATATTTCAAGGGGATTATGGCCCATCGCATCCAGACCGATAAAATCGTTGATCATCACAAAGGGAACCGGCAGGTTTATTTTTTTTTCCTTGATGTATATCACCAGTTCATAGGTCTCATCGCCGATGATCAGATCAAAAGGTTCGTTGGAAATAAGCCGAAAGAAGACTTTTATATGCTTTCTCCAGGCCTCTTTTACCCGCAAAGTGTATTTGATCAGATTCAGCTTAAAGCGATCGGAGGCCTGTTCGGCGGCAAGGGTCTCATCCTCCCACAGATACGGTTCCGGCAGGAGCGATTCTCCCGCTTCTTTCAGCGCCAGATTAGCGGGATGGGCGGCCAGCCAAACGATTTCCACCCCGGGAATGTATTCGCGCAGCGCCGCGGCGATGGCCAGATCGCGCGTGATATGCCCCATGCCCAGGGAGCCGCTGATAAAAAGAATGCGTTTGTTCATGACATACCTCTCTTATTTTTACCGATAAAGCCCTCTTTACCTGCCATTGCATTTTTCATTGACCGGATGATAAATCTTTTCGTAAGAGGCAACAATTTTAGATGCGCCGGCAGGTTCAGTAAAAGCCGTCTTCTCCACAGCGCCTTTCGAACCGCGGCGGCGTCATCTCCCATATAGACAAGCAGAGAAAAAATATTGGGAATAAATATGCGCCGGGAAAATTTTTTGAAATAGGCTTTACGGTAAAAAGCCTTGTGCGCTTCATACGGATTGCCGAACATTTCCGTTTGCGGCAGATCGATTCGGGGGGTGGAAATGATCATATTTCGACCGCGCTCCCGGCACATCTCGATTAATCGTTCGCCGCCTTCAAAATCAAAATGCTCAATAATATCGATGAGTAAGATTAGGTCATATTTTTTATGCAGCGTCGGCAAAATATTTAGAGCGTCGCCCGGATAGATGCGGTTGTAAATTGTTTTCTGCAGAGGCGTGATATATTTTTCAAAAATTTCAATTCCGTCAATTTGCCGCTTCCAATGATATAATTCTTCGCTTCCGTCAAGCACATCCAGATATTCCCGGCATAAAAATCCGTATTTACCAAACCCGACGCCCACATCCAAAATGCTTGTCGGTCGGGTAAAAGCAATCAATTCCACAATCTCGTTGAGTTGATAAAAATGACTCGAAGGCACAGGTCTTATCCTTTATAAAAGATTTTTTTGTTTTTGGCGTAATAATTTTTCCATATTAAATACAAGCCGAAGTCAAAAAAGTTGGAAAAGGAAAGAAAGCGGGGCTGCGCGGTGCCTGGGGCGGAATCGGTTCTGTTAGCGTTAAAATTCCCGGAAGTTAAATCCGTAGCGGCAAATATCAATCAGGGGCATCTTCAAGCCCCATCTTTTTTAAAAGAGCGGCAAAACGCGGGTCGCTGTGCAGCTCGCGGATGCTTTCTTCCGTTTTGATACCGACCAGGATCGAATCCCTTTCTTCATAAGCTTTTTCCAGATATTCAAAGGCTTTGTCGAAATCCTGCAAAGCCGTATAGACGCGCACAAAAAAAGTCAAGCTGACGGGTTCCTGCCGGGCTTTCGTTTCCAATTCTTTCAAAAACAATTGAGCTTTTTCCCGATTGCCGGAGCGTGCGTAGGCCCAGCCAAGAGCCGCCAACAAAAGAGGGGTTTTGCCGGATAAGCGCAGCGCTGTTTTCAGATGGGCCATTCCGCCTTTATAATTTTTTTCCAGAATTTCAATTTGCCCCAATAAATAATGGGCATAAGAATGATCGGGCACCAGCTCCATCAATTTAGAGACTTGCTCTTTGGCCTCTTCAAAATAGCCGGCGCGTATCAGATGAACCGACATGGTCAAATTTGTACGGGCGGACATAGGATCAAGCTCCAGCGCCTGCCGGGCTTCGTTTAAGGCTTCTTTCATCTTGCCCAGCGCCATATAATACAGGGAATAATCGGTATGTATGGCCTCGCTATGGGGATTGAGCTGCCGGGCCAGGCTCAGTTCCTTTTCCACACCCGGCCAATCCCAATCCCGGTACAGCTTAATTAACGCCAACGTACAGTGCGCCGCAGCCCGGTTTTGGTTTATGGCCAGAGCTTTTAACACAGCTTCTTCTGCTTTGTCCCAGGCCGTGGATGCGGGCATATAATTCAGCAGGCCGAGTATGGCGTAGGCGCTGGCTATTCCTGCATAAGCATCCGCAAAATCGGGTAGCCGCTCGACGGCCCGGCGGAAGTAGGTAATACCTTTATCGATATCCTGGCCAGTCATGCGGTTCATGAAATAGCGGCCTTTCAACAAAAGCTGATAGGCCTGCAAATCTTTCACCGGTGTGCGCTCCAGCTTTTCCTTTTCCTCGCCTAACAGTTTGCCTTTGAGTTTATGGGTAATTTTTTGCGATATTTCATCCTGCACGGCAAAGATGTCTTCCAGATTGCCGTCGTATTTTTCCGACCAGAGGTGGTAGCCGTCAGCCACGTTAATCAACTGCGCGGTAATGCGAATGCGGTTGCCTGCCTTACGAACGCTGCCCTCCAGAATCGCGGAGACGTTCAATCGGCGACCGATTTCCCGAACGTCCTCGCTTTTCCCCTTAAAGGCAAAAGCGGAAGTGCGCGCCACCACCCGCAAGCCGTCGATTTGCGTTAAGGCGTTGATGATTTCTTCGGCCATACCGTCGCAAAAATATTCTTGTTCCGGGTCGGCGCTGATATTGGTAAAGGGCAGCACGGCGATGGAAGGCAGCGGTTTTGTCTGGTTCTCTCTTTGAACCTGCCGCGATTCCCATTGCTTTTGATAATCCTGCAGCGCACTCAACAGCTCCGTCGCCTGCTGATAGCGTTCCTGCGGATTTTTGGCCAGCGCTTTCAGAATAACCTGTTCCAGGGCAGGGGGTAAATCGCTGCGCAGGGCCGAAGGCGGCTCCGGCTGCTCGTTCAAGATGGAATAGATCACCGCCTGTTCATATTCACCTTTGAAGGGCAACTGTCCTGTTACCATCTCGTACAAAACCACGCCCAGAGACCAGATGTCGGTGCGCTGATCGACCTTTTCACCCCGCGTCTGCTCCGGGGACATGTAGCTGATCGTCCCCAGTTTCGTGCCTTCCTGCGTCACCTGCGTGCGGCCGGAGAGTTTCGCCAGGCCGAAGTCCATGATCTTTGCCACACCCTTCTCTGCGATCATCACGTTATCACATTTCATATCACGGTGAATGATGCCATGCTCGTGGGCTGCCTGCAATCCACTGGCTATTTGCAGGGCAATTTCAACCACTTCTTGTATCTTTAATCTTTCATCTTTAATCTTGTCTTTCAGACTGTTTCCTTCAATGAATTCCATGGCAATAAAGGGCCGGCCATCTTCCGTATCGTCAATTTCGTAGATTGTGCAAATGTTGGAATGGTTCAGTGCTGCGGCCGCCCGGGCTTCGCGTAAAAAGCGTTCTTTGGCTTCCGTATCGCGGGTCAGCTCCGGCGGCAGAAACTTGAGGGCAACCGTCCGTTTGAGTTTGGTGTCCTCGGCCTTGTAGACCACGCCCATCCCGCCTTCGCCGAGTTTCTCAAGTATCTTGTAATGCGAAATGGTTTTGCCTATCAAATCAGCCATTTTCACCATCTCTATTTTTTAAGCAAATCATTAGCAGGTAGGCCCCACCAGGCCTCTCTATGAGTTTATAATGTGATATTTCTTTACTCATCATGAGTTCCCCTCTGCATATTTCTCCAGCAGTTCCCGGAATTGGGGATAATGACGCAGCCGGTTCCAGCGGGAGTCTATTTTTAGCCAGGTGGTTGAAAACCAGGATGGAATCGAAAGCAGATATTCCAGTTGATCAGAGGCGGTGGTGTAGTCACCAATTAATGTGTAGATGAAAGCCATATCGATCACATAAGGGATTCCGTAAAAAGCATCATGGGAAAGGGGAAGCAGGGTTAGGGCCTTTTTCCCTTCCTCAATCGCTTTTTCTTTTTTGCCGAGGGCAGCGTAAGCGATGCCTAAAGAGCTGTGGTAACGCGGGTCATCCGGCCATCTCAGGACTTCTGCTTCCAGCATAACCCGGGCCGAATCGTAGCAGTCATGAGCCAGTTGTGGCTTGTTCATATTTTCATAGGCAAAAGCGGTCAGCAGCTTCTTCGGTCTCGCCCACATTTTAAGTTGAATCCAGGCGCCATGACTCAATTTTAGGCGTTCTATCGCCTTCCGATAGTTACCTTCGAAAGCTTCTTGCCAGAACCATATCCAGGGTGCCCATTCGTGCGAAGGATTAACATTTAAAAGGGTTTTTCTGGTTTCATCTGTCGTTCCTTTCCAGCTCCAGAGGATAAAGATTTTTGCCATATAAGGCCAGCTTGCGCTAGGCGCCAGATCGATGGCTCGATTGGCATCTTCCATGGCTGTTTTATACCGCCGCATGATCCAATTTGCAAGAGCCAGTTCTGTTGGTAAATCAGCATCCTGGGGATTGAGTTTAAATGCATATTGAAAAGCATCAACTGCTTCATCCCAACGTCCCTGAAGTTCGAAAATATAGGCGCGTGCATTCATAATCTCCGTCCGGTCGGCCTTTTTCTCTTCTGCTTGCCTCAGTTCTGCCAGCGCCTCTTCCGGATTTCGCTGTGCCCAGAGATAATAGTAACTCATTGCCATGTGCACACTGCCGGATTGCGAAGCCAGTTCCAATGCTTTGCGGGCCGCTTCCCTTGCTTTTTGACGACGTTTTTCTGATATATCCACCCAGAGAAAAATAAACCGGGCATGAGCCTTGGCGAGTTTGGCGTAAGCCAGAGCAAAATTTGGATCCAGCTCGACAGCACGCTCATAACATTTTTCTACCTCCCGCCAGTTCTCAACGGTAAAATGAGGACTACAGGCCAGATAGTTACCACGAAGATAGGCATGATAGGCGTCTAAATTGTTGGTTAAGCGAATTTCTACCGCTTCCCGCTCCGCTCCCGACAGAGTTCCGGCAAGTTGCTCGGCTATTTTCAGGACAATATCGGATTGTAAGGTAAATATATCTGAAATAGTGCGATCATATTCATCCGACCAAACATTCACATCATCAGCCACCCGAATCAGTTTAGGAGTGATCCGCACCCGGTCCATTTCTCCGAAAGACTTTGCCCACCGTACCGTCCCCTCCAATATATAGGCCACGTTCAGTTCCTTGCCGATTTTTCGGATGGATTTATCTGTATTAGCATAGCGGAGGGCGCTATTGCGGGAAATCACACTCAGGGTATGAACAGAAGCCAAGCGGCTGGTAATTTCTTCTGTAACGCCTTCAGAAAAATAAGAATCGTCTGCAGAACCCAGGTTTTCGAAAGGTAGCACCACAATTCTCTTTCTTTCAGGAGCTGCCTCCCGGTGTTTCCCTTGCAGCCAGAAATAACCGAAGATCAATATGACCGCCAGGAATGCAGTGGCTGCTAAAAGCCAGGAACGCTGCCGTGTTAGTTTTTGTGTGGTGGAAGGTTGCGAGAGTAGTTCCGGATGTTTTCCTTTGCCGGATGATGAGTTGGAAATTTCCAACCCTTTTTGAACTGTCTTCAAATCTACAATCAGCTCATCCAGATGCTGGTAACGCAAGCTGCGGTCTTTTTGCAGACATTTGTTTACGGTGCGTTCAAGCTCCAGCGGCACGCCAGTTCGTAAAGCTGTTGCCGGTTCCGGCTCTTCGTTCAAGATGGAATATACCACCGCCTGGTCGTACTCGCCACGGAGGGGCAACTGCCCGGTAATCATTTCATAGAGCATTACTCCGAAGGACCAGATGTCGGTGCGCTGATCGACCGCTTCTCCTCGCGCCTGCTCCGGGGACATGTAGCTGATCGTCCCCAGTGTCGTGCCTTCCTGCGTCACCTGCGTGCGGCCGGAGAGTTTCGCCAGGCCGAAGTCCATGATCTTTGCCACGCCCTTCTCTGCGATCATCACGTTATCACATTTCATATCACGGTGAATAATGCCATACTCGTGGGCTGCCTGCAATCCACTGGCTATTTGCAGGGCAATTTCAACCACTTCTTGTATCTTTAATCTTTCATCTTTAATCTTGTCTTTCAGACTGTTTCCTTCAATGAATTCCATGGCAATAAAGGGCCAGCCATCTTCCGTATCGTCTATTTCGTAGATCGTGCAAATGTTGGAATGGTTCAGTGCGGCGGCCGCCCGGGCTTCGCGTAAAAAACGATCTTTGGCTTCCGTATCGCGGGTCAGCTCCGGCGGTAAAAATTTGAGGGCAACCGTCCGTTTAAGTTTGGTATCCTCAGCTTTGTAGACCACACCCATGCCGCCTTCGCCGAGTTTCTCAAGTATCTTGTAGTGGGATATGGTTTTACCAATCATAGATTCCCTTTTTTCAAAGAAAAACAAAATTTAGAATAACTATATCCTGTTCCGGAACACAAGAATCAGCAAACAATGTTAAGGAGCACGATGAAGTGTAAAACTTCCTCTCAGCATATTCTTCTTTCGCAAAAAACGAACACGAAAACTTTTATACTAAATTACAAAATATGGATAGAATTACAATAGATTTTATAAAAATAGCTCTACCGGGTTTCTTGTGAAGCCGTATATCAACTGAAGACTGATAAAAGGAATTAAACAATTTTTTATTGTTTCGTTCATCTTGTATTTAAAAACAATAGTATCCGAAGGATACTAATATGAGTAGCCACAGGCGGAGCCTGTGGTAAAGCGGAAAAAGCGAGCGTGACGCTGAAGGCGTCGAATATGGAACACAGAGCCTTCTAACGAAATAGGAGACCCTATACATTGAAAGGCCTGGTTTATTTTAACCCTATTCGGTTGCATCTTGCCCATCGGTTCCGCTCCTGCCCGGCGGCTGACGGGTGTGGCTACTCATATTACATCACTTCGTGATGATTTAAAGATAGGGTGTGAATTAAATCTAATTTTTTAGAAAAATGATTTAAGGATGCGGCGTTTAACTACAAAAGACCCGGTAGAGCCATTCTTTTTATGGGGATCTGCAAAATTAGCGTAAAAATTTTGCAATAAAAATTTCAAAAAGAAGGGCGATAACCAGAAAACCGCCGGTCATGGCATAAAATTTAAGATTTTTTAATTTCTTGCCGTATTTCACAATACGCCAAATTTAACTTTGCCCGTAATTCGGATCAACTATTTCGCAATAAAAACCATATCCCGGCACCCACCAATAGGAAAGGCGCCAGAGGAATTAATAAAGCAAAAGGAAGGATAATTAATCCGGTCAGACCTGCCAAAAGTCCGGCCGGTAAGGCCACGAAGACCACCAGTATAACCGATAAAGCAATGGCTAGGAGTTTCAACGGAAGCACGAGGAGCACGATACCCGTATGTAAAAAAATAGCAAACAATTTCAATACTATTACGGCCAATACTACGATGAGTAATACACTGAGTAATTCCATTTATCCTCCGTAAACGGTTTTTAAACGACCCTTCTTCTATAAATGAACGGCCGTAGCTAATCTTTTTTGTCTATCCGTAATACAATTAATTACGCAAATTATTCAAAAAAGATTCAAAAAAAGCCTCTTGTTAAAGAGGCTTTTTAGGGTTTATTGCTGTTTTGAAATGTTATTTTTTCTCATCTTCATCGACCACTTCATAGTCGGCATCTTCTACTTTGGCCTCCCCTTCGGATTCTGAAGCACCTGCCGCACTTCCTGCTGCCGGGCCTTCGGCATTCGGCTGGGCACCGGGTTGGGCTTGTGCACCCGCCTGAGCGTACAGTTTCTGAGCGATTTCGTTCCAGGTCTTGTTAACTCCGTCAATAGCCGACTTCATTTCATTAAGATCGTTATTTTTCTGAGCTTCTTTTAATCGGCCCAGGGCGGTTTCAATCTTCGTCTTATCCTCGGCTTCTATTTTATCTTTCATCTCTTCCATCTGTTTTTCAGTCTGGTAGATGATTGTATCGGCCTGGTTTTTGGTCTCGATTTCTTCTTTTTTACGCTTATCTTCCGCTGCATGGGCCTGTGCTTCTTTCTTCATGCGCTCAATTTCCTGTTCGTTTAAACCGGAGGAAGCTTCGATTCGGATGCTTTGCTCTTTGCCTGTGGCCTTATCTTTGGCCGTCACATTCAGAATGCCGTTGGCATCCACATCAAAAGTTACTTCGATTTGAGGGATTCCGCGCGGTGCCGGTGGAATACCATCCAGGATAAATTTCCCCAGAGTTCGGTTATCGGCCGCCATGGGTCGCTCGCCCTGCAAGACATGAATTTCAACTGTTGTCTGATTATCAGCGGCCGTGGAGAAAATTTCCGCTTTCTTGGTCGGTATGGTCGTATTGGCTTCGATCAGCTTGGTGGACACTCCGCCCAGTGTTTCGATACCCAGGGAAAGAGGAATGACATCCAGTAACAGCACATCTTTCACCTCTCCGGTTAAGACCGCACCCTGAATCGCGGCGCCAATGGCAACAACTTCATCCGGATTCACCCCTTTATGCGGTTCTTTACCGAAAAAGCTCTTTACCACTTCCTGAACCTTGGGAATTCGGGTCGAACCGCCAACCAAAATCACTTCGTCAATATCCGATTTGTTTAATCCCGCATCCTTCAAAGCGACTTCACAAGGACCGACCGTGCGCTGTATCAAATCATCGGTTAACTGCTCAAACTTGGAGCGGCTGAGAGAAAGATTCAAATGTTTCGGTCCGGATTCGGTGGCTGTGATAAAAGGCAAATTGACTTCCGTTTGCATGGACGAGGAGAGTTCAATTTTTGCCTTTTCCGCTGCTTCTTTCAGGCGTTGCAAAGCCATGGGATCTTTTCGTAAATCAACACCTTCCGTATTTTTAAATTCATCGGCCATCCAATCGATAAGACGCTGGTCAAAATCATCACCACCGAGATGGGTATCACCGTTGGTCGATTTAACTTCAAATACTCCATCACCCAATTCCAGAATGGATATATCGAAAGTACCGCCACCGAGATCGAATACGGCAACTTTTTCATCCTTCTTTTTGTCCAGACCATATGCCAGGGAGGCAGCCGTCGGTTCGTTGATAATCCGTTTGACGTCCAATCCGGCAATTTTACCGGCATCCTTGGTGGCCTGACGCTGCGCATCGTTAAAATAAGCCGGAACCGTGATAACCGCTTCCGTTACTTTTTCACCGAGATAATCCTCTGCCGTCTGTCTCATTTTTTGCAAAATCATGGCGGAAATTTCGGGAGGTGTATATTTTTTATCTCCCACATCTACGACGACCACATCGTTATTTCCTTTTTCAATTTTATAGGGTACTTCATTCATTTCCGTGCCCACTTCATTATAGAAGCGACCCATAAAGCGTTTTATCGAAAATATAGTATTTTCCGGATTGGTAACGGCCTGCCTTTTAGCGGGTGCACCGACCAGACGTTCGCCTTTTTTGGTAAATGCCACAACCGAAGGTGTTGTTCTGGCTCCTTCCGAATTCGGGATCACTACCGGTTCACCGCCTTCCATAACAGCAACAACCGAGTTCGTTGTACCTAAATCAATACCTATTATTTTTCCCACTTTCCTATCTCCTTATGTATGCATGTTTCAATCGTATGTATAAATTTCTTTATTTTTAAGTGCAAATATCATGCCATGTTTTGCCAGAATAATCATATATCATTATTTTATAAGCACTTACATTCTATTTTATTGCTTGTTCGGATGTAATCATCAAATCTTATTTATGTCATATTGTCTGATTAAGTCAGATTAAGGCAGAAAAAAAGAAGCCGCCGGTATCCGGCGGCTTTGATGGCAGATGTTTAAACTATTTCTCAGGGATTTCCAAAAAGACCAACCGATCGAATATCTCGTTACCCTGTTTGGTCCTTAATTTCAGCCTGACTACATCGCCGGCTTTAAACTTTTCGATACGTTTATTGAAGTCGTCGACCGATTTCACCCGTTTCCCGTTCAGCGCAACAATTACATCACCCCGAGTAATGCGTGACTGAGCAGCCGGGCTGTCATCGGTAACATTCAAAACAACTACTCCGCCGTTTACATCCAATTCAGCCTGTTCGTCGCTGTTCAGATCGCGAATTTTCATTCCCAGATCGGGTATGGCTTTCTTCTCCGGTTTTTTACCGGATTTCTTGGATTTTCCGCTTAAACCGTTTTTACCCTGAAGCGTGACGCTGATCTCCTTGGTCTTGCCGTCACGCCAAATGGTCAGTTTGATTTGATCACCGGGATGATAGCTACCGACCTTGGCCTGCAACTCATTGGGATGGTTGACCTCTTTCCCATTTACACTAAAAATAACATCCCCTGCTTTAATACCCGCTTTCTCACCGGCACTACCGCTCATGACACTGGTTACAAATACACCCCGGGGTTTTTTCAGCTTAACGCCTTTGGCCGTTACCGGATCAACCGGAGCAATATACACTCCGAGGTATCCGCGCCGTACTTCTCCGTAATTCTTCAGATCATCCACCACCTTTTTAGCAATATTAATGGGAACGGCAAAGCCATAACCCATATAATAACGGGTTTCCGTGGCAATGGCCGTATTTACGCCGACTACTTCACCGCGTAGATTTACCAACGCACCGCCGCTGTTTCCCGGATTAATAGCAGCATCGGTCTGAATAAAGTTCTCTATGCTACTCACTCCGTTCTTATCACTTATAATATTGATCCTACGATGCAGAGCGCTGACAATACCGGCCGTTACAGTGGAAGTAAGTTCCAGGGGATTGCCAATAGCCATCACCCATTCGCCGATCTGTAAATTATCCGAATTTCCCAATACTGCCGTAGGAAGACCTTTGGCATTTATCTTTATGAGGGCAATCTCTGTAGAGGGGTCCGTTCCGACAATTTTCGCTTTGTATTCGCGGCCATCGATCAGCTTTACTTTCAATTCATCCATGTCCGCAACCACATGATTATTGGTTAAGATATAGCCATCCGAGCTAATAATAATACCCGATCCGAGACCTTTTTCTTTCATCTCCGGTTGTTTATTGTGAAACTGATCGTTGGGCATTTGACCCGGAAAATCACGGAAAAAGAAGAAAAAAGGATTTTGCTGGATTTTTACATTTTTAATGGTATAGATGGAAACAATGGCAGGCCGAACTTTTTTAACATTATCCACAAACATCGAATTGGGATTGAAATTTGCAACCGTCATCGTAGTTCCGGAAGGAGCGGATTCCGCTTCCGTATAGATTTTTTCACCGGCCGGTCCGGCAATCGTCTTTGAATCCATATTAAATCCGGTGGTCAACACCACTCCAATAATCACACCAAGGGTAATCATCCCCAGAATCAATGCAAAAGAATTTTTTAATTTGTTCATCTCCGTTCCCTTTCCTGTTAAGTTTCTATTCTCAGACTTTTAAGTTTCCGTTAACATGATTTTCAAGCTTTATTAACGAACCCATTATCAAAAAGTTCATCTTTTCAAAACCAAATTATAAATTGGCAAAGACTATGCCAACCGTTATATCAAGGTCAAAATCCCATTTCAGGACACAATATTCTACCACGATCTATAATTTTTTGCCAATATGGCGGATTTTGGCCGACTTTTCAAAACGGCTCATTTTTGGAAACACTAAATATTATGCCAATATTTCCGTATATTCAGAATGTGAGCGGAAAAAGACAAGCACTTTAAAATTACTTTTTTTAAATCATAAATATGAAAAAACAGATGGCGGGAAAATATATTATTGACGGTTTTAACCTGGGCTACAAAGTACCGCAAATTGCAGCAAAGCTGAAGCAAAATAATCTGTCCTCTGCAATTCAGGCTATTATCCTGGCGGTGCAGACCCGGCTTACCGAGAAGGTAAAACAAGTAATTATCGTGTTTGATGGCCAGCCCTTTATTCAGCAACAATTTAATCACTCTGCACATATTAAAATTCTCTTCTCCCGGGCACCACAGAAAGCCGATGATATCATTCGCGAATTCATCCGCAAAACAGCCGAAGTACGGCAATGCGTCGTTGTGACTTCTGATCATGAGATTTTGAATACAGCCCATGACATGGGTGCCCGGACCCTGACCTCTTCTGATTTTTTAGCGACTTTTCCGGCACGGGGGAATCGGAAACAATCGGCTGCCACAGAAAAAAAATACAATCCGCAACAGATTGATATGGATTATTGGTTGAAAATATTCGGAGAGAATGAATGAGACCGGTTTATCCAAAAGGTTCTTCCCATCGATTTATATTTTTCTTCTGGATCAGCTTTACCATTGTGATTATCTTAAATGTTCTTGTCTGGCTTTATTTAAATCAGATCGAGAATCACTTCAAACAGGGTATACAGGAACGATTAACGGATATGGATCATTTGCTAACCAAACTGATCAACGAATACAATGACGACGTCAGTATCAGTCTTCTTACTCCTGACAACCCTAATTCGCTGCCGTACCTGTTTTATCAGCAGGCATTTGAAGATATTCGGCAAAAGAGTAATTTACAGGCTATTCTTTTACTCTCTCCGCAGGGTGAAATTTTGGTTGCTTCACCGGAAAGCATCGTTAAGCAACGCTCCATCACCATTAGTCAAACCCCTAATTTTTCCAAAGCACTTCAGGGAAATACCGTTGTGAGCGACATTCAGGAGTATGTAGGTGAAAAATTTATGACTTCCCTGGCCCCCGTTACCAATCTGGATGGCTTTGTCACTGCTATTTTGATGACAGAAGCCCGGGCCGATTATTTCACCGTCCTGCAACAGTTAAAAAACCGCCTCTTTCTTTTCAGCATCATTAGCTTCCTGGTCATTGTGATTACCGCTTTTTCCCTTTTCCGAATGATTCGTCGCAGCATGCAATATCAGGCTGAAATAAAAGATCATGAACATCTGGTACAGTTGGGTACGATGGCAGCGACCGTGGCCCATGAGTTGCGCAATCCCCTGGGAATTATAAGCGCAACCAACGATTTACTCCACAAAAAATACGGAACTTCCGATGATGAAATTTTCACTTACATACCCAAAGAAATAAAACGGCTCAACAAACTGATCGATGATTTTATGAAACTATCCCGGACTCAGGATTTACAACTCGCTCCTCTCGATGTGGAGGGATTCTTAAATCGTATTACCTTAAGCCTGTCCGCGGATGATCAACCAAGGTTGAAGATTATCAACCGCTTAAAAACGCTTAGGACCATACGAACGGATGTCAATTTATTGGAACAGGCCCTACTCAATATTCTGCGCAATGCAACTCAGGCTATTCCTGGTTCCGGGCATATCACTCTGACCGTGGTGTCCGAAAAGCGAAAACAGATTTCATTTCAGATTGCAGATGATGGACCCGGTATCGAACCCGGACAAATGGAAGAAATATTCAAACCCTTTTTTACGACCAAAGAAACCGGAAGCGGTTTGGGACTGGCTATCACCAAACATCTGATCGTGCAATTACATGGTTCCATTAAAGTCGAATCGGCGCCCGGGCATGGAACAACCGTAACTATAACGATCCCGAATTTAACTTTTTCCAAGTAGAACCATGTTGATTCCGACACTTTTTCCCATAGCCTATGCTGAAATGCATTACCGTTTCCGTTATTTTTTTAGCTTTCTTAAAAAACGCCATCCGGAAATCATCATCGATGCACCCTATCGTGTCGTGACCGGACAAACATTTCCGGTTGTGCTCATCATCAAGGATGCTCACCGCTATCCGGCTACTTTGAAACACATTACCCTTTATTTTAATGATCAAATAGTTCTGGATAAAAACATGAATCAACCGTTGATCATGCCCTATCAGGATTTTATTTTTTCACTTCCCTGTACGATCGAATCCGGCCTTTTGCAGATTCAGGCTAAAATTGAATATAAAATCGGCAGAAAGACCTTTATCTGTTTCAATCATAATTACCGGAGCCGTTCCCATTCGGCCCTGCAAGTAGAGGTAGCGAGACAGTCTTTTCCGACCTTCGAACATTTTGTTCACGGCGATCTTCACAGCCATTCCAATTACACCAATGATCAGATCGAATTCGGGGCATCCGTGGAGACGACGGCAGCCATAGCGCGTTCTCTGGGCTTGCGATTTTTAGCGATTACAGATCATTCTTATGACCTGGATGATCAGCAGAATAACTATCTGCAAAATGATCCGTCCCTCGGAAAATGGCAGGCTTTTAAAGAGGAGGTGGACCGCTTTAATAACACGCACCCGGATTTCTGTATCCTCCCCGGAGAAGAGGTGAGCGTGCGTAACCACCATCAAAAAAATATTCATCTATTAATTTTAAATGATTCCAACTTTTATCCGGGCAGCGGGGACAGCGGTGAAAAATGGCTTCACTTCTATTCGGAATACACCCTTAAAGAGATTATTGACCGTTTACAGGCCGAAGCGCTGGCAGTTGCTGCCCATCCTGCGGAACGCCCCCCTTACTTACACCGTAAGCTTTTAAATCGAAGTGAATGGCAAATGGAAGATTTACAATCACAAAAAATATATTTCTTTCAATTTTTAAACGGATATTCCGAACAGGAAACCGAGCGATCCATAGAACAATGGAAAATACTCTTACTGCGCGGGCAACGGGCTTATATCCTGGCCGGGAATGATTCACACGGTAATTTTGCCAGAAATATCCATATTAAGTTGCCCTTCCTTTCCATAGAAGAAGACCGTTCCCATTTATTGGGTCTGTGGCGAACGGTATTATATCTGCCCGCAACCGATCCTACTCCCCATACTATCATCCGGGCCATTAAGAGCGGCAATTGTTTTATGACCAACGGTCCTGCTATCCGCTTGAACCTTACCAGCGGTGATTCCCTCGTTTCTATGGGGGCCCTGGTGCTAAAAGCGAATTCTTATCAAATCCATGTGCTTTCCTCCATAGATTTCGGTACCATTCAACGCGTGACCCTGTTCAAAGGACAACTGGATATCGCCCGGGAAACCGTCCTCTTTGAAATGCAACCCAGAGAGTCCCTTTACTCCTTCTCCAAAGTCGAAAAATTAGTAAACGGGCGGGAAAATTATTATCTTCGGGCCGAAGTCATCACCCGGAAAGAGGGTCTGTTGTTCAGGGCAATCACAAACCCGATCTGGATATTGGAAGGAAATAATGATTCCTAAGAAAAATATGCTTTCTGTTCTCGCACTTATACTATTCGCTTTCTTACTCTTTCGGCCGGGAGCGATATTAAGCCAGAGTTATCACAAAAAAACGGTAGCTTCCATTATCTTTGTAGGAAACAAGTACACAAAATCCGAGGTTTTGAAACGGGAATTGTTATTCAAAAAAGGCGACCTCTTAAACGATTCTCTTTTAGAAGCTTCCCGTAAACGCCTTGAAAATCTTTGGCTCTTTAATCGGGTAGAATTTTTTACTCTGCCCCGGCGGGACAGCGTAAGTATCCTGATTTCTGTCACGGAACGATTGTTTATTTATCCCTATCCCATTCTGCAGATTGATGACCGTGACTGGAAAAAAGTGACCTATGGATTCGGATTTGCGCACCTCAATTTCCGGGGCTGGAATGAAAAGCTATATCTGAATGTATTATTCGGGAATAGATCGGGCTTTGAATTATCTTATTTCAATCCCTGGATCGCGGGCAAACATCATTTAACCGCAGGAGTCTATTTTAATAAATTTTCTTTAAATAACCGTTCGTTCGGTTTCGAAGAAAAACATTTTTATTCGGCTTTATCCGTTGGAAAATACTGGACGCGTTTTCTCGCCAGTCAATTGCTTGTATACAGGGATCAAATACACGTCGCCCAACCCTTTACCCGATTTTTAAACAGTGAAACCGCTACGGATATCAATAACGGTCTGCGCCTGGTAAATGTTTTCGATAACCGGGATCTCTATGCATACCCCAGTAAGGGCTGGTATATTAATTTATCTTTAAGAAAAAGCGGTTTATTCGACAAACATATCAATTATTTTCAGTACGCACTGGATGTGCGCAAGTATCTGCATTTAAATAAACTGATTTTGGCTTCCCGTATTTACACCAAACAGTCCTTGGGTCGGCTCCCTGTTTACGATCGGGTTTATCTCGGTTTCCAGAACCGCATTCGGGGTCACTTTTATGAATTTCATGAGGGAAAACACCTCTTTTTTAGTGGACTGGGGTTACGCTTTCCGCTCATCAAAGTGCACTATTTCGATGTACCATCTGTGTTGCTTCCCAAGTCGACCACCCAGAATCTGAAGTTCGGTTTGAACGGAGGCTTTTTTATTGAAAGCGGGATGGTCTGGTCGAAACGGGCCGATTTTCAACCGAAGAACTTTATTAGCGGTTTTGGGGCCAGCTTACACTTCCTGTTACCTTATGTGGAGGTATTCAGAATTGATCTGGCCTTTAATGAACAACTGCAATCTCAGCTGATTGCCGAAGTGGCCATGCCCTTTTGAAGCAATCAGAAAGCAAAGTAAATTCCGATATGCCAGGCATACCGCGTAGCATCCTCTGCCGTAGGTATTAACTTGTATCCGTAATCCAGACGAATAGGACCGAGAGGGCTCAAAAGCACCAATCCCAGACCGGTTGTGAATTTTACATCCCACGGCCTGAAATCTTTGATTTCCGGCCAGACATAACCTCCATCCACAAAAGTTTCCAGCACGACGATCCAAAACAAGGGCATTCGGATTTCGGCATTTGTTAGAAAAAGTAACTTGCCCCCGGCGGCCTGAATGATGTGTCCCTGTGCATCCTTTAAAGCGGCTTTTCCGAGAAGCTGTTCCTGGTAACCCCGCACCGATGTAGCGCCTCCGGCGAAAAAGAGATCATTTAAAGGGATTATTTTAGGGCCCCACGGTTCAATAAGTCCACCGGCCTTTATACGTGTGGCCAGGGTAAAATGCCATCGCTTTAAGGTGGATATTTTCGGACGCCAGGGTTGATAACGCTGCCAGGAAGAAGTAATCTTAAAATAATTATTGGTTTCCAGTCGGTGAAGACGATTATATCCCCTGCTGTAGGAATAGGATATACTTAAATCCGTATAAGAACTATTTTGAGGATTGAACAGATTCTTACGATTATCCCGTTTCCCGTAAAAGATGAGCGAGTATACATTACTTCGGTTGGCTTGTACTTTTAAGGCCAGTAAACTGTCAATCTTTCCTGAAGAGATATTCTTGATTAACTTGGCGTCCAGCGAAGTAGTAAATTCCAGGTACTTTGTAATCTTGCGTCGTACATCAAATTTAGCCCGCCACAAATCAAAGTGCCCGCTATGCAAAGGACGAAATTGTTCATAGGCCAGGTTGAAAGTTCCCGGAGTGCGGGTAGCTAAAATCCATGGTTCCACAAAGCGCAGGGAAATCTTATTATCCGGATTACGCAATTTTCTTTCGCTGATATCCCAAATAAGGGAAGGAGTGATATGTAAACTGATGCTACGTCCGGTTCCGAACAAGTTTCGATGCCCGCCCTGCAAAGAGAATTCCAGTTTATTACCATAGTAAGTTTCCTGCTCATGGGTAACCCCCAGATGAAAACCGATCCAGCGCGGATCTTTTTCCCGCACTGTGATTTTTAGGATAACCTGCGAAGGATCGTCAGCAATCGGCTCGATCTCAAAACGGACATAGCGAAAAAGTCCGGTTCCGTAAAGGTTCTTTTGGGACTGTTCCATCCTGGCCCGACTATATCGATCCCCTTTATGAATTTCCAATTCGCGACGGATAATAAATTTTTGGACCAGCTTTAAACCCTGATACTGAATATTACGGATATAAACGGTTTGTTTTTCATCAATATGTAAAAGAACGACAATCAGCGAATCTTGTTCGTACAGATAATTGACCTTTATGTCGGCAAAGGGTTTACCGGAATTATAATAAAGATTCTCAATCTTTTGTTCCCCTTCGGAAACCAGACTTTCATCAAAGGGGCGATAGAGTTCAAGATGCGCAAAGGCATCGGCCAGAGTGGAAGCGGGCAAATCTTTGTTTCCGTTAAATCGCACGCCGCCATAATAGTATCGTTGTCCTTCTTCTATGGTATAAAAAATATCCACTTTTCTCCGCGAGACGGAGCGAATCAGACTATCCCGGACGGCAACATCGAGGAAACCATTCTTTTTGTAATAATTGATGATGAGAATCTTATCCAGTTTCACATAACGAGGATCAAAGCGCCCTTCTTTTCGGGACTGGATGATATTCTTCAGGTCTTCATCCCCGTGAAACGAAACCTTAAGGAAATGAATTTGCCCGATTTTATAACTTCTGGCTTCAAGCTGATTCAAACCCAATACTATGAAAATTAACAGGAGCCAATAGAACTTTTTAGACATTTAATCGCTTTCTTTTAATGACTATTCCGTCCCTTCTTGTCCGGAACGGATCATTTCAGATCAGAATGTATATTCCCAGTTGAGACCGATCTGAATCTTTGTGTTTCCAAGGTCTGTTTTTTCATAAAAACTATCCAGTTTCCAGCGACGACTGATGCGGTACTGTAATTCAAGACGATTCCCGGCATCCCAGCTTAACCTTGGTGCAGGAAACTCACCCCCGAATTTAGTACGGTACTCCACATAGAGATCGCTGGTCAAATATTTACCGAAAGAGATGGAAGCATCCTGCAACCCGTTATTAAGACGCATCTTCTCCAAATCAAAGAGAGACCGGTTCGAATTAATCTCAACTTTATCCAGGCCGGTATATTTTTCCGCGCCGCGTTCCACTGCCGTTAAAACCGAAGTAGTCGCTACTTCTTCTCCAACCGAACGCAATATGGAATCCGCACTGCTACTGATCTGACTCACATCGGCTCCCAGAGTAAGCATGGCAATCTTATCGAGATAAGACATTTCCAAAGGCTGGTCATTTTCCGTAACCTGAATATCCTGATTGATATTCTTTAAATTTCCATTAATGCTTAGTTCAAATTTTCGGTTGCCGATGACCTTCACGGCCGAGAAATTAATATCAGGATTGATCTCCTTGGGATTTTTAAAATCGATCGTACCCGATTGCACTTCAAAGTTTTGATTCCATGAGGAATATTTTCCGGAAATCGCTTGCAGGTGTCCCGATAGCTGCACTTCCGGCGAACCGGGTTCTATAATGGCCTGTAAATCCCCCATCATGGTAATTTTAAAATTGTTGGCCAGGTCCAATGGAGAACTGGTAATCACAAAATTCCCCGGAATATGTACATCCAGGAAGGCTCCGATAAACGGTTTAGACTGTCCGACCGTACTACCGGTTAAATATGCATTCTTTTTTAACTGTGATAAATCAACCTCATAGATACCCTGGGGTATGGTAATGTCTCCGTTAATGAACAAAGTGTCTCTGCCCTGAATCGATAAATCGGAAGTGGAAAGAACCGCGGCCAAATTTTCAACAAAATAATCCACATACAGTTTACTCATCTTCACTTTCAAATTCAAAGCCGGTCGATTCACATCTTCCAACCCGATCCGGCCTTCGACTCCGAGATAGCCGCCTTCGGCCTGAGTACGGTTCCAGGGTATCAAGGATCGTAAAAAGCTCCACGATTTTTCCAGCCAGTCCTTTTCTTTTCGGGAATGGGCTTCGAATTTGGTAAGATTTAGTACAGAATCCTGCACGGAAGCTACAATGCTTACATTCTGTAAAGGGTCTCTGACCCGCGAAAGGATGATTCGTCCTCGATTCAAATTAAAAAATCCTGAAATCAGGGCCGGTCGATTCAGGCTACCTCCTATAACCAGACGGGTTTCAAAAGGGCCTTCGATCCGTTCAATTTGTTCATTCAGGAGACCGATAAAGGAAAGATGGTCATCTTTACTTTGAACTTCCATATGAAAGGGTTGGTTTTCGATCAGGGTATCGGGTCGAATCAAATCAAAGTGAAATTTCTGCCAACCATTTGCTATAAAATGGGTTTGATTGACAACAGCCGACAGGGTGTCGATCCAGATCGAGTCATTCGCATAACGGCTGAATAATCGTAAGGAATCCACATCAAATTTTCGATAGTTAAATTTATTAAGCTCGATTTTTGTTACCATATGCGGATTTCCACCGGTCCCGCTTATAGTCAACGATCCGGAGGTTTCTCCGGTCATCCCGCGCAAACCTTTGATTACAGGAGAAAAATGTTCCAATCGGAAATGGCTCCAACGGGCTTGTAAGTTCGCCTCTGTATCTCCGAGTACATCCGGCTCGACATTCGAACCCGCCCCGAGAGGAATCATAAGATCCCCTCCCAAATCGAGTGTAGTGGAATCTTCCTGCAGATTAAATTCTTTCAACGCAAATAAACGGTTTACATATTGGAAACGGGTCGTTATATCACCCAGCTGGACGCCGTTATAAATCAATCCATCAGCCTGTAGGTCGGTTTCCACTTCCGGACGATGTAGCGGATTAAGTACTTCCAATGTGCCATTCACCAGACCTGTCAGTTTAAATCTTTTCTTCCAGAATTGTTCGAAAGGTTCCACCTGAATGTTGTGGAATTGCATGAACAAATGGACATCCTGAGTCGTATTTTCCCATTGACCGCTTAAATCAATTTGACCATCGGCCGGGGCCTTGAGTGAAAAAGCATCGATATTCACACCGGAGGAATCCAGGACAAATTGCAGGCTATCCTGATTTTCAAGCCAATATTTTTGATATTCAATATGAAATCGAGGAAAAGTAATTTTCGTTTGATTTCTGTCTTTTTGTACAATGAGAGCCGCCTTTACATAATTTTCCGTACTATACAGGTGCATGTCCGTTACCTCAAATCGATTGCCGCGGATAGTCGCCGACAATTCGATATCGTGTAAAGGCATATCGGCAAAACGGCCCGAACGAATCTTAAAATAACCGTCACCGTTGCGTTCTCTATCGGAAAATATATGCCCGGCATACATACGCATACGTACGGAATCCAGAGTGAGACCCTGAAAGCTTAGTTTCGGCAACCAAAGGTCTCCGGATAGGTTGGGGTCTTTTAGTTGACCGGTGGCGTGAAACTGACCTTCAAAAGGTGCCGTCAGACTATCAGTTTTCGTTATTTCCCTGAAATTAGACAAATTGTTATCAAAGGTAGTCAGCAATAGATCCAATTTCCGATCATGAGAGACGGTTCCCTGTAAATCGAAGCGGCAGGATTTTTTTAATTGCAGGAAAGAAGGACGAATAATTTCAAAATTACCGTCTCTGGCCAGAAGGGCAAAACGCAGCGTATCAATGGGTATACTATCCAGGCTGGAATGAACCAGCATTAGCCGGCCCTGACCGGTTGCCCTGGCTAAGTTCAAATTTTTCACGTCAAAATTCAATTCTCCGTTTAGACAGGCCCTGACCTCATCCGGCAACCAATAGCGGGTCCGCAGTCCTGTCACGGATAGCTTACCCCGGCTGCCCTTCAAGGCGTATCCCCTGGCAGACAGATTGATTCGACCGCCCGGACTTCGTAAACGGGCTTTCCGAATCTGGTAGAAGCCATGATCATAAGCCAGATCGAGGTCTAAGCTATCCACTTCCCGGCCATTCACCCGGCCTTCAAGAAGAGACCGGAGCGAAAATTGAGTGGGAGCTCCGCTGAGGGTCATCGTGCCCTGTACGAAACCCTTCAACTCGTCCGGTTCGCTTATCCATGGAGACAGATCCCGTAAATTGATCCGAAAATCATACCCGTTGATATTTACATCGAAGGTACCTTTAAAACGATAGTACGCACTCATTAATATTTTTGAACGATCCGTTTCCAGAATAAACTGATTGAGGGTTATTTTTTTACGGTCCCCTTGCAACCAAAAAGATAATTTTTTCAGATGAAAATCTTTTTGGGGAATTTCCGCCTGTAAATTCTTAAATTGAAGATTGTACTTCTTCCTGGAAGTTTTAAGGGATTCGATCTTCAACTGTACTTCCCGAATGGATAGTTGCGGATTTACCATGTCAATCCTGCGCGCGGATATTTCCACATCCCGGATATCAAGATTCGGTAATGAATTTAATAGCGAATCAATAAAGGTAGTATGCTGCAGACGGGCCATCAGAGAGTCGAAATTAACGGCCGCATTTTCTTTACTTCGGGGAAGGGCTCGTTTCGGCTGTGCTTCCGATCGGGGTAAACGCAATGCGAGCCGATCGATAAACAGACTTGAAATATGGACGCGGTTAAAGATCAACGGCCATATACTATAATGTACTTCGATGAGAGGAGCGGTTGCTTTTAAGCCTTCTTTGTTTTCGAAAGCAAAATCTTTTATCAGAATACTATTGAGAAGTGAACCTTCCAGCGCGCCGTAATGAACGATCCCCGATTTACCCAGAGCCTTGTTAAGTTCCGATTCTACGGCGGATTGAATAACATCCGTCTGTTTGAACAGGAAAATAAAAATCCCCGATAGAAGCACAATCAGAATACCGATCGCCATCAGAATTTTCAGGCTTATGTGCAACCACTTTTTCATCAATTTTTTACTTCCGAAAATTGTAAAGCGTATATATCATTCGGTTATTTCCCCCTGATCTGAAGTCGCTGCTTCCGCTTCAGTTCCATTCGCGATCCGATCCGGGATGGGAATATTTTTTTCTTTCAGATATTTTTCAGCCATGGCAATACGTTTGGAAAGTGCGGGATGGCTGTGAAACAAAAATTCTATAAGGGCATTCGGCTCTTTATCGGACAGATTCAGAGCAGCCAATTTCTGCATGGCGGAAATAAAGGCGGCCGGATGGGTCGAATGTTCCAATGCAAAGCGATCGGCAATACGCTCTCTGCTTCTGGATAAGATATTGCTCAGCGGTGAAGAGATGAAGCCCAAGAAGGCTAAAATCAGAGATAAAACCGGTAAACCGGCCAGGTCGGCCATGCCCTGTAAAGAAAAATAGCCCAGGGAACCGGCGTAGGCCTTATAGGCAAGATACAGGGTTATGAAAGTTGTTAAGGTTCCGATTAAAATCCCTTGCAAAATATGCTTATGCACATAATGCCCTACTTCATGAGCGAAAACCACCTCGATCTCATCATTCGAGAATTTTTCGAGCAGGGTATCTCCCAGGATAATACGCTTGGATTTACCCAGACCGGTAAAGGCGGCATTGGCTTTTTTAGTTGTTTTGCTCATGTTAAAACGGTAAACGCCCTGTAAACGAAACTTGCCGATTCCCGCCAGACGGCGCATTCTCTGCAAAAGAGAATCATTTTCCAACGGTTCAAATTTGTAAAACAAGGGGAAAATTAACTGAGGAGCGATCCGACCGATCAAAATCGAAAAGAAAAACAGAACCAACGCGGTCCACAACCACCAGGTGTGAGGGGTTGTGCGCAATAAATAGTAGAAAATAAGAACAATCGGGATAAAAAGGAGAATCCCCACTGCCAGCATTTTCAGCTTTTCCCATAGCCAGGCCCGTAAGGACTGATTCGAAAGATTGAATTTGTGCTCAACCCAGTAACCGCTTATAAAACTAAACGGAAATAAAAGTACTGAAAAGGCCATCCCCCACACGGCAATATAGATCAGAAGCTGCAGATAAGGATGGGAAGACCACGCTGCAACCGTCTCCCTCAGACGCAACGAATATCCTAAAAAGATAAATCCGAGCAGTAAAAACAGGGAAACGACGGTTTCACCGACATCCAAAATTAAATGGATCTTTTCATATTTTTTTGCCAACTTTTGCCGTTCTTCAGCCATATCAACCTCAGTATTTCAACCGGAAGACCCAACTCGAAATATATTGTGTGTTAAGTTTACTGTACGGAAGGAATCGAGTCAACTGCTTTTCTTTCCTGAATGCCCGTCCGAATTCGTTTATCAAAACCATGCGATCCCCTGATATACAAGGGTTAACAGATCTTTGAGTATAAAAATGGCACAGATAGGCGGCTTCTTT
>Ga0256841_1000785_pt1 | contig 30346 bp, 25 predicted proteins | sample 356308metaG_FD_185971 | JGI IMG/M metagenome (GOLD analysis project Ga0256841, IMG submission 185971) | Hydrothermal vent microbial communities from Mid Atlantic Ridge, Atlantic Ocean - 356-308 | ecosystem: Environmental > Aquatic > Marine > Hydrothermal vents | place: Atlantic Ocean: Mid... | reverse complement strand
AAAAAAGCTGCTGAGCAAATAATTATAGAAGCTAAAAAGAAAGCCGGTACGTTTCGTAAAGAAGAAATTGAAAATATGTTTATGAAAAATGCTAAACATGCTCCCGAGTTCACATTGAAAAATCTGCAAGGCGAAGAAATTTCTCTTGCCTCTCTTAAAGGGAAAATTATAATTTTGGATTTTTGGGCTACGTGGTGCGGACCGTGTAAAGCTTCTTTCCCGTTTTTACAAAAATTTTGGGAACAACATAAAAAGGATTCCGATGTTATGGTTATTGCTATTAATACACAGGAACAGTTACATGGTAAGAAGCGGGTTGATGCCTTAAAAAAATATATGGAAAAAGATCAATATAATTTTCCCGTTCTAATTGATGAAAACAATAAAGTTGTAAAAAGTTTTGAGGTTACCGGATTACCAACAAAATATTTTATAGGTCCGGACGGTAAAATTTACTTCAAAGAAATAGGTTTTAGTGGAGATGGAATGACTAAAGATATGAATATTATGTTAGATGTTATTCGTAAGAATGTTAAAACCGTTAAATGAGTATGCTTTAGCAATCTTAAATTTTGAAAAATATTATAACGTGTGCTAACAAAAAGAAGTCGGGCTAGTTATTTTCTCTCAAAGCTAGTCCGTTTCTTAGAATTACGGTGTGCAGCAAATAGATAACGTCAAGATAAATGTTTTCAATTCTCAAGATTTGATTTCGTATCCTTTGGAATAATCATATTAAAACTCGTGTTATATAAAACTGTACCACCTAAAAGAAGGCAGACAAGTAACGTAAGACGAAAAAAAACTAGACGAAAAACGAAAATGTAACACAGACATTCCTGTCTGTGAAAAAAATACCGTTCCACCCAAAAGAAAACAAGCAAGCTATTAGTAATTTCTTGAACACTTAGCTCAAGATAAAAAATCATTAATATTACATAACGTAAGTTAGGAAGCCTTGTAATTCTAATAAATTTTTCATTTGTTTGTAATTAGGAGAAAATGAAATGAAAAATTCCATAATATTTATTTTGCTTATAATATTTTTATCTAATATTTGTTTGGCTCAATCCGATTTTAAAAAATATTTTCAAGATAAAACTCTAAGATTGGATTATTACCATTCCGGTAACAATAAAACCGATTATTATACATTCGGAAATTTCAAAGAAGAACCGTTTTGGGCAGGACCTAAATACAATTTAATAGATACATTGAATTTAGGTAATTATATGCTAAAAGTTTTTGATGCCGAATCAAATACTTTAATTTATTCACACGGCTATTCGGTTCTTTTTAAAGAATGGCAAACAACAGACGAAGCGAAAAAAATATCACGTACGTTTCGAGAATCGGTTTTACTTCCGTTTCCTAAAGATTCCGTGCGTATTGAAATTTACAGCAGAGACAGAAAAAATATATTTCAAAAAAAATATGAAGTTGCCGTTAGCCCTGATAATTATTTTATAAATAAAGACAAAAAAAATCTCTACAATAAAATACCGGTTCATTACACAGGAGATCCTTCGGATAAATTGGATATAGTATTTTTACCCGAAGGTTATACAAAAACCGAAAGAGATAAGTTTGCAAAGGATTGCGAACGTTTTTCAAATTATATATTTACATATTCGCCGTTCGATAAACTTGATAACCGAATAAATATTTGGGCGGTAGAAGCTTTTTCCGAAGAATCCGGCACTGATATACCTGCCGATAGTATTTGGAAAAACACATTGCTCAATTCTTCATTTTATACATTTGATAGTGAACGGTATTTAATGACAACCGATTATCAAAAAGTTCGTGATATTGCGGCAAATGCTCCGTACGATCAAATTTATATTTTGGTAAACACTAATAAATACGGAGGCGGAGCAATTTATAATTTTTATTCAATGGTTGCCGCACATAATGAAAAAGCCAGACAAATATTTATTCACGAGTTCGGACACGGACTTGCCGGATTAGCTGATGAATATTATACTTCCGAAGTTGCTTATAAAGATTTTTATCCGCTAGATGTTGAACCTTGGGAACCGAATATTACAACACTTGTAAACTTCAAAAACAAATGGGCTGATTTGGTAAAAAGTACAACTCCGATTCCAACACCCGTAAAAGATGCTCCCGAAAACCAAATAGGAGCTTATGAAGGAGCCGGATATATGGAAAAAGGAGTTTACCGTTCCACCCCGAACAGTATAATGAAAGCTTTTACTTCCGATGAGTTTAATGAAGTTAGTAAAAAAGCAATTGAAAGAGTAATTAAATTTTATTCGCACTAGTTAACGCAAAACGTACCACAGACATTCCTCTCTTTGATTTTAGTAATGCCAAATAAAGCCGAACCTTTTAAGTATATATTAGAAATACAGAATAAAATGAACTACATAATTTCAAACATATAAGATTAGAAAAGACGATTAGAATTCTACCGGGTATTTTTATTATCTTTAATATTTACAATAATTACGGAAAATTTCGCAAAATAAAATATTTCATTGATTATTTATACGATTTTTTGAACTTATACTTTTCTGTTTCCTAAATTTATCCGGCACTTTGCTTTTTATATCTGTTTTGTCGGGTATATGAAATACTTTCTTGTTAATTTTAATTTGATGTTCAACATTTACATCTTTGTTATTAGAAGGTTGAACCACCTTTTGCTCAAAAACATTTTGTACAAAAAAGAGAGAAACAAAACTTATTATTGCCGCAATAATTGGAGTTGTAACCCAACCGGAAGAAATTTTGCCTAATAACTTATAATTGATACCTCTGCCTTTTTTTGCTAATACAATACCAATAATGCCTCCAATAACAGCTTGCGAACTTGAAACGGGAACCAGAGGAATTGGCGGTAATCCGTGACTTATAAGCCAACGCTCCAAACTTTTTGAAGCGAAGAGAAAAAGTACAATCGATTCGGCTAAAACAACAACCAATGCGGCAACCGGTGTAAGTTTGAACAAATCGTTTCCTACGGTCATCATAACTTTATACGAATATGTAAATACACCAACACTTATTGCAATTGCACCCAACAAAAATAATTGTTGAGTTCCGTTTATTGAGAAGAAATTGCCAAATGATAATGATGAAAAAGGAGATGAGGGAACGAATACTCCCATAACATTGGCAATATTATTTGCTCCTAAACTGTAAGCTCCGAATGCTCCGACTAAAACCAAACCAATTCTATTATAAACATCTTGTTCCAAAATGTGAATGTTAATTTTATAAAGAATTTTAATTGTTATTTTGTACAACAGAAATGAAAAAAAAGCTGTTAATAAAGGGCAAATTATCCAAGTTGAAATGATTTTTGTAAGAGAATTAATATCCGTTGGCGAACCGGTAAATAAATTCCAACCTATAATTGCACCTACAATTGCTTGAGAGGATGAAACCGGTAATTTTAGTTTGGTCATCCAAGCAACTGTAGTGGCGGCGGCTAATGCAACGGTAAAAGAACCGGCAATAGCATTAACGGCTCCTAACTTTCCTAACGTATGAGTTGCTCCGGCTCCGCTTATAACCGAGCCGAGTATTACGAATATTGTAGTAATAATTGCGGCCGTTCTAAACTTAATCATTCTGGTACCAACGGCTGTTCCAAAAATATTAGAGGCATCATTTGCACCCAAAGACCAGCCTAAAAACAAACCGCTAATTAGATAAAACCAAATCATGAATATGTAATATCCTTTAATATTATTATATCAAAACTTAATATATTAAAATTGAAAGTATTATATGTACCTTTTAATTACCGCAATAGATAATCTGTCGCATAAATCTTCCGCTTCATCGGCAATGTTTTCTATATGCAAAGCAAAATAACGCATGTGCATTTTTTGGCTAAGACTAATATCGGATCTGAATACTTTCTGTTTTATTTTTACGGCAATTCTATCTGATTCGGATTCGTAAAGTTGAACTTTTGTAATATGATCGCGTACTTTTGTAATATCTCTAAAATAAGCTCTAACGGCTGCAACCATTTCTTCGAGAGCGGAAATGGAAGCTTCGCTTAAGTCTAAATATTTTTTTTTAAGCTCCGGTAGAAAAAACGGAATTTCAACTGAAAATTGTATCAATGTTTCTGCGGTTAAATTTAGTACTTTATCACAAGCTTCCAAAATACCAAGAACATCACCTCTTGATTCGGGTATTAGAGTTTCCGAATATAGTTTGGTTTCTATTTCTCGGCGTAAAATATCCGCATCGGTTTCGGTTTTGTCTATACTTGTTATTCTTTTCTCAAATTCATCGGTTTCTTCTTCCAAATAATATTTAACACCTTGTTTGAATAAAAATCCGCCTTTTACAATTAAATCCAAATAGGTATCAATTTTACTTTCCAAATCTTTGGTATTTTTAAATAATAATGCCATTTTTTTTGCTCCTTGATTACCACTTATATTTACCTGCCGAATAATAAATGCTTTTGTTAAAATGCGGTGCGATAAATTATACAATTTATTTCGTTTTATTTTATAATTTATTTCCCGCCGGTCTTCTGCATAAATTATTTAGAACTAAAAAATATTAAAAAAAATAAAGTTACAAATATTTTCCGTTTCAAAAGAATATTATTTTTTGAAATTTTTTTCACACTTCAACAAGTGTAACATATATTTTTATTAACTTACTTTATCCAATTGGAAATTTGATGTAAAATATTAGCTTTTAGTTTTTATGGCGGTGAGAAGTTTTTTAAGTTTGAAAAAATAAAAATTAAAAAAAATTTATCGTAAAACTTTTCCGGTTTGCGAAAATTGTTCTGTATTTAAAATGATGAATTAAATTCTATATTTTCTCTTCAGTCTTTTATAACATTTATCCGCAAGTTCTTTTTTCTTTTCGGGATATATTCTTAAATATTCAATTATTTTTTTGTCTATAAATTTTGAAGGTATTTTGTTTTTTGTTGCAACATCATATAACCATTCGAGTTCTTTAATGTGAAAATAATTATCTACAAAACCCATTTTAATAGCGTCGTAAATAAATTTGATTGTAACTTTAACCGAAGAGAATTTGGGAATTGATAAATCAATTTTATCTTTCAATAAAAATTCCTCAACTGTTTTTTCGTAGAATTCTTTTTCAAAGCCTAATTCATTACCAATTTTTTTTAGCAGTTCAACTTCTTTTTTATGAATTATATTATCTTTTTTAATAAGTATCAAAAGACTTCTTAAGAAATTACCGGTATCAATATAAGATAGTTTCATTTTACTCTTTTTTTTATTTAAAAAGTGGATTGCAAATTTAAAAAAATCGGATTAAATATCTAATGTAAAAACTATAACCAATCATTTTTTCTGTACCAATCGACAGTACTTTTTATACCTTCGGAAAGTGATATTTGTTGTTTGTAGTTAAAATCTCTTTTAGCTTTTGAAACATCACAAGTCCAATTTTCTTGCACAAAATCTTTAGCCTTTTCCAAATTAAAGGTAGCGGGTTTGGAAGTAAAATAATTTAAGAAGTGAGAAACAGCACCTAATATATAAATAATAAAATGCGGTATTCTTAATCTGATTGCTTTTTTACCGATAGCTTTTTCCATTTCGTTACTGATAATATTCCAATCATAAATTTTTTCGGAACTAATGAAATAAATTTCACCGCTAGTTTTATTTGAAAGAGCTGCCAAATATAAACCGTTTACAAAATCTCTACCATTTAACAAGCTAAGTTTTTTATTGTTAAAACCAACCAACGTCATAATACCTTTTTGAAACCCTTTGAACATTGCGTAAATATCCGTTTCTCTTTCTCCGTAAAGAGCCGGTGCTCTGCAAATGGTAATCGGTAGTTTATCGAAAAAAGATTTGGCTAATTCTTCTTCTGCTAGTTTACTTTTACCGTAAGTGGTAATTGGATGCGGTGTTGTTTTTTCCGTGCACGGTTTACCGTTTAACGACGGACCGCAAGCGGTTAAACTGCTTACTATAATTATTTTTTCAATATCAGGATTTATTTCTGCCGTGGCTTCCAGTAGATTTTTTGTAGTTTCAACATTACCTTTAAAAAAACCTTTTTTATTTTTGGAGCGAACAACACCGGCAACATGAAACAAATAATTTGCATTTGCCAAAACTTTTTTTAATTCATCTTTGTTGAATAATCCGCAATCATAAATATCAACGTTTTTGCCTTTTAACCATCTAAGGTTACTTGTTTTTCGAGTAATACATTTAACATGAAAATCTTTTTCCAAAAGAAGATCAACCAGGTGACTTCCTACAAAACCTGTTCCGCCAGTTACAACAGCTATTTTCTTATTTTTCATTTTTATTTGATTTTAGTTATTTATAATGATAGTTTTTTTTTTGGAAAATTTACTAATCTGTAAATATAAAGAAAAATAGTTTATTTTAATCGGAGGATAGTTTGGATTTATTTAAAAAATGTTATGATTTTACCAGAGCCGATGATGTTAAAGAGGCAGGTATTTATCCGTACTTCAGGGAAATTCAAGAAAATGAAGGTCCGGAAGTTTATATTGAAGGCAGAAAAGTTATTATGGCCGGCTCAAATAATTATTTGGGATTAACTGCTCATCCGAAAGTAAGAGAAGCTGCAATAAATGCAGTTCACAAATACGGTACAGGTTGTTCGGGTTCAAGATATTTGACCGGAACAATTGACTTGCATGTAAAACTTGAAAAAAAATTGGCAAAATTTCTCGGTAAAGAAGCGGTTCTGTTAATAAGCACCGGTTACCAAACCGCCCAAGCAATAATTCCCACTCTTGTTCACAGAGGCGAACACATTGTTTCTGATAAGGATAATCATGCATGTATTGTTGCAGGTAATTTTATTGCAAAAGGTATGGGTGTAAATATTGTTAGGTATAAACATAATAGTATGAAAGACCTTGAACGAGTTTTAGAAAAATTACCCAAGGAAGAACCTAAATTAATTATAAGTGACGGTGTTTTCAGCACAGGCGGAGAAATAGTTGATTTACCGAAATTAGTTGAATTGGCCAAAGCAAATAATGCCAAAACGTTAATAGACGACGCACATGCTGTTGGTGTAATTGGCAAAGGCGGAAGAGGAACGGCAAGTGAATTTGATATGGTTGATGATGTGGATTTAACAATGGGAACTTTTAGCAAAACATTTGCCAGTTTGGGTGGCTTTGTTGCTGGTGATGCCAAAGTAATAAATTATATCAAACATTTTGCTCCGGCTCTAATTTTTAGTGCATCACCAACTCCTTCTTCCGTAGCTGCCGCATTAGCCGCTTTGGAAATTTTAGAACAAGAACCCGAAAGAGTAGAAAAACTTATTAGTAATGCACAAAAAATAAGAGAAGGCTTTATCAATTCCGGTTTTAATGTAATTGAAGGAAGAACCGGCATTGTTCCCGTTATTGTTGGCAACGATGATATTGCTTTGCAAATGTGGAAAATGTTATATGACGAAGGTATTTTTGTTAATGTGTTTGTTCCGCCCGGTGTTCCTGAAGGAAGACAAATGATGAGAACAAGCTACATGGCTACACACGAGGAACATCATCTGGAAAAAATTATTGATACTTTTGAAAGAGTGGGTAAAAAATTAGGTTTGATTTAAATTATAATTAAAAATAATTATGTATATCGTTTTGATATGCTTTTTATTTTAAGGAGATGAATTATGAGCAATATTAGTGTAAAACCCGTTAAAACAAAAAAAGAATTCAAACAATTTTTAAAGTTCCCTTGGGTTGTTTATAATGGAGATAAAAATTGGGTCCCGCCCCTATTTATGGAGAAGAAACAAATTCTTGATAAAAAGAAAAATCCGTTTTTCAAAGAAGCAGAAATGGAAATGTTTTTGGCGGAAAAAGACGGTAAACTTGCCGGTAGAATTGCGGCAATAAAAAATGATGCTCATAATAAAACTCATAACGAAAACATCGGCTTTTTCGGATTTTTCGAATCTATTAACGACCAACAGGTAGCTAACAAACTATTGGCAGAAGCAGAGAAGTGGTTGAAAAATAAAGGTCTGGATGCAATGCGTGGTCCGGCAAATCCTTCCAGTAATGACGAGTATGCATTGCTGATTGAAGGATTTGATGATCCGCCGAGATTGATGATGACTTATAATCCTAAATATTATATGGATTTATTAGAAAATTACGGATTGAAAAAAATTAAAGACTTATTGGCTTACAGAATTGATAATAAAAAAATGTTAGCTTCTGAAAAATTAGTTAGAATTGCCGAAATTGCAAAAAAAAGAGCCGGATTAAAAATTCGTACCGTCGATATGAAAAATTTTAAGTCCGAACTTGAAAAAGTAAAATATGTTTACAATAGTGCATGGGCTCCTAATTGGGGATTTATTCCTATGACAGAAGAAGAGATAGATTTATTGGCTTCTAACTTAAAACCTTTAATTCAACCGGAAATAGTTTTATTCGGAGAAATTGACGGCAAAACAATCGGATTTGCCCTTGGTATGCTAGATTACAATGAAATATTTATTAATATGAACGGTCGCTTATTTCCATTTGGATTTATTAAACTATTTACTCAAAAGAAAAATATAACTTGGGCAAGAATTATCACGCTTGGGATAATTCCAGAATACCAGAAGAAAGGTTTGGATGCTGTTTTTTATTATGAAATTGCAAAACGTGCTGAAAAAATTGGAATTCTTAAAGGTGAAGCCAGTTGGATACTTGAAGATAACGACATGATGAACCGAGGTGCCAAAGCAATGAACGGTGAATTATATAAAAAATACAGAGTTTATCAAAAAGATATCTAAAAGATTTTTACCACTAAAAAACCCTTTACGTATGAAAGGGTTTTTTTATTTTTTGACTAAAATTGCTATTGTTTATCCTTCTTCTGCTCATACGTAGTTGTATGTGAGGGATCAATTCTTATTAATCGTTTTAGTAAAGTTTTATCCGGGTTACTTTTACAATATGCATAAAGTTCTTTATGTTTCGTATCAAAAAAGACTCTAAGTAAAATATTCATTCTTCCTACTTTGTCTTCTAATTTTTCCAAAGTATAAACCAACTTTGCAATATTTTCATTTGCCAGTTTCGGATCTTCTTTTAAAATATCCAAACCGTTATAGTAGTAATCATAAAGTGCCATTCTGAATTTTTGGAATCTTGTTCTAAGCAAATCGTCAACAACACTGCGTTTATTATAATTGGAAGTTTCAATTGCCCAACCTTTTGAATATCCGCTGCTTGCACCTAACGTTGCAATATTTGCCGCTTTGGTAAAAACTTCCGTTCCACCCATAGGATTGTATGAATCCAAATCCATTCCGATAATTAAATAAGCATAATAATCCAAAAAGCTTAAAAGCGGATTAAATTCACTTTCATTGTAATAGAAAGCTTGACTTTTATTATATTCGAATTTCCAATTGGGGTCGGAAACTTTTAACATTATAGCTTTTTGTTTTGACCGATAAATGGGTCTTTGACTAACAACCACAACTTGAGCTTGATATTTTGATTCATCGGAAGCGGATGTAAAAAATATGTTAAAGCTACATTCAATAGCTTCTCCTTCCCAATCGTTATTACTGAATTTATTATTGTTTAAATATTCTTGAACGTCTTTGGCAAAATTTTCCAATTTGTCTTTATAAGCGGCAGGCAACTGCTCGAAATTTACCGTTACTTTTGCATTTAACTCCTGAGCCAAAGAAATTGTAGAGAATAATAACATTATAAACGCAATTGTTCTTTTCATATTATGCCCGAATTATTTTTAAGAATATACTTAAAATAAACATTTGAATACTCTAATACAATTCCTAAACAAAGTAATATTAAGTTTAAATTACAAACAATTTTTATCTTCAAAAAAAAATTGTATTGTAAATAATATTATATTTAACCGAAATACTTTTATGATTGTTCCCGTATAGTTTAAATTTAAATGGTTTAATATCCAAATACAACACCGCCCAACAAACTACTAAGCAATACAATAATAACAACAAAAGTTATATTCAAAAGAATTCCGGCACGAGTCATATCTTTAATTCTTATTTCTTTACTACTGAAAATAATTGCATTGGGAGGAGTGGCAACTGGCAACATAAAAGCACAACTTGCGGCAATTGTTGCCGGAACAACAAATTGCAAAGGATTAATTCCCATTCCAACACCGATGGAAGCAATAATCGGAAGAAATGCAGCGGTTGTTGCAGTATTGCTTGTTAATTCCGTTAAAAAAATAATTGCAGCAGTTAGCAAAACAATCATTACTATAATTGGAATATTTCCCGTGCTTAAAATTGCTTTGGCAATCCATGCGGAAAGTCCGCTGTTTTTAATACCTTCGGCAAGCGATAAACCGCCTCCGAATAAAATTAAAATTCCCCATGAAATGTTTTTTGAATCTTTCCATTCAAGAATAGTGGATTTTTTTGAGCTTGGAATAATGAAAAGAACAATAGAAGCAAATATTGCAATAGCAGAATCCGAGAGACCGTGAATATATTTTGTTAGGAACGGACGGAATATCCAAAATATTGCAGTTAGAAAAAAAACAATTTCCACTATCCGTTCTTCAAAAGTTATTTCCCCTATTTTTTTTATTTCGTTTTCAACTATGGAAGCATTTAGATTTAAATTAATGTCCAACTTAAAAATTACTTTTGTTAAAAGTATGTATGTTAAAGGTAATGTAATTACAGTAAAGGGAAAACCTATAAGCATCCATTTTGCAAAACCAACGTCAATTTTGTAAGTTTCCATCATAAATGCGGACATAAGAGCATTCGGCGGAGTTCCGATTAATGTTGTGATACCCCCGATGCTGCTGGAATAAGCAATTGAAAGCAATAAAGCAACGGAAAAATTTCTTTGTTCTTTACTTGTTAAACTTGCAGAAGATTTTATTACGGAAATTACCGATAAACCGATTGGAAGCATCATTAAAGTTGTTGCCGTATTGCTAATCCACATACTTAAAAAGGCAGACGACAGCATAAAGCCGGCTATAATTTTTTTAGGACTAACACCAATGAATTTGATTATTTTTAATGCTATACGTTTATGTAGTCCCCATTTCTGAATAGCTTCGGCTAATAAAAATCCACCTAAAAATAAAAATATAAGCGGATGTCCGAACGGTGCGGTTGTTTGACGAATTGTTGAGATTTGTAATAGCGGAAATAATATTACTGGAATTAAAGCCGTAACATATAATGGAATAGCTTCGGTAATCCAAAATACCGCCATTAACAATGCAACAGCCGTTGTATGCCACGATGCAATTTTCATTCCGTTTGGTACCGGTAACAATAAAATTATAAAGAAAATAATTATACCGCCGAATAAACCGAAAGATTTTAATCTGGACAATGTTTCCATAGTAAAAATCCTTTTTATATATCAATTCTTAATTTAACTTTCGAATCTTAATTTAACTTTCGAACTTACGGTAATTATAGCATTCTTTATAATTTTCAGCATAAAATATCTAATAATTACAATTATGTCAAATAAAGGTAAAATGAAAAATTTTACAAGTATCGAATTCCAAGTTAATTTATCATATAAAAGATAGTTACGAAAAGCTATATGGAATAATATTTTTCTACTAAATAAATTCTAATTGAAAAATAAACTCTTAAAATATTATTCACATAATCAAATTGATTCTTATTATATTTAAGTGTAATATTTACAAATCAAAACAAATATTAACATGGAACAAAAAAGATTATTCAAAACAATAGATGCATTGGCTTCAAAAAATTTCGAAACGGAAAAAGATTTACTTATCGAAGTATTAAAACAACTTGTGAACAGTGCAAAAATAAATATTAACGGCGGAAGAATTTATAAATTGGATACGGAAAAAAAATCGTATAAACTTTTGCTTCAACTCGGTTCGGTAAAAAAAATTAAAAAAGATTTTGAACTTTTAATTGGCAATTATCCTATATTCGATAGAATTTCCGAAGATAGAACAATACTTGCAACCGAGACAAATCAATTATTAAAAGATAAAGGAATTATCAAATTTTCAGCTTCCGGAATTGGCGATAAAAAAAGAATTAATGGTAAAGAATATTACGAATATTTACTTTCCGTTAGCAGTAAAGAAATGATTGACAGAGAATTACGTTATGTTCTTAATATTGTTGCAACGGTTTTAACCTCCAAAATAAGAGAACGCAGACTTTATTCGTCAAGAAGCAATTTGATAGCAAACATAGACAAAGCAAAACAATTACAAAAAAGTATTTTGCCGGAACACGAATACATTTTTCACTCTTACGAAATATTCGGTATAACAATGCCTGCGGAAATTGTAGGAGGTGATTTTTACGATTATATAAAAATTGGTAACGACGAAGAAAGGCTTGGTATTGTTGTTGGAGACGCCGCTTCAAAAGGTTTAAGCGCTTCTGCAGAAGCTATGTATATTTCCGGTGCCATAAGAATGGCTGGTAATTTACAAATGAAAATTTCTCCCATGATGAAACGAATGAATGAATTGGTTAATAAAATTTTCAGCGATGATAAATTTTCAACACTTTTTTACGGTGAAATTTCAGACGATAATAAAGGTCTTATGCTTTTTGCCAATGCCGGGCATAATCCTCCCATTTTTATTAAAGGAAAATCCAGACGTTTAACTTATTTAAGTCCTACAGGCCCGCTCTTAGGTCCGGCACCTCATTCAAAGTATGATACCGATAGTTTGAATTTTGACCAAGGAGATGTTTTGGTTATTTACACAGACGGAATTACCGAAGCGGCAAATGATAAATACCAATTTTATGAAGAAAAAAGATTGGAACGAGTTATCAGAAAAAATATGAAAAAATCATCTAAAGAAATTGCTATTCATATTATTGACGACGTATTAAAGTTTTCTACGGAAAACAGTAAATATCAAGACGATAAAACGGTAGTTGTAATAAAAAGAAATTAACATATTCATGAATATTTCCGAAAAAATATTTGATGCAGGTGTTGTTGGTGCCGGCGGTGCCGGATTTCCCACTCATATTAAAGCAAACTCTAATGTGGAATTTGTTATTGGTAACGGTGCAGAATGTGAACCTTTGTTACACAAAGATTATGAACTAATGGTAAACTTTGCTTCCGATATAGTAAACGGCATGCAACTTTTAATTGAAAGTACGAAAGCTAAAAAAGGAATGTTCGGTATAAAAGCTAAAAATACAAAAGCAATATCGGAAATTGAAAAACATACCAACAACTTGAATATAGAAACAAACTATCTGAAAGATTATTATCCGGCAGGTGACGAATACGAATTGGTTTATAACTTAACAAACAGACTTATTCCGCCCAAAGGAATTCCTTTGGATGTTAATGTTGTTGTAAACAATGTGGAAACTCTCTTCAATATATCGAATGCTTATAAAGGTTTGCCAGTAACGGAAAAATTTGTTTCCGTTGCCGGAGCAGTTAAAAAACCATCGGCTTTTTTCGTGCCGGTGGGTACCAAGCTAAAAGATATTTTAAACTTTGTAGGAACTCCGGATATAAACAATTCCGCTGTTTTTATAGGCGGAATAATGATGGGAACTATAACTTTCGATTTCGAGGAAGTAATTACAAAAACAACAGGAGGCATAATTGTATTACCCAAAAATCATTATTTGGTTAAAAGATTAAATCGTAATATTAAAAGTATGAATCGAATTGGTAAATCGGCATGCGATCAGTGTAGTTATTGTACGGAATTTTGTCCGAGAGGTTTATTAGGCTACGATGTGCAACCGCATAAAGTAATGCGTAGTTTAAGTTTTACAAAGTCGGGTAAAAAGCTATGGAATGTTTTTTCGGATTTGTGTAGTTCGTGCGGTTTATGCACTTTATATGCATGTCCGGAAGATTTATATCCGCGTGAAGCCTGCAACCAAGGAAAAAAATACCTTAAAGAAAAAGGAATAGTATTTAACCAATCAAAGCCTTTAAAAGTCCATCCTATTCGTAACGGAAGAAACGTACCTACAAAGCAACTAATGAAAAAATTAAATATAGAAAATTATGATTATCCAACTCCATTTGTAAAAAAATTTCCCTTGCCGAAAAAAGTTAAAATAAAATTAAAACAACATGTAGGTGCTCCGGCAAAACCGGAAATTAAATTAGGGAGCACAGTTAAAAAAGGCGATTTGATTGCAAATATTCATCAAGGAAATTTGGGAGCAAAAATTCATGCTTCATTAAGCGGAAAGGTTGTGGAAATAACGGACACTTATATACTTATAGAAAGAAAATAAACTTAAAATTAAATTAAGGACTTAAATATGGAAATGAATTCCATTGGTTTAATAGAATTATCTAGTATAGCTGCCGGAATGCAAGCGGCCGATATAATGCTTAAAACATCGGAAGTTGAATTGATTATTTCTCGTTCAATTTGTTCCGGTAAATATATGGTTTTAATTGGTGGAGAGGTTGCAGCAGTTCAGTCTTCCGTAAATTCTGCAACCAATCAAATGGATTTTGCCGTTATCGATACTTTTATAATTCCGAATGTGCATAAAGATATTTTTCCGGCTATATCAGGCCATTCAAATGTTCAAGCCTTGGAAGCATTGGGAATTTTAGAATCATTTTCAGTTGCTTCTTTAATAGAAGGTGCTGATGCAGCGGTTAAATCCGCTTCTGTAAAATTGATTGAAGTAAGATTGGCAATGGCTTTGGGCGGTAAAGCTTTTTGTACCTTAACAGGTGATGTTGCTGCCGTTCAGACTGCAATTGATGCCGGTGCAAAATTAATTTCGGAAAAAGGCTTGCTTGTAAACAAAGTTGTTATTCCAAAACCAAGAAAAGAATTGTTAAGTGAAATGATTTAATCATTTAATAAATAATTTGATTTTGATGTTTTTTGATTATGAATAGTTTCAAAATGAAATTATCTTTTTATTATTAGAAAAAATCATATTAAAATAAATCGGAAATTATTTTGTATGCTCCTACGTAAGTTCCCAAAACACTTCCCAAACCGGAAAGAATAAAAACAAGAATAATCCTAAATAATTTGTTTTTCCACCACATCGAAAATTTATTTATATCTTCACTAACATTTTGAATTTCATAAACTACCGGAGGAACAAAATAAGTTTGAACAAAAGCGGCAACATAACCGGCGCCTATTAAAGGTGTTAAACTTGTAAAGGGTGCGGCAATAAAAACCGCCAATATTGTAAAAGGATGAGCCAAAGCCAATAAAGCACCGAAAGCACTTGGAATACCATTTGCCAGAAACCAATACAAAGAATTATTTCCTGCTGCTTTTATTCCTTGATTATAACCGATTAGGATTATTGAACCTATAATTAAAACGGGAATTGCCCAGCCTATAATTTTTACTAATGCAGAAGATTTGGGAATTGATTTTATCGTTTCCAAATTTATATTTTCATTACCGTTTATTTTTTTTATAATACCTTGCAAATGACCGGCACCAACAACTCCAATAATTTTTTCTCCTTTTGCATCTTTAATTTTTTTTGCAAGAAAAGAATCGCGTTCATCAATTAAGACCGTTTTAAGTACTGGCATTGCTTTACCAAGTTCATTCATTAATTCTGTAATTACATCTTTGCTTTTTAATCTTTCAAGCTCTTCTTCCGAAATTTCTTCTCTTTCGAAAATGCTAACTATACCAAGGGAAATAAATTTAAATTTTTGGAATAAACTCATTGAATGCCAAGCACGTTTTAATGTTATTCTAACATCCCTATCACTTAACTCAATGGGAATGTTCATTTCTTTTGCAACTTTTGCAGCTTGGTAAAGTTCCAAGCCGGGTGTTACGCCCAGCTTACTGCCTAATTTTTTTTGGTAAGAAGAAAGTATTATGTTTACAATTAATGTACTGAATTGCTTCTTTCTGATAATTGTTTTGAGGTCTAAATTTTCCCAACGTTTTTTATTCGACAATGCTTCCATGCGTTGAGCATCCAGTTCGATACACACAACGTCCGGTTTTTCACCTTTAATAACATCTTCTACTAATTTGGCGGATTGTTTGGAAATATGTGCTGTTCCCACTAAAATTATTTCTTTATTTTCATAAGAAATAAGATGAACATCGGAAGAGTTTAAATACTCTTTTTCAAGGTTAATATTATTCAAAATGTTTTTGTTCTTTTAATAAATTCTGCAATTTGAATTATAAAAATATCAATTTCTTTATAAATAAAAAGTATTATTTAACAATGCATAAACAGTAAAGGTAATTGAAAAAGAAACCACAAGGAAATCAAAAAGTAAATTGTAAAATTTCGTAACAAACTGTGGTGAGTTGTAAAAACATACTTTAATTTTGGAAAGTAAAATCAATGTAAAATGGAAATTTAATTTACTTAAAGTTTACAAAAAATAGAAACGGACGAAAATACGGTATATTTACGTCCGTATTAAAAAATATTAAGCACCGTATTCTTCAATATAATCGGACATTGCGGCTTCAACAACTTTTAATGCATGTTTACGTCCGTAAACTTTTTCGATTGTTGTTTTTGTTTCTTCACCCGGAACCAATTTGTAAGTAAGAAAATAATGTCTTAATCTTTCAACAATTACATGAGGTAAATCCGTAATATTTTTAGCCTCTTTCCAAACATTATCGTTTACAAGAACAGCAACAATTTTATCGTCGGCCTCACCGTGGTCAATCATTTGGAAACCGCCAACAACTTGAGCATCCAAAATAATTTCCGATTTGTTAATTGGTCTTTCGCTAATAATACAAATATCCAACGGGTCGCCGTCTCCTTTTTTGGCTTTGGGAGAAAGTTTTTTTACTCTTCTTCCGCAATATGTTCTGGGAATAAAACCGTATAACGACGGTGGTTGCGATGAGGTTCTGTGAGGTCTGTCAACGCGTAAATATCCTGTCGATTTATCTACTTCGTATTTCACAAAATCGAAAGGTGTTATTTCTATATAAGCGCTTACAATTTCCGGCGGTTTTTTTCCAACTTCAAGACCGTGCCACGGATGAGGTCTCCACTTAAAAAAAGGTGATGGGAATGCCATGTTTCTTCCTTATATTATTTATTGTTTGGTTAAACTATCGGAAAAATAACTAAAAAGTTTTAGATTTTTCTACTTGAATTTATAGAATGATTTTAGAAACGAAAGAACTTTTTAATTATTTAAATATTTTAAATTTCAAAAAAAGTAACGGGATAATAAATGTTAATGAGCTTCAAGCCAATTATTTCCCGTACCGGTTTCTGCAATTATCGGAACATCAAGTTTCATGGCATTTTCCATTAAATTTTTTATTACCGGTTTAATTTCATCTAATTCCGCTTTATGAACATCAAAAAGCAATTCGTCGTGAACTTGTAAAATCATTTTGGTTTTTGCTTTTCTTTTTTCCAATTCGTTATGGATTTTTATCATTGCAATTTTTATCATATCGGCTGCAGTTCCTTGAATTGGCATGTTAGTTGCAACACGTTCTTCAAATTGTCTAACAACTCTGTTGTTGCTTTTTAAGTTTTTTAAGAATCTTCTTCTTCCGTTTATCGTTTCTGCGTAACCGTTTTCTTTTGCTTTTTCGATTAATTTTTCAATCATGTTTTTTATACTGGAAAATTTTTCGAAATAAGTATCAATAACTTCTTTAGCATGTGTTCTGGTAATTCCTAATCTTGATGCCAAACCGAAAGCACCTATTCCGTATAATATGCCGAAGTTAACTTCTTTTGCTTTTCTTCTCATATCGGGTGTTACATCTTCCGGATTTACGGAAAAAACCAAGGCAGCAGTAGAACGATGTATGTCTTCGCCGTTTTTGAATGCTTTAATCATTGCTTTATCTCCGCTTAAATGTGCCATTATTCTAAGTTCAATTTGACTGTAATCGGCACTTAATATCAAGTAATTTTTATCTGTAGGAATAAATGCCTTCCTAATTTCTCTTCCCATTTCCGTTCTTACGGGAATATTTTGCAAATTTGGATTTATACTGGAAAGTCTTCCGGTAGAGGCTATTGTTTGATTGAATGTTGTGTGAATTCTATGATTTCCATCTACCATTTTAGGCAAAGCATCTGCATAAGTAGATTTTAATTTTGTAGTTTGTCTGTAATTTAGTAAAATGTCTATTATTTCATGTTCACCTTTTAACAGTTCCAAAGCTTTTGCATTGGTAGAATAACCGGTTTTTGTTTTTTTGCTCGGTTTAAGTTTTAATTTTTCGAATAATATTGTTTGTAGTTGTTTGGGTGAATTAATATTAAATTCTTCTCCGGCTAATTTGAAAATTTCTTTTGTATAATTTGATATTAAAATATCTAAATCTTTACTATAATTTTTTAAAGTTTTTACATTCAGTTTAACTCCGTTGTATTCAATTTTTTCCAAAACAGGGGCAAGAGGAAATTCTATTTGGTTCCCTAATTTTTCAAGTCCTTCTTTTTTAAGAATATTTTTCAAAACTTTATAAAGTTGAAAAGTAATATCGGCATCTTCGCAAGCATAATTACTTAAAGTTTTAAGTTCAACGGAAAATATTTTGGAAGGGTCTTTTTTGGGGCCGATTATTTCAGAAAAGGGAATCGGTTTGTAATTTAAGTATTTTTCCGCTAATGCATCCATCCCGTGTTTTTGATCCGGGTCTATTAAATAACTGGCAAGCATCGTATCGAAATAAAAACCTTGAAGGTGAATCGAATAATGCCTTAAAACACCAATATCAAACTTACCGTTTTGACATATCTTTTTTATGTTTTTATTTTCAAAAACGGGTTTGAAAATTTTTATAAATTCGTTTATGTTAAGTCTATCTTCCAAATTTACTGCAAACAAATCGGTTTGTTCCAAATAAGGATTTACTGCAACAAAATATGCTTCTCCTTTTTTGATGCAAAATGACGCTCCTGCAAGTTTAACTTCCAAAACATTTAACGAATCGGTCTCGGTATCGAAAACAAATTCTTTTTGTTTACTGAGAAGATTTGCCAAATTTTTTGCACCTTTTTCGGTTGTTACTAAATGGTAATTTGTTTTATCTTTATTAAAAACATTTTGAGTATTTACAGAAATAGTATCCTGTATTTCGTCTTCTAAAAAAACTTTTCTTAATCTGTTATAAAGATTTTTAAATTCAAGCCGGTTAAATAAACTTTGAATTTTGTCAAAGTTTGGTTCCGGCATTGACTTATCAAAATTAAAATCCAAATCCACATCTGTAACAATAGTGGCAAGCCGTTTAGAAAGGAAAGCTTTTTCTTTGGAATTTAGAAGTTTTGTCCGTACTCCTTTTTTTTCTATTTTATCAATATTATTGTAAATATTTTCTAACGTACCGAATTTTTGAATTAATGGTGTGGCGGTTTTAGGACCAATACCTGCAACGCCTGGAATATCGTCCGACGAATCTCCTATTAAAGCAAGATAATCTACCATATATTTCGGTTCGAAACCATAGTTTTCCAAAACTTTTTTCTTATCAATTATATTAATTTCTTCCGTAGTTTTACCCGGTTTAATCAGTTTTATGTTTTCCGTTATCAATTGGATATAATCTTTATCGGGCGTAACGGCAAAAGATTCGTAATTGTTACTTTCGGCAATTTTTACTGCGGCACCAATAATATCGTCGGCTTCGTATCCTGCTTTAATATATAACGGAACATTTAAACCTTCAACAAACTCTTTAATTCTATCGATTTGCGGAATCATATCTTCCGGCATAGCCGAACGGGACGATTTATAACCTTCGTAAATTTTATGTCTGAAAGTTTTTTCTTTAGAATCGAAAGCAACGGCCAAATAATCGGGTTGTGTCTGTTCAATTACTTTTAATAGTTGCGTAACAAATCCGTACACGGCGGAAGTAGGCTCTCCTGTTGATGTTGCCAAAGGTCTGTTCATAAATGCAAAATAAGCTTTATAAGCCATTGCCAAAGCATCTATAATTACAAACTTATGTTTATTCATATTTTCCTTCTCTTAAAAAAAATTTTTGCAATTTAGCTATTATATTTAAAATTTAATATTTTGAAGATATAAATTGTTTGATTCAATAACTATTTTTTTATGGAACTAGTTTAATGAAAAATATTATCATTTACTTAATTTCTTTAGGATTCGTTTTTTATAGTTGTAATGGAAACAATAACAGAGGTGAAACACTTAAACAGTTTCCGAAATATTTTTATGTAGCAAATTGGAATATGGAAAATCTTTTTGATACGGTTGACGATCCCGATAAAAAAGATGAATGGTTTACTCCGTCAAGTGAAATAAATTGGAACGAAGAAAAATTGAAACACAAATTGGCCAACCTTTCACGAGTAATAAAATTTATGAACAACGGAAAAGGTCCGGATATACTTGGTGCGGAAGAAATTGAACATAAGCATTTGTTGAAAAGATTAATTGACAATTATATAGGGGAAAATAAATATGATGTTGCTTATGCCGAATCTCCCGATAAAAGAGGAATAGATAACGGTTTAATTTACAATAAAAAAATATTTACATTGGTTTCATCGGAACCGTTAAACGTTCATTTAACCGACGGCAAACTTACAAGAGATATTTTATATGTTAGGTTGAAAAATAGAAAAACAAAAGAATTATTCAATATATTCGTAAATCATTGGCCATCACGAAGAGCCGGTTTACATGAAACGAACAAATACAGAGTTGCCGCGGCAAAAACATTACTTAATAAAATTACACAAATTTTAAATTCCGATAGTTCGAGCAATATAATTGCCATAGGAGATTTTAACGACCTGCCTTCGAATGAATCTATACATAAAATTCTGAATGCAAAACAAATTGATTGCGAAGGTAACAATGATAATCTATTATATAATGTAGCATACAAATTATTTCAGAAAGGGAAAGGAACATACAAATATAAAAAGCATTGGAATATGTTAGATCAAATGATTATTTCAAAAAGTTTGTTGGATAAAAAAAATACCGATTATGAATGTAATTCATTTGAAATAATTCATCCGAATTTTATGATAACAAAAACAGGCAAATACAAAGGAACGGCAAAGCCTACATACGGTGGAAGAAAATACTTGGGCGGTTTTAGCGATCATTTTCCGATAGGTGCAAAATTTGAATTTAATTAGAATTAAAGTTTTAACCCGAATTATGCAATAGAAGAACAGAATAGCTCTAAATAATAAAAGCAATTATTCTAAAGCATAACATTAGAAAGGGTTAAATTAACAAGTCTCTTTAGCTTATTGTTTAATAGAGTTTTATAAACAATTTATAATTTATAATGCATAATTTGGGTTTAACTAGCCAAAATATATATATAAATTGTTAAATGGAAATTATTTCAAAATGCAAAAAATGTAACAAATTACTTATTGACTTTTTTTTATTAAAATTGTAACGTTGTTCAATATAAATTTGTTTACTAATAAAAAATAAATAAAAACAATTTCGGAGGTACCTTCGTATGGTAATTACATCAATAACAGGAGCATTATCATTTATAGTAGCGGAAGCCAATTCAGGTGGAGCTATATCATATTTACAAGAAAAATTTGTACAAGGCGGCGTTTTTATGTGGCCTATACTATTTGTATTGGTTATTGGTCTTGCTTTCTCTTTCGCCAAATTATTTTCATTATTATCTTCGTCCACTAATACCAAAAAGTTTATTCTTGCGGTTAAAGATAAATTATCCAACGGCGGTGTACAAGAAGCAATGAAGTTTTGCGAAAATTCCAAAGGTTCTATTGCTTCGGTATTTCATGCCGGTCTTCTACGAGCGGATGAAGGTATTGAAGCAGCCGAAAAAGCAATTATGACTTATGGTGCCATTGAAATGAGCTTTTTGGAAAAAGGGTTAATTTGGATTTCACTTTTTATCAGCATTGCACCTATGCTTGGTTTTACCGGAACTGTAATGGGTATGATTTCGGCTTTTGATGATATTGCAGCAGCTAACCAAATGTCTCCCGCAATTGTTGCAAGCGGTATCTCCGAAGCTTTGTTAACTACTTTATTCGGATTGGTTGTTGCTATGATTCTTCAAGTTTTTTATAACTTTTTTGTTTCGCGTGTAGATAAAATTGTTGGTGATATGGAAGAAAGTTCTATAGAATTAATAGACGCACTTTACGATCTTAAAAATAAAAAATAATAAAATTCGAAAAATTGAGAATAAATTATGATTAAAAGAAAAAAACGAGAAGGCGGAGAATTTTCTGCCAGTTCTATGGCTGATATTACTTTTCTTTTACTCCTTTTCTTTTTGGTTACAACCAATATTGATGTCGATACGGGTATCGGTTTAACTTTACCTCCTAAAGTTGAAGGAGATGTTGTACCAATGTCTAAAGATAGACTTGCCGCTCTTTTGATTAACGAAAACGGAGACGTTTTGTTAAATGGAGAGATTATTTCTATACCTCAAATAGGTGAAACATTAAAAGAAAGAATCAGAAGTAAAATTAATTTACCCAAAAAGAAAAAATTGGTGGTCTCCATTAAGACCGATAGAAAAACCAATTATAACCTTTATATTCAAGCTTTGGATCAAGTAAAAGATGCATTTTATACCGTTAGGGATGAATATGCAATGAATAAATGGGGTAAAAAAAGAGATAAAGTTACAGAAGAACAACATAAAGAGTTAAAAGAAAAAATACCAATTATTATTTCAATTGCCGAACCTGAAAAAATAAACAAATAGAAAGAAGAAAAAGGATTGTCATGAAATTTGAAAAAAGACGCGCAGACGTAAAACAAGAAATACCAACGGCTTCAATGCCCGATATTATTTTCATGCTACTTTTGTTTTTCATGGTTGCTACTACACTTAGGGAACAGGAAATATTTGTTAAATTTACTCTGCCCGAAGCAAAAGCGGTTGAGAAAATTGAAAATAAAAGACTTGTTTCTTATATCTGGGTTGGAAATAACGGTAAAATACAAGTTGACGATAATATTGTTAAAGTTGGTGCCATAGAAAAAATTATGTACGATAAAAGAGTTGCTTTGCCCAATGTTATTGTTTCTTTAAGAATCGATAAAAACTCCAACATGGGTTTGGTAACCGATATTCAACAAAATCTAAGAAAAGCGGATGCATTGAGAATTAACTATTCTGCAATGCCGAAATAAAATTAATTGTTTTTATTTTTTAAGCGGGTTATATATTTTATAACCTGCTTTTTTTTTAAATAAATTATTTCGGAATTTTAACATGAATCTTAAAGAAAAAATAAATACCGATTTAAAAGAAGCTATGAAATCGAAAGATAAAATAAAATTAAATACCATTCGTTCAATCAGAGCTTTAATTTTGGAATTTGAAAAATCCGGCAACGGAAAAAAATTAACGCCCGAAAAAGAAATTAAAATGTTAAGTTCCGCCGTTAAAAAAAGAAAAGATGCTATTGAACAATTTGAAAAAGCCGGTAGAAATGATTTGGCGGATAAAGAAAAACAAGAATTGGAAATCTTACTTTCTTATTTACCCAAGCAACTATCGGAAAAAGAAATTATGGAAAAAGTAAAAGAATTTGCTTCGGAAATAGGTGCTAATACCAAAGCGGATTTTCCTAAACTAATGCCCTATGCAATAAAAAATCTTAAAGGTAAAGCAGACGGCGGAATTATCAGAAAAATTGTTGAAAAAGTTTTGGGAGATTGATTTTGAATTTTATCGATTACATTTTATTAATTATAATTTTAATTGGTTTTATTCTTGGTTACAAAGACGGTCTTATCAGAAAGATAATAGGCTTAATTGGTTTCATATTAGCTATATTTTTAGCCACTAAATATTCGGATCGGTTCGGACAAAATTTAGCACCTTATTTTCATAACGAAATAAACATTTCAAAAATACTTGCTTGGGTAATTATATTTTTTACCATTGTAATAGTTGCCTCTTTGGTAAAACGTCTTATACATCCGGCAGATAAAGTAAATAAATTTATAAATAAATTTTTAGGCGGATTAGCCGGAGCATTGCAAATTTCTTTTGTAGTTAGTATCTTGCTTTTATTTCTTAATATGCTCGATTTCCCGAAAGAAATAGACAAAAATAAATCCGTGCTATATGCTTCCGTATATAATATTTTTCCTACCGTACTCGAAATATTCGTTGGACCGGATTTTAAACCCGAAGGTTTTGTAAGAGATTATATTAAAAGCAAAGATAGAGATACAATACCGACAAAATTTTCCAAACCTCCGGTAAATTTGGATTCTTTAAATAATAATGATAAGTAAAAATACTTTAACAAAATTAGGTTATCAAAAAATTCTTTCCGGCATTGCCGTTTATGCTTCAACACACAACGGTAAAACTAAAATACAAAATATACTTCCTTATTCGGATAAGCAAAAAGCAATTATGCAAGGGAACTTTGTAACCGAAGCAAAAAACCTTATAATTGAAGCAGATTATCCTCCGTTGGAATTTTTACCCGATTTAAATGAAGCATTATCACAAAGTGGAATTTCGGGCTTTACGCTTTCAAAAACAGATGTAAAAAACATTCTCCTGCTAGCTTCAGTTTCTCGTAAACTTAAAAATTATTTGAATAATTTCTCCGATAAATCAACCTTACAAAAATACTTTTCCGTAAATCTCTTTAACAATATGAAGTTTGAAAAATCCATTGCACAAATTTTTGATAACAGCGGAAATATTAGTGATAAAGCAAGTAAAAAGTTGAAAGAAATTCGTAAAGAAATTATAAACAAAAATGAACAACTAAAAAATGTTATAACGAAAATACTTAAAAGTTTAAGTAAATCGTATCTTGTGCAAGAAGAATACGTTACACAAAGAGACGGTCGCTTGGTTTTGCCAGTTAAGGCCGAACACAAACGTCATATTAAAGGATTTATCCATTCGGAATCCAATACCGGACAAACAGTTTATATAGAACCGGAAGCTACTTTGGAACTTAATAACGAAATCCTCTCGTTAAACTTTGCTGAAAAAAGAGAAATAGAAAAAATATTAAGCAACATTACAAAACTGATTGGACAACATTCATTAGAGCTTAAAAATTCTTTCAATACTTTAACACAACTTGATATAATTTTTGCCAAAGCAAAATACTCTATGGAAATTATAGGATCATTCCCGAATTTTAACAAAAATCAAAAACATATATTAATAGAAGGAAGACATCCTCTATTATTAAAAAAATTAGGAAGAGAAAAAACCATACCGCTTGATTTCTCATTCGGCGAGAAAAATGTAATTTTAATAACGGGACCAAATGCTGGCGGTAAAACAGTTGTATTAAAAACCGTTGCTTTACTTTCTGTATTGGCACAAAGCGGTATTCATATTCCGGCTCATCCAGATTCCGATTTTATATTTTTTAATAATATTATGTTGGATATCGGAGACGAACAATCTATTGAAGAAGATTTATCTACGTTTAGCTCGCATTTGAAAAATATTAAGAAAATAATTGAACAAGCAGATTCAAACTCTTTGGTTTTGATTGATGAAATCGGTACGGGAACAGATCCCGAAGAAGGAACTGCTTTAGCTTCCGCTTTTTTAATTTCATTAAATAGAAAAAATGCAAAAGTTATTGCAACAACGCATCACGGAAATTTAAAAATACTGGCTTCCGAAATTAATGAATTTCAAAATGCATCTATGGAATTCGATTTAAGACATTTAATTCCTTCTTATAAATTTCGGCAAGGAATACCGGGTTCCAGTTATGCGTTTGAAGTTGCAAAAAAAATTGGATTGCAAAATAACATACTTGAATTAGCCGATAAATATCTTAATTCCGATAAAAGAAAAATTGAACAATTTATTATTGAATTGGAAAACAAATCGCTGCAACTTTCTAAAAAATTAAGCGAGTTGGAAATTGAAAACATAAAACTTAAATCTCTAACAAAACTATACGAAAAGCAAAATAGAAAACTTAAAGAAGAAAAAGGAAAAATACTTAAAGACACAAAAGACAAAGCCGAAGATTTTTTGAAAAATATGAATAGCCAATTTGAACATACAATCAAAAGAATAAAAGAAAGTAACGCCCAAACATCTATAATAAAAGAAGAAAAAAATAAAATTAACAAACTGAAAAAAGAAATTGCTCAAATAGATATTCCGGAGCAACTAAACGAACATAACGAAAACAAAAAAATATATACGGGAGATATTGTAAAAATAAAAGATTCGCTAACAACAGGTAAAGTTATTAATATAGAAGAAAATAAAAATATTGCAACAATAGATACCGGTAATTTACGTATTAAAGTTAAACTCAAAAATCTTGTTCCTTCTAAAGAAATAAAAAAAGAAATAAAAGATGAAAAAGAGAAAATAAATATAATTGAAACTCAAAGTACTTTGGATATTAGAGGTCAAAAGCCCGAAGATACGGAGTTTGAAATCATAAAATTTATTGACGATGCATATCTTGCAAATTTAAAAAAAGTAACCATTATCCATGGTAAAGGTACCGGAGCGCTAAGAATAACCGTGCATCAAATATTAAAAAAACACGAATTGGTAAAAAGTTTTGATTTTGCAGATCTGAAGTCCGGAGGTTACGGTGCCACGGTAATTCAACTTAAAGATGAATAACATCTATTTAAAATTATTATTTTTATTTACGCAAAATAAATTGTTTTAATATTATATAAATATTGATAATTTAGTAGTTAAATAAAAAAAATCTAAAATGATAAAAAAAATATTAATTGCCAATCGTGGTGAAATAGCCGTTAGAATTATAAAAGCATGCAAAGAAATGAATATAACCTCTGCGGTTATTTATTCAGAATCCGATAAAAATGCGTTACATGTTGTTGAAGCCGATGAAGCGTATTTAATTGGAAAATCTCCCGCAAGCGATTCTTATTTGAATTACAAAAAGATAATAAAGTTGGCAAAAAAAATAAAAGCCGATGCAATTCACCCCGGATACGGTTTCCTTTCGGAAAATGCGGCTTTTATTAAAGAAGTTGAAAAAGCGGGAATAATATTTATTGGTCCGAATGCATCAACGGTAGAATTGATGGGAGATAAAACTTCGGCCAGAAAATTAATGAAAAAAAACAAAGTACCAATAGTTCCCGGCACAACAGAACCAATTAAATCCGTGGAAGAAGCAAAAGCAATTGTAAAAAAAATTGGGCTTCCGGTTATGATTAAAGCCTCTGCCGGCGGGGGAGGCAAAGGTATGCGTAAAGTTGATAAAATGAATGAACTTCCCGAAGCAATTGAACGAGCTCAAAACGAGTCTCTTAAAGCATTCGGCAGTTCCGAAGTTTATGTGGAAAAATTTATAGAACATCCCAAACATATTGAAGTACAAATACTTGGTGATAAATATGGAAATTATATCCATTTATTCGAGCGGGAATGTTCAGTTCAAAGAAGGCATCAAAAGGTATTGGAAGAAGCACCGTCAAGTTCAATAAATAATCAAATAAGAAAAAAAATAACTTTGGCTGCCATAAATGCTGCTAAAGCATGCAAATACCACAATGCAGGTACTATCGAATTCCTTTATGAAAATAAAAGATTTTACTTCTTGGAAATGAATACAAGGTTACAGGTTGAACATCCGGTTACGGAATTTATTACGGGAATTGATATCGTTAAAGAACAAATCAATATCGCTTCCGGAAAAAAATTAAATATTAAACAAAAAGATATTAAGATAAACGGACATGCCATTGAATGCAGAATTTATGCCGAAGATGTGGATAATAATTTCGCTCCTTCAATCGGGAAAGTGGAATATCAAAAAGCACCGAACGGACCGGGAGTTAGGTTGGATACAGGAATTCAAACCAATTCCGAAATTTCAATTTATTACGACCCGATGTTGGCCAAATTAATTACTTGGGCAAATAATCGTAAAGATGCCGTTACCAGAATGAAACGAGCTTTAAGCGAATATCATATTGCAGGAGTGAAAACGAATATTAATTTCTTTTATTGGATTCTTGAACATAAACTCTTTTTAGATTCCTCTTTTGATAATAATTTCTTGGAAAAAAAATTTATTCCTTTAACACCCGGGAAATGGCAAAAAAATACAAATGTTAATTACGAAAAAGCAATTGCCGTTTTAGGAGCTTTCTTGTTAAATGAAGAAAATAAAATACATCCCGTAAAGCTGGAAAGCAATCATTTAAATCAATGGGAAAGTTTGAAATATGAATGAATATGTTGCAAAAATTGGAAATAATAAGTATATAATTAATTCCGATGAATTTAACGAAGTTAAAATTAACGGTAAAACAGTCAAATGTGAAATACAAAAAATTACCGATAAAAATTACAAGGTAAAACTCGGAAATAATATTTATCAAATAACAACAACAAAATTAACAAACGGTAAAAGAGCGTTTATTACCGGCGGACATTACTTTGAAAGCAACATAAGAAGTTTATTGGAAGAAAAAGTAAATGAACACACCGGTTCTTTAAATAAAGACGAGAGTAATAAAATAATAAAATCTCCCATGCCGGGTTTGGTACTTAAAGTTAATAAGAAAGCAGGAGAAAAAGTAAAAACCGGTGAATCTCTTTTGGTTTTGGAAGCTATGAAAATGGAAAACAACTTAAAAAGTTTGACAGACGGAATTATAAAAGAAATAAAGGTTAAAACGGGAACTTCGGTAGAAAAAAACGAAACTCTAATAATATTGGAATAGATAAGCTATTTTTCTTTTTACGTTGTAAATTTGTATATTAAAAATTATTTATCTAAAATAAAAGGAGGTTATGTGAAAAAACTACATACTATTGCAATTATGTTGATGTTTTTGGCATCTAACTATTATGCAAGTGGTTTTCAAATTAACGAGCAAGGTTCAAAAGCTATGGCTATGGGCGGAGCTTTTACCGGTTTGGCAAACGATGTTTCCGCATTGTATTTTAATCCTGCCGGAATAACACAATTAACCGGTACTAATATTTTAGGAGGAATTACACTTATTTCTCCTTCGTCTTCTTTCAGAGGTCCATTCCCGTCTATTAACGAAACAAAATTAACCAAACAAATTTTCAATCCGGTTCATTTCGGCTTAACTCAACAAATAAACGATAAGCTTTTTATAGGTTTTTCTATTGGTAATAATTACGGACTTGGAACAAAGTGGGATAAAAACTGGGTAGGAAGATTTATGGCTGTAGAAACGAAAATACAAACATTTTTCTTCAGCGGAATTGCTTCTTACAAAGTATCGGATATCTTATCGCTCGGCTTCGGATATTCTTTTGCATACGGGGATGTTTTAATTGGGAAAAAAGCCAACTTGTCTCCTTTCAATGCAGAAGCTTATTTGGAATTAAATGGAACGGGAAACGGTTCGGGATTTGTTGCCGGATTACTATTAAAACCGTCTAAAGCCATTTCCATAGGCATATCTTACAAAAGTGAAGTACGTATCGATTTTACCGGAGATGCAAAAGCTTCAGGAGCACCTAAGCAATACGACGGTTTATTACCTCACGGCGCAATTGAAGCACCATTAACTACACCGGAAAATGCTACTGTTGGAGTAGCAATTAAACCTAATAAAAACCTTACGTTTACGGCGGATTATCAATATGTCGGGTGGAAAAGTTACGACAAACTTAAAGTTACTTTTAACGAGTACAAATTTCAAGATGGTACGAACACCACATCTTCGGTAAGAGATTATAAAAATACGTTTATTGCCAGAGCAGGAGTTGAATATTTATTTTCAAAATCATTAGCGTTACGAACAGGTATTTTGTATGATAAAAACCCGGTTGACGATACAAAATTGGATCCAACCTTACCGGATGCCGATAGATTGGGATTTAACGCCGGAATAGGTTATAAATTATCTAAAAATTTTAACATAGATATAGCTTACATGTTCTTACGTTTTGATGAAAGAAAAATTACAAATTCCGAAGAAAGTTACAGTGGAATTTCAAATAGTATCGCTCCAATGAACGGGGTTTATAATTCAACAGCTCATTTACTTTCAATGACTTTATCATATAATTTTTAATTGGAGGGAACTTTAAGTGAAAAAATTAAATTATAAAATATTAGTTACTTTTGTTCTTTCTCTGTTTATGCTTTTTGCATGTGAAGACAGAACGGAATTAACCGCTCCGGCTAAAGTTAATACCGGCAATGTGGATTTTTCAAGATTTGTTTCAATAGGTAACAGCTTAACACACGGTGTTCAATCGGATGCTGTTTTTGAAACCGCACAAAAATATTCTTTCGGTAAGCAAATTGCCAATCAAGTTGGAACCGAATATGAACAAAGTATTATATCAGATCCGGGTAGCGGAGGTAGATTGGAAATAAAATCAATTTCTCCTTTCTCTATCAGCGCTAATCCCAACAG
>Ga0256841_1000784_pt1 | contig 30351 bp, 28 predicted proteins | sample 356308metaG_FD_185971 | JGI IMG/M metagenome (GOLD analysis project Ga0256841, IMG submission 185971) | Hydrothermal vent microbial communities from Mid Atlantic Ridge, Atlantic Ocean - 356-308 | ecosystem: Environmental > Aquatic > Marine > Hydrothermal vents | place: Atlantic Ocean: Mid... | reverse complement strand
TACGCGGGAAGAACTCACCGCCAATGCGGAAATACTGGAATTGAAGCTGCGGGATTACGGTGTGGAGGCCAAAGTGGTTAAGGTGACGGCGGGACCTGTGATCACTTTATATGAACTGCAGCCCGCCCCCGGTGTTAAGGTCAGCGCCATAGTAAGTCTTTCTAAAGAATTGGCCATGGCTATGGAGGCCAAGGGCATCCGCATCATTGCGCCCATTCCCGGAACGGCTGCTGTGGGAATTGAAATTCCGAACCGTCACCCGCAAATGGTCTATTTGAAATCGCTTATCCGTTCCGAGAGATTCATGAAGGCGGGATTAAATTTGCCGCTTGCCATGGGAAAGGCCATTAACGGGGAAGTCTATGTGCATGATTTGACCAGCATGCCTCATCTTTTGATTGCCGGGACAACCGGTTCCGGCAAAAGTGTGGGTATCAACACAATTATCATGTCCTTACTCTATGCCGTGGATCCCGGCAAAGTAAAATTTATGATGGTCGATCCTAAAAAACTTGAATTGTCACTTTACAGAGAATTGCGGGATCATTATCTCTTATGGCGACCCGATCTCGATGAAGAAGTAATTACCAAACCGAGTAATGCAGTGACCATGTTGAACAGTATCGTGCTGGAAATGGAAAAACGGTACGAACAATTGTCGGAACTGGGCGCCAGAAATATTATCGAATTTAATAAACGCATCAGCGAAGGGCGCAATAGCCGCAACGGGAAAAAATTTCAGCTCTTGCCCTACATTATTGTGGTAGTAGATGAATTGGCCGATCTGATGATGATTGCAGCCAAAGAAATAGAAGGCCCGATTGCCCGCCTCGCCCAGATGGCCCGCGCCGTGGGTATCCACCTGATTGTAGCCACGCAACGGCCCAGTGTGGATGTGATCACCGGTATTATTAAAGCGAACTTTCCGGCCCGGATTGCTTACAAAGTTTTTTCCAAAGTCGATTCGCGAACCGTAATTGATATGAATGGCGCAGAGCAGTTGCTGGGAAATGGAGATATGCTGTTTTTGCCTCCGGGTCAACCCAAACCGATTCGTTTGCAAAATCCCTTTATTTCAACCGAAGAAGTTGAGGCGGTGATCAATCATATTCGACGTCAACCCAAACTACCGAACTACAGCATTCCTCAGCCCTCTTCTTCTCGTGGGAGCGGATTCGACAGAGGGGGAGATAATACACGGGATCCGCTTTACAAGGAAGCACGCGCCATAGTGGTTCAGCATCAGCAGGGATCTATTTCGTTTTTACAGCGTAGATTACAAATCGGTTATTCGCGGGCGGCACGCTTAATGGATCAATTAGAGGAAGACGGAGTGGTCGGTCCGCCGGACGGTAGCAAAGCACGAGAAGTTCGGATTACCTTGCAGGAATTACAGAACTTACCCTGATCTTTCACCTTTATTTAACTAAGAGGCATTTATGAGACGATTTTGTAGTTATTTCGGTCTGCTTTTTATCCTGAACATTTCTCTTGTTTCTGGGCAGAACGTCAATAAGATTATTAAGAATGTCCAGAAAACCTATGACCGGATGGACAACCTTTCCGCCACATTTCGTCAACTGGAATCATTTAAACTCACGGGTACGAAATCCGAGACAGAAGGCCGCATCTTCGTTAAAAACGGAACCAAATACCGCTTCGAATCGGAAGATCAGGTGATTGTTACGGATGGTGACACGGTGTGGACCTATAATAATATCAGTAAACAGCTGTTGATCGACCGGGTTCGCAAGAATTCCGGTGCCTTATTACCCCGCGATTTGTTGTTCAAATATCCGAAGAAATACTATGCCACTTTGCTTAATACCGAAAAAACGGACGGGAAGACGATTTATCTTATCCGCCTCGATCCGCAAGAGGGAAGCCATAGCTATTTTCAGAACATTAAACTCTGGGTCGAGAAGGGTAACTGGCATATCCGGAAAATTGAAACGACGGATCTGAACGGCAATTCCACTACATTCCAAATCCGTAACATGGATACCCAAACCAAATTAGCAGACGATCTTTTTATATACAAACCACCTGCCGGTGCAGAGGTGGTTGATATGCGCAAGTGAGCACGGTATGGCTGAAGAAACCTATTATATCGATATCCATTCCCACTATTTGTTTGCCGTTGATGACGGATCGCCCAATATCGAACAATCGCTGGCTATGTTAAAACAGGCGGCCGCCCAGAATATTGCGATCGTTCAGGCCACTCCCCATGCAACCGACCTGACCAATGATGTGGTGAGTAAACAGTTTCTGGAGAATTTTTCCCGTTTACAACAGCAGGTCCGCAAAGCCGGAATAACCGTTGATATTTTACTGGCCTCCGAGCTCTTTTTCAGTCCCCATATCTATGAATGGTTGCAGTATCCATGGGCTACGTTCAATAATCAGAAGAAATATTTATTATTCGAACTTCCTTTGTACAAAATGCCGGAAGGCGTGGGAGATTTTATTTTTCAATGCCAGTTAAAAGGAATTCATCCCATTCTGGCTCACCCGGAACGCTACATTTATCTGCATAGAAGAAGGGAAGTTTTGTTGGATTGGAATCGGCAGGGATGTCTGATGCAAATGAATGCCGGCAGCCTGTTAGGACAATTCGGTCAGGAAGTCGGTCAGTTTTCCAGACAGATGCTGCAGGCCCAGATGATTCATTTTATTGCCTCCGATGCGCATGATGTGGAATTTCGAAATTACGAGGTTTTACAGAGAAGCCGGCAACAAATCGAAGATTTTTTACCCCGCTGGTATCTGGATCAATTATATTTCGCTAATGCCGAGAAGGCTCTGGCAGGGGAAAAGTTAGCACCCTTAAAGGCCGATGAAAATTTGTTTCTGAAGCAGAAACCTTTCTGGGAAAAATTAAAACATCGTTTTATTAAAAAATGATACACCATTAGCCCTTTAGATTTACTTATTTCGTCCGATGACATAACATTTAAAAAATTGAACTCTTAAGGGTAAATAGTTACATTATAATTTGTAAGTTAAAAGGGAGAGATACGTTTGGCTGATAATTATGATGAAGAAATAGAATCCCAGGTAAGTATGTCCGATTACCTGCGAATTTTATATCGCGGGCGATGGATCATTGCACTTTCCTTTGTAGTTGTTTTAATTGCAACTCTGATTTTTACCTTTACGGCCGATCCCGTTTATGAAGCCAGTAGCAAAATCATCATTGAAAGTACGGGTGCCATGGAGCGTTCTTTGTTCGATCTGACCAGTTTGGGTAATCAGAGCACCATGGTGGCCAACCAGACGGAAATATTGAAAAGCAGAACCCTGGCCGAGCGGGTAGTCAAAAGGCTCGATCTGAGTAACGTACGTGATTCGCTCAAGCTGTTTCAGCCTAATGAAGAGGGCGAATATCTTACGTTCCGGGATATGGTGCAAATTATTCAGGATAATATGGAAGTGGAACATACCAGAGATACGGATATTTTGACCATTACCTTCAGTGCCGGATCACCCTTTGAAGCCGCCTATATAGCCAATACCATTGCCGAGGAATTTCAGCTGCTCAATGCCGAATCGAATAAGAGCGAGATCAGTGATCTGCGTAAATTCATTGAAAATCGTCTGGCTATTAAAGAGAAGGAATTACGGAATTCGGAAAATCGCTTAAGGGACTATCAGGAACGGGAAAAAGTGGCCAGCCTGGATGAAGAAACCAGTGAATTGGTAACGCGTCTCGCGAACATGGAAGCCACTCTGGAAGAAGCCCAGGTGGAACTGCAGTCGGATCTGGAAATGAAGAAATCGCTTCAGAGTAAACTGGAAGAGCAGAAGGCCAACCTGCCCAACGATTTAAGCGAAATTTCAACTCCCTATCTTAAGGCCCTGCAACAGCAATTGGCTCAGATTGTAGCCGACCGGACTGTTTATGTAACGGCCTTGCAGTCCGAGGCTCCTACCCAGAATCGCCAGTTTTATCAGGCTACGATTAAACAATATGATGAAAAAATAAAGGCTATTAAGGACAAACTAAGGGAAGAGGCCACCAAAATCACCAAAAGCAGTATGGTGACCGATCCCTTACAAATGTCACAGGATATTGTTAATAAATTATTGACTCTGGATGGGGATATACAGGCGGCTACCGCCAAGATTAATGCTTTACAGGACGTGGTCTCGGAATATAATACCAAGCTGGAAACACTCCCGGAAAAAGTTTTGGAGCTGGCCCGACTGGAACGGCGGCGTAAAGTCGATGAACAAACCTATATGCTTATGATCCAGAAATTGGAAGAAACTAAAATTCAGGAAGCGGCTCAGGCTAAGAATGTTCATATCATTGACGAAGCAATTGAGCCGTTATATCCCGTTAAACCCAAAAAGAAATTGAATGTTTTACTGGGCATCTTAATCGGCCTTGGACTGGGAGTCGGTATCGCCTTTATGATCGAATATTTTGATAACTCCGTAAAGACGCCGGAGGAATTGGAACAGATGGGATTTAGCGTACTGACCAGTATACCGCGTATTGAAATGGATAAAGTAAAAAAGAAATTCGAAAAAAAATATGCCAATATGGGCCAACACGAGGCACAACGTATTGAAGCCCGTTTAATTACACATCTGGACCCCAAATCTCCGGTGGCCGAAGCCTATCGCTCCTTACGTACCAACCTTCAGTTCAGTAAGGTCGATCATAAACTACGAACGATTCTGGTAACCAGTGCAGGTCCCAAAGAAGGAAAATCCACTTCAGCTACCAATTTGGCCATTGCTCTTTCTCAGGCCGGACAAAAAGTGGTTTTGGTCGATGCGGATTTACGCCGTCCGGTTGTCCATTCTATCTTCGGTATTTCCAAAGAAGAGGGTTTAACCAATTATTTGATGGAAGCCATTCCTTATGAGAAATTAATTAAGGATACCTTCCTCGACAACATGAAAATCATTACCAGCGGTGTCCTGCCCCCCAATCCTTCCGAGCTTCTGGCCTCAAAAAAGATGGAAAACATGTTGGATCGGCTGAAAAACGATTTCGAAATGGTGGTTATCGATAGTCCCCCGGTTATCGCCGTTACGGATGCGGCCATTTTAAGCACCAAAGTTGATGGTACGATTCTGGTCGTAGCTTCCGGACAAACCAATAAAGATGCTTTGGCCCGGGCTAAAACGCAATTGGAATCGGTAGATTCCGTTTTGCTCGGCACTCTGCTTAACGGTGTGAATGTGGAAGGAATGTACGGCTCTTATTATTATTACTATTACCATCATTATTATTCAAAGCCGGGTCAAAAAAAGAAGAAAAGAATGTCCGGTTTGTTCTCATAACGTTAACCAAATCACAAAATCATTTTAATAAAGTCCTAAATTAATTTTTTATTTATTAAATCGGTTATTGCTCCGAAAGAGCAATAACCGGTTAATTGTATCAGATATTAATTTATTTACATTCAGCAAGTCGGGAGTAGGATATGAAAGTTTCTGTAGTCGGAACAGGATATGTCGGTTTAGTAGCAGGTACCTGCTTTGCCGATTCCGGTAATGAAGTAATTTGTGTGGATATAGATCAAAAGAAGATTGAGATGCTCAATAACGGCCGGGTTCCCATTTATGAACCTGGCCTGGAAGAGATGATCAAGAGAAATGTTGCCCAGGATCGCCTGCAGTTCACCACGGATATAAAAAAGGCGGTGCAGGCTTCTAAAATAATTTTTATTGCCGTTGGCACTCCTCCCGATGAAGATGGCTCTGCCGATTTAAAGTATGTGTTGTCGGTGGCCCGTGATATCGGTAAAAACATGAACGGCTTTAAAGTGATCGTGGATAAGAGCACCGTACCGGTCGGTACGGCCGATCGGGTGAGGGAAGAGATACGTAAATATACCGAGCATAATTTCGCAGTGGTTTCCAATCCGGAATTTTTAAAAGAAGGAGCGGCCATAGACGATTTTATGAAACCGGATCGGGTGGTGATCGGAACGGATAATGAAGAAGCTGCCGAAATTATGCGTAATCTCTATGCGCCGTACGTACGGACCGGTAAACCGATTATGGTTATGGATATTCGAAGCGCAGAATTGACTAAATATGCGGCCAATGCCATGCTGGCTACCAAGATCTCCTTTATAAACGAAATTGCTAATTTGTGCGATGCCGTGGGAGCCAATGTGGAAATGGTCCGCAAGGGCATCGGTAGTGACCGGCGCATCGGACCCTATTTCATTTTCCCCGGTCCCGGCTACGGCGGCTCCTGTTTCCCTAAAGATGTCCAGGCCATTATCAGAACGGGCAAGGATCACGGTTTGAATCTTAAAATCCTGCAAGCCGTGGAAGACGTGAATAATCACCAAAAAACGATTCTGTTTGAAAAAATCAAGAAATATTTCAGGAACAAAATCGAAGGTAAAACCTTTGCCATGTGGGGACTGAGTTTCAAACCCAATACGGATGATATGCGTCAATCTCCGGCCATATCGATGATTCACTCGCTGATCAAGGCCGGGGCCAGGGTTCATGCGCATGATCCCGAAGCATTAAAAGAAGCGGAATGGCGTTTTGCCGATATATTAAACAAAGACTTAAAGCTTTTTAAGAAACGATACGATGCTCTGGAAGGGGCGGACGGTCTGATCGTCATGACGGAATGGAATGCGTTCCGGGAACCGGATTTTTATCTGATTAAAGAAACCCTGAACAATCCGGTAATATTTGACGGAAGAAACCTGTACAACCCGGAACGGATGCGTCGTCTGGGCATAGACTATTTTTCCATCGGTCGTCCACAGATTGAACTAAAATCACAAACAAAATAATTGGTAAAAAGGAATGAGAATTATGGATCTTTTAGAGAAAATTAATTCCAAAAAAGCCGTGATCGGTGTGGTCGGACTGGGTTATGTCGGTCTGCCTCTCTTAATGGAATTCGTAGAACAGGGCTTTCACACCCTTGGCTTTGATATCGACCAACGCAAGGTTAGCAAACTCAATGCCGGGCAGTCCTATATCAAGCATATTGATGAACAAAGGGTTAAAAAGGTACGTGATACCCGTTTATTCGAGGCAACAAATGACTTTACCCGTATCAAGGATACGGATTGCATCCTGATCTGCGTGCCGACCCCCTTAACGAAGCATCGCGAGCCTGACATCTCCTATATTTCGAATACGGCTGAAATCCTATCGAAACATATCCGCAAAGGACAGTTGATTGTGCTGGAAAGCTCCACCTATCCCGGAACCACCGAAGAAGTGCTAAAACCGATCCTCGAAAAATCCGGTCTAACAGGAGACCGGGATTTTTGGGTGGCTTTTTCACCCGAGAGAGAAGACCCCAATAATCCCAAATATAATACCCGAACCATTCCCAAGGTTGTCGGGGCCAATACGGAATATGCCCGACAATTGGTTGTAGCTCTCTACGAGAAGGTAATCGTTAAAACCGTGCCCGTATCCAGTAGTCAAACGGCCGAAGCAACCAAATTATTGGAAAATATTTTCCGCAGTGTCAATATCGCCCTGGTTAATGAAATGAAGATGATCCTGGATCGCATGGGTATCGATGTGTGGGAGGTGATTAATGCTGCAGCAACCAAGCCCTTCGGCTTTATGCCTTTTTATCCCGGACCGGGATTGGGTGGGCACTGTATTCCCATTGATCCTTTTTATTTGACCTGGAAAGCGCGTGAATTCGAAATGAACACCCGCTTCATCGAACTGGCCGGAGAAGTGAATACCTTTATGCCCCACTGGGTGGTCAATCGAATCATTGATGCCTTGAACGAACATGAGAAGAGTATTAAAGGCTCGAAAATTCTTTTGCTGGGTGCGGCCTATAAGAAAGATATCGACGATCCGCGCGAATCGCCTTCCTTTAAACTGATTGAAATAATGCTGGAAAAGGGAGCCGAAGTGGATTATAACGATCCCTTAATTCCGGAATTGCCGGAAATGCGCATGTATGATATAAAGAAGAAAAGTGTGGAACTTACGGCAGAGAATCTGGCGCAATATGATTGTGTTCTGATTAGCACGGATCACAGCGTTTATGACTGGGATTTTATCGTCAAACATGCACAACTGGTTGTGGATACGCGAAATGCAACGGCAAATGTATTGGCCAACCGTGACAAAATCGTCAAAGCATAATACGAAGAACAATATAAAAACTAAGCAGACTATACGAATCCAAAGGGTTCGTATAGTTTTTATTGTATATCACTGCTGTCCAGAATAAAACGAATTCCCGAAAAACGAAATACTTTTTAAGGATTTATGTGGCCTGATAAACCCGGCTTCGCTCAGGATACTTCATAACGCGGTGCACGGGCCTTGTGGGAGGGGAGAGCGCTTTACGCAAGATTCGACGCATACAAAAGCTCCTGTTTTGGAAAAATGTGAGGTGCAGTATAATATATTTTTGTTTTTTTGAGGGATGTTTTTTACCTTCCGAAAAATTTTTACATCAATCAGGGAGAAGGTTTTAAAAAATGAAAAAACCGGCTGTACAAAAACATTGGTTATTATTAATTTCCGGAATTATATGGAGCGGAGTAGGAATTTTACTAATTCGAATTGCCTTCCGCTGGATTCCTAAGTTTACTTTAATGGAAAAAATATGGGTACTTGGCGGTGGAATCCTATTGGGTCTGGCCATTGCCTTTTTCGGTTTCAGTATTGTTGTGAAGAAAAATATTAAGCGAATTGAAAGCTATATAAATGCGGTATGTGTATTCGCTTTTCAGGAATGGAAAAGCTATGTACTCATTGTGGTTATGATAAGCATGGGGATCTTTTTACGTAATACTACCTTAATAGCACGACAATTGGTAGCACCGGTCTATGTTAGCATCGGTCTGGCCATGTTCTTGGATAGTTTCCTGTATTATAAAAGCTTCCGTAAATATGGTTCGGCGTCCTCTTTAGAAAAATAAAATAGGACCTACCGGGTTTCTTGTGAAGCCGTATATTAACTGAAGACGGATAAAATGAATTAAACAATTTTTTATTGTCTCGTTCATATTGCATCATTGTGTGATGATTTAAGGATGCGGCGTTTAACCACAAGAGACCCGGTAGAGTCAACTGCAAGCTGCCGGGAATACTGTGGTAAGGGGGGTGAGTTATGGTTGCCGATCCGATTAAATAGTTTAGTACTGCAAAAAAAGGTGTATTCGGAAAATAATAATAACTATTGATATAGGTAATATTGTTTCCTATATTCCGTATGTGAATGTTTACTTACATAAGAATGCCATGCATACTAAAACCGAAAAACAGCGTCAAATCATCGAAGCCGCTATCGAACTGATTGCCGAGAAAAGCATTCAGCAGTTAACGATTAAAAATCTGGCAAAAAAATTAGGTGTTACCGACGGCGCGTTATACCGGCATTTTAATAGTAAAATCGATATACTTCTCGGCATTTTACATATGTTCCAGGCGGAAGCCCGCGAGAATCTGGAACAGGTCAAAAAGTCCAGACTACCCGCTTTACAACAATTCGAAGACATCTTTTTGTACCGTTTAAAATATTTTACACAAAGACCGGCTGTGGCGGCCGTAATTTTTTCCGAAAGTATTTTCCAGAATGACGTGCGTCTGACCCGTGCGGTAAATGAATTTCTAACCATGCATGAGGACACTCTGAGGATAATCATAGAAAGAGGTATCCGGAAAGGAGAAATCCGAAAAGGGATTCTAATAGATGAAACGATTTACATCACCATCGGCTCCATGCGCTATCTCGTCACCAGATGGCGTTTAAAGGGCCGGGATTTCGATTTATATGAAAAAGGTGTGCAATTGCTGGGGAATCTTAAAGAACTATTAAAATGCTGATTTTTTTTGCTTCATGGAGTGAGTAAATATTTACAGACGTCCCGGACCGTATTGCTCTTCTGCGAAATAGGAGGGGAAACATGTTTGCCGTAATAAAAAAGAAAATAAAACTCTACCGGCCGTTGATAAAAAGTCTGCAAACCGGCTTATTATTGATAACCGGTTTTACGGGATTTATCAGTTCCAGTTGTCCGGTGATGAACTGGCGGATGACCCTGGGACTTTTGGGCAGTTTGTTCCTAACCGTAAGCGGCAGTACCATTTTAAACATGGTATATGACCGGGATATCGATTCCCGGATGAAACGAACGGTACACCGTCCTCTGCCGTCGGGACAAATAAAAGCAAACGAGGCTTTGCTGCTAGGGTTGACGGTTTCCCTGCTGGGTATAGGTTGGGCCTATTTACTGCTGCCGCTGTACGCCCTGGTCATCTTTGGCGGACTGTTTATCGATGTGGTGATTTACACCATATGGTTAAAACGGCGTACGGCCTGGTCCATAGTGTGGGGCGGGATTTCGGGCGGAATGCCCATTCTGGCCGGACGCGTTCTGGGTACGGGGCGAATCGACGGTATCGGTCTTTTGTTTATGCTGGCTATTTTACTGTGGATTCCTACCCATATTCTGACCTTTAGCATGCGCTATTACGAAGATTACCAAAGGGCTGGAGTGCCGACTTTCCCATCCCAATATGGTTACCGGACAACACGAATCATTATCGCATTGTCCAGCGTGGCGGCGGCTATATCAATTGGGGTAGGATCATTTGCATTAGGGCTTTCCTGGGGCTATTTGCGTTTACTCTCCGTGTTGGCTGTGGGCATTATCGGCCTGGCCTTACTCAGTGTGTATCATCCATCGGAAAAAATAAATTTCGGGTTATTTAAATACGCCTCGCTGTTTATGCTGGGATCAATGGTTATGATGACCCTAGGAACGCTTTGATGCGAAAGATAACCGTTTCGGACAGGATTCTGTTTTTGGTAACCTGCTGTATAGCGGCATATAAAATTGTGGCTGGAATGGATCAATATTCCTCTTTTGTAATGGGCTTTTATACCGTCGCCTTCGGGGTATTTGTATTAGCCGGTTTGATGTTGCTTCTTTTCGGATTCGAGTTACTAACCAACCGTTTTTTTCCGGTGGTAGCTACATTGATTCCCATTTCACTATCTCTGGGTTTGGTTCAGGAGTATTTACCGCAAATGGCTTTTTCATATTCTCTGTTCATAGGGGGAATTTATATCCTATCCGTTTGGGTGCGTTTTACGGCGGATGAAAAAATGGCTGCTCTGGTTTTGGCATTGGTACATGGTGTATCCGGTTTACTGGTATTTATATTGCCGGTTGTTTTGTATGTGCATTACGGCTTGACCGTAACAATCTTATTGGTCAGTTTTGGCGGACTAATCCTGAGCATTGAAGGGATTTTTTTAACCTTACAAAAAACAGGGTATCTAAAAATGAAGCTGAATACAATTTTTGCCTGGTTTCCGTTAATCTTGTTAACCGCTACCGCCGCCTTTGTCGGTGGATTATCGATCGAATAAGGAACGCAGTTCCTGTTTTAACCCTAACCTAACTTAAGGAGGTTTGTTTATGTTCACTGAAACTACAAAAACACAGCGTACCATCATGGCTGTGACTGCGGTAATCGCAGGTATCTTTATGATGTACTTCGCTCCTTCCGAGGCGATGCATACCGTAAAGGTCGCTTTAAGAGAAGTGATGGAACGACTGGTCCCGTTCGATCCGGATTTTCGTCCGGCTGTACCGGTGCTAACTTACACGTATAGTATTTGGATGATTGCCTTATGGCTGGGAGGAGCTTTTGCTATCGTGATCGCCAAGAAAATCTTTGAGGGCGAACTATGGGCACGGGCCATGATGCTGGGCCTGTCCGCCTTAACGGCCATCGCCGGTATGGTTATGCTGATTCCCTGGATGGTTTTGGTTGTCAATGATTATTCGCACGGTCCGGTGCCGGGTGTTTTACCTCCGCCCGCAGGTGTATCGGTTATGCCGCCGGTTATCTGGGCCTTAGCCTTCGGCCTGCTTTTTTATTATGTCATTCTGCTCATGGATCAGGATACAATAAAAAATAAACTGCTTAAACTGATTCCTTATACCCTGGTCGGTGTGGTTGCAGGTATGGTTTTTATGAACGGTCAGCATGGTGTCCGTTATTTAATTTTTATTCCGGAAAGGTTATCACCGAATGCTCCGAATGACTATAACCCTTTGGGTAATATTTTAACGAACCTGGATTATTATAATGCCATAGCATTAACCACCATATCGAAGATGCAATTGGATTCCATTAAAGTAGACCAAGTGGTCAATATTGTTAATAAGGCACACCAGGTGGTTCCGCAAGTAGTTAAATTTTCCAAACCCACTTATAATCCTGATACTCTGGTTCTTCTACTCGGCGGATTTATGAACTATTTGGCTTCCTATTTAATGATCGCGGCCGTTCCGTTTTTAGCTTTACGGAAAAAGTTCGGATATTACACAATTCTCGGAACTTCTCTCGCAACAGCACTGATCGGTTTCCAGGGTTATATCGTCCGCCATTCGTTTGAATGGGGAGTCGGCGGTTTGCTATCGCTGTTGTTGTTTGTGGTATTCCTGATTCCAGTGTTCAGAAACTTCTTTGTCCAAGAAAAAACAGCGTGATTTCTATTCATCCGGCGGCATTTGTCGCCGGATTCTTTTTATATATAACTCCCTTTTAGGAGGTTCGAAAATGAAAAGATTATTTTTTATCTTTACACTTTTTGTAAGCATCTCAACGGTGCTGGCAACAGATGGCGATCAGATGATTGGTATTACGGCTATGCAATGGGCTCGTGGCGGCGCCGTAGTGGCTTCGCCGGTTGATATTCCCAGTATGCTCTATAATCCGGCGGCTCTGGGAGAAGTCGGTTTAGGTAAATTGGGGTTTGACTTAAGCTTAGGCGTTTTAAATCCGCCGCGTAAAATCACTACCGTTCTCGGCACTACGGAGAGCAATTCCAATTTGTATATGGGGATGGGTAACGGATTTGCCGCAAAACTATCCGATAAAATATTTTTAGGAATTGCTGCCGGTGGTGTGGCCGGAATGGGAGTGGATTTCCCATCCACTACTTTACCAGATAATCCCAATACGCCATTTCCGGAAAACACATCCATCGTGACCAAAAAAGGATTGTTGAAAATTGTGCCCACGGTTGCTTTTAAAGCATCGGATAAATTAGTCATCGGTGTTTCTTTGCAAATCGGACAGCAATCTCTGGCTTTAAAAACACCTGCATTCATCATGCCGCAAACAGAAGCTTATGGCTTTGGCGGCGCTTTTGGCATTATTTATCATATTCTGCCCGGTTTACAGGTCGGTTTGTCTTATACATCCAAAATGAGTATTGCCGAATACACGTTTAACGGTACCAGTCCTATGGCCGGAGAAGGCAAATATACCATGAAAATGAACAGCCCTCAGCATGCGGCCTTTGGCATGGCTTTTAAGCCCATGCCCAGATTACAAATGGAAGCGGATGTGAAATGGTATAACTTTTCCGACGTGATGGATAAAGTTGAGTTGAAAGGACCAAATGGAGCGATTATTCCGCTTAGCTTTGGTTGGGATGATCAAATTGTGTATGCCTTGGGCGCTAATTTTAAAGTAATACCGGGCGTTTGCCTGAGAGCCGGCTATAACTACGGCAAAACGCCGATTGGCGAAGAAGACGTAAACAACAATTTAGGATCTATCGCAGTGGTTGAGCATCATGTTTCCGTCGGTATTTCCAAAAAATGGAACGACACGTGCAGTTCGACGTTATCCTTTACGCACGGATTTCATAATGAAGTTGCATCCAACACGACGCCCAACAAAATAGAGGCGGAACAGAATATTGGCTTCTTACAGTTCAGCTTCCGTCTGTAAATATATTTTTCTTGTCTGTTAATGAGCGGAGCCGTAATTTTTTACGGCTCCGTTTTATACTTTAAAAAATGGGACGCCTTATGATAAGCAAAGAAATTGTTAGAATAAAAATTAAAAAAGGATGTGTATTTATGATGCTGCTATTTTCAGCAATGACTGTCAATTCTTTGAACGCTCAGGGAAACACAACGTTTCGGCAGGATTTTTACAAGGATGTGCAACCTATTAAGTTAGTCGATCCGCTTTCCTATGTGTTGGGGGCCACGGATAAGGACGTTCCTTATGTTTACGCTTATACGGATATCATTAAATTCAGCGGTCACTCCTGTCCCTCGGTAGCCGGCGCTTATAAGATGACGCAAATCGCCCTTAAGGAACTTTACGGTGCAGAAACGCCTCGGCGCGGGCAAATTAAGGTGATCATCAAAGGCGCTGTGGACGAAAAAGTAAACGGTCCCATCGCCCAGGTGATTTCCTTTATCACGGGTGCAGCCGGCAACACCGGTTTTAAGGGAATGAAAGGGAAATATAGCCGCTATAATTTATTAACGTTTGACGCCGACAACTCCCCGGCAGATGACGTTTGGGCGGAGGCGGTTTTTGAACGTTCGGATACCGGCAAAAAAGTGGATGTGGCGTACAAGTTGGATGTGGTGCCCGCTTTTCCGCAAATCGGTCAATTGATGCCTTTGGTTTTAAGCGGTAAAGCCACAGCGCAACAGATCAAAGAATTTGGGGATTTTTGGCAGAAGCGCGTGCGTATGGTTTTACTCGATCCCCCCAAAGGGACGTTTGTGGTAACGCCTCTCAAATAAGCTTTTTGTAGGGAACAAAGGGCAGGATTTCGCTTGTGCCAAGCAAAAAAATTACCTACATCGTTTTGAAAAGAGCGCATGTAGTTTTATGTTTTGATAATTCATACTTTCGATATTTGAGATTCTTACGTTTTTCTGACGTTAGGCTAAAAGAGAGTATTCCGACATGATGAAGTCAAGAAAAATAACCATGGTTTGGAAATTTATCTATTGGCCGGTTATTTGGTTTTTTGTATTTGTTCCGGCTCTTTTTTGGCCTGTATCCTTGCACGGAATCCTTAAAATTTCAGGTATGTTTACCGGTGTTATTCTACTTGCGGTTGCGTTGCTTTTAACATCCGCCGGAGGGCGCACATTAGCTAAATGGGGTCACAAGGAAGCGCATGAAACCATCTGGCCGGATAATTTTATAGATTTTGGTATTTTCAGTTGTATGCGCCATCCCATGCATTTGGGTCTGGCCCTTTTTCCGGTGGCTGTGGCCCTGATGAGCGGTTCTGTTCCGGCCATATGCAGCTCCGGATGGGGTGTGAGCAGCGCATTGTGGTTTGTATTGCACATCGAAGAAAAGGACGCACTGAGCAAGTACGGTCTGGTATATAGCGAATATATGCAAAGGGTTCTGCCTTTTTCATTTACAGTGAATTGTTTGAAAAAGGCTTTAATGATTTGGCAAAACAAAAAAGCCGGAGCATCTGAATAATAGGCAACACTTTATACGGTACTTTTTACTGAAAGCAAATTAAGAGTATAATGGATAAGTATAAAACCTGTGTATGGAAGCCTGTGCTCGTTCTATGGACGTCTTTGCTACTTGCTTTTACAGCGGGTCGGGGGGTGGCCCAGACCGAAATCACCGGGTTTTTCGACATTATCCATACCTACCAGCTTGCACAAGGACAAACCGACGGCTTTAAAATTAATCAGTTTGAAATCGATATCAGCAAGGCTTACAAGGGGAACCTCTCATTCGGTGCGGCCATCGCCTATAATAACCTTCATGGAAATATAGGGTTAAGCATGGTTTATCTGCATTATAATCTTTTGAGTAAGGAAATAAAACATCCGCGGCGTAGCGAGGAACAAGAGCATGCCGGCATTGTAATTGGGAAATTCGACGTGCCTATCGGATTGGATTACCTCTCCTTTGCTTCGCCGGATCGCCCGGTAGTTAGTCAACCTCTGATTATCGAACAAACCATTGCCGGTTGGAATGATGTGGGTGTCAATCTCCATTTAAACAAAAAATACTATCGCATTAATTTTAGTACGGTCAACGGTTTTAATAACGGTGTGAATTTGGTGGGCGATCTGGTATTTAAAATTACGTCCGACTTTCGGCTGGGAACATTTCATACGTCTGATTTTAATAAAAGGATAGAACGTAAAAGCTGGATTAGCGGCGTTTACCTGTTTGCGGAGTGGAAGATATGGGAGTGGAAAGCCGAGTTTATCCGGGCCAACGGTATTTACGGCGGGGAACAGGATACTCTGAATGAAAATCATCGCCATGACGGATTTTATGTGCAGATAGTTGCGGATTTAAATAAAAGGAACAGGCCGTCTCCTTTGTTTTTTACCTTGCGCTACAGTTTATGGCAGGACGAAAATGTCAATAGTCCGCTTCCGCTTCCCCGAAAAATCGATCGCTATGTGTTAGGCATCGGCTATCGTTTAAATGATTACAGCAGCTTAAGGCTGGAATATCTGATGGAAAATCCGCAGGGCGAAAAGCGCTTCGATCGTTTAACCGCCCAGTTGGTGGCGGCCTTTTAATGAATAGGAAATTAAGAAGCGGAAATCGATTATGACGATTTTAGGTATGTTTAAGATAACGATACGGTTATACCGATGAATTCAACCGCGATTTTTATTAACATTTTTTCTCTGTTTGTTCTACTGGTTGTTTTTTTTAAAGACCGGCAAAAAACAAAACAAGCGCTTAAAGTGGCGGTGCAATCTTTTTTCAATATTTTACCGACGGTATTGATTATAATCGTCTTAATCGGTTTGATGTTAACCTTTGTGTCTTCCTCTGAAATTTCCACGATTATCGGCGAACAATCGGGCTTAAGGGGGGTCCTGATTGTAGCTTTATTCGGTTCCGTGATGCATATCCCGGCACTTTTAGCGTTCCCCTTAGCCGCCTCTGTGTTGGAAAACGGGGCGTCAATAGTGGCTGTTGCCGTTTTTATAACCACCCTAACCATGATAGGGCTTTTAACACTGCCTTTGGAGATCAAAGAGCTTGGTAAAAAAATGGCATTACTGCGCAACGGTTTAAGTTTTGTTTTTGCCGTTATTATCGCACTGATTATGGGATCGATTTTGTGAAGAGCGAGGCGCGGAAAAAGCAAAATAAGACCTTTATTCGAGACATAATAATATTGCTGATTTCTTTATCGGTCGCCGTGGTATTAATATCGTTTTTTCCGCAGAAGCGTCCGAGGTTCATGGAGGTTTCATGGAATTTCCTTATTGAGATGATTGCTATTTTACCGGCTGTTATGATTTTGATGGGGCTTTTTGTCGTGTTTGTACCCAAAGATGAAATTGTCAAACATCTTGGAAAAACATCGGGATTAAAAGGTGTTTCATTAGCGTTGTTTTTTGGCGCATTGCCCACCGGGCCGCTTTATGTGGCTTTTCCTCTGGCCGGCATGCTAATCAAAAAAGGAGCGCGTATTTCCAATATCATTATTTTCCTTTCGGCCTGGGCCTGTATTAAGATTCCTCAGGAAATGATGGAACTACAATTTTTAGGTTTTAAATTTATGGCGGCGCGTCTTGTTTTAACAATTATTTTTGTGATTATTATGGGCCGGATTAGCGAGGCTCTGATGGAGTGGACGGAGAAAAGGACTTAGTTGATTTGTAATCTGTGAAATGTATAAAATACGTTAGGAGTGATAAAATGAGTAGAATATTTTTTACACTTGGTTCTTTGTTTGGCGCTATTGGCGTGGCCATGGGCGCGTACGGTGCGCACGGCGGCTCGCGATTAATCGAATTACATCAAGCCGTCATTACCTATGGTAAAGCCTCGCGCTATAATATGTACCACACTTTTGCTTTACTGGCTGTAGCCTGGGCGCTGGATCGATGGCCGAAACAGAAAAAGCTGCTTACTCCGGCCGGATGGTTATTGGTGGCCGGAATCGTATTATTCTCCGGTTCTCTCTATATTCAATCGTTAACCGGTATACATTTGGGTTACATCACTCCCGCAGGCGGCGTATCTTTTGTCGGCGGCTGGCTGTTTATGGCCTGGGCGGCGTGGAAGGAAAAATAATCGGATTCAAAATCTAATTCCGGGAGGTTAATTATTTCTAAAGGAGGCCTTTATGCACTTAAAAAAAATATTACTATTTAGCTTTATTGTTTTATTGTTCGGCATACCGCTTCAGGCCCAGGTCCTGGGAAGTTGCGGCAGCGATCAAAATAGCACTAAGGTGAAGGAATCGTCCGTAACTATAAAAACAGCCGATGCCTTACAAGTTCATCCTTTGCTACTACCCGGCCAGCAGGCTATTGATTTTCAATTACCGGCTGTTGTCGGCAACACAATTAAAAATATAAAGCTTTCCGATTATGCCGGGAAATGGCGCGTGTTGTGCTTTTTCCCCGCTGCTTTTACCTTCGTCTGACCAACTGAACTGTCCGCAGTTGCGGCAAAGTATAAAGAACTGCAGAAGATGAATGTGGAAGTAATCGCCGTTAGTACGGATACTCACTTCGCGCTTTGGATGTGGAAAAAGACTTCACCCACTGTTAAAAATGTTAATTATCCTATGTGTGGTGATCCCAGCGGCGCGGTATCAAGAGCTTACGGTGTGTGGAATCCGAAGACAGGCTTGAATAAACGCGGGCGATTCATTATTAATCCGCAAGGTAAAATAATGGCGGTTGAAGTATTAACCGATCCTGTGGGAAGAAATGTGAATGAGCTGATCCGCCAGATTAAAGCCCTGCAAACCGTTGCCAAAAATCCGGGCAAAGCGGCTCCGGCCGGATGGAAACCAGGGGATAAATTAATAGGCACGGGAAAAGATTATATAGGCAAGTACTGATTCCGTATGATGAAAACCGTAAACGTCCCTGACTCCCGGCAGAGACGTTTTTTAATCGGCCTTTCCCTCAAAATTTATAGAACTTACGATTAGCACGTGACTTATTTACAAAACCATATTTTCCCCGGCCGATCTTATCATCATCTCGCTTAAAGTACCTTCTTGAGATCGGTGAATTGTTTCAATTCAAAAAAACGTCCGTCAATGGCCTGAATGGCTTCATTATCTAATTTCCAGGTATCCCGATAGGGAATATGGATGGCGTACATGCCGCAACGCAAAGCGGGATTGATATCGGATTTAGGGCTGTTACCCACCATACAGGTTTCCTCCGCTTTCCAATGATGCTTCTGCAACAGATCACAATAGGTACGATCGTCTTTCTCGGGCATGATGAAGAAATCATTGACATACCGATCAATGCCGGCCAGCAAAATTTTCCCCCGTTGTTCTTCGAAATCCCCTTTGGTCAATACATATAAACCATATTTGGGTTTAAGATATTGTAATGTGTCAACGACTCCCTCAAATAACCGGGGAGGGGAAGATGGATGATGCTTGAATCGGTCTACAATTTCCCGTAACCTGCGCCTGTCCAACGTGGACTTACTCAATTTTTGATAACGACGAAAGAGTTCTTCCAAAATATAGACAAAATTATGGCTGCCGTAACCCCGTTCCCGAACTACCCGGAGTTCCAGATCATCGAAATCCTGTTGAATCTTCCGACGGTCGAATCCACTCTCTTCGATTAAATCGAAAAAGTCCGAACTGGCTTGAACATAGTAAATATTATTTTCCCAAAGGGTATCGTCCGCATCAAAAATGATCTGTTTTATCTGCATAAAAACTCCGTATTACGCTCTATTTAAGATCGGCTTGTGAACAGAACACGACACCGATCTATCCTTTTAATTCACGTTAACTTACAAAAATCGCAATGGGCTATCAAGAGGCAACGGAAAAGCCGCGGTTTTTTTAGCAAAAATGGAATTGCTCTTGACATTGTAATATATCACTAATATATTAAAAATATATTAATTGAAGCGGGTTAAGATGTTTACAGGCGAAAAAAAGCAAAGCCTGTCCGATCAGGCTTACGAACGCATCGAAGAATGGATTGTTACCCTGCAACTTGCACCCGGTACCGTTTTTTCCGAGACGGAAATCAGTGAAAAGTTAAAAATCGGACGCACTCCGGTACGGGAAGCGCTACAGCGTTTGGCCTCCGATGGTCTGGTGAAGACTCTGCCGAGACGGGGAATGATGGTTACGGAAATCAATATCGGGGAACAGATGATTCTGCTGGAAACTCGTCGCGTTCTGGAACGGCTAATCGTTTCCAGGGCGGCACGGCGGGCGACCTCCGGGCAAAGGAAAACTTTGCAAGAGTATGCCCATGCCATTCAACAGGCCGCGGAAAAAGAAGACCTTGCCCGGTTTATGCGCTTCGACCATAAGTTTGACCGCTTAGTGGAAAAGGCTTCGGCTAATCCCTTTGCCGTTAAAGCCAATGCGCCCTTTCACGCCCATTGCCGGCGTTTCTGGTATTTTTACCATATCAATGGTGACCTGCGCCGATCTGCGGATTTACATGCGGACATCATGCGGGCCATCGCTGCGGCTGATGAGGATGCAGCCGTACGGGCGGTGGATGTATTTATGGATTATCTCGAAGAATTTACCCGCAGTGCTTTGAATCATTAGCTTATCTACAAGGTAAAAGGATTTTAGTTTGAAAAAAATATCTCTCATCCTGTTATTGATTTCTATTGCTTTCGGACAGGACTCCGCCCTGGTGAAACAGTTGATTCTTTTGCCCGGTGTTGCCGTTAAAAGTATCCGACCCGATTCCGGGTTTAAGCAGGCCTTTGATATCGACTTTACTCAGCCGTTGGATCATCATACTCCCCACGGGCTCCAATTCAAACAGCGTATTATTTTGTCTCATGTGGATGTCCGTCGTCCGGTAGTCCTTATTACCGAGGGTTACGGCCTCTATTCCAATTATCCCCGAGAATTAAGTTTATTGCTCAATGCCAACGAAATACGAGTGGAACATCGTTTCTTCGGTCGTTCCAGGCCGGATTCAATGATTTGGTCCGATTTAAATATTGAACAAGCGGCAGCGGATCACCATAGGATCGTAGAAGTTTTTAAAAAAATATATAGCGCACAGTGGATCAACACCGGTTGGAGCAAAGGCGGCCAAACGGCTATCTTTCACCGGCGCTTCTATCCGCGGGATGTGGATGTTACCGTGGCTTACGACGCGCCCTTGAATCTGGAAAGGGAAGAATCGCGTATCGATCGCTTCTTCACTAAAGTTGGCAGCGAAACATGTCGCCGTAAGATTAAGCAATTTCAACGAATCGTTTTGCAACGCAAAACCGATGTATTGTCTTTATTTAAAAACTATGCAGCGCAAAAGCACCTCTCCTTTTCGATCGGTTTAGAGGCTGCTCTGGAATATGCCGTATTGGAATATCCCTTTTCCTTTTGGCAGTACCATAAAATAAATTGCGATTCCATACCGGATGAAAATGCCACGGTCCGGCAACTGTTCGCCCATCTTAAAAAAGTAGTGGCTCTCTCTTCCTATTCGGACCGGGCGTTGAATTCTGCAGCCATGTACCAGTTCTTTACCCAATTGGGTTATTACGGCTATGTAACCGAGGGTCTGGATAAGTGGCTCTCCGGTGCGTATGGTTATTCCAACGCTCTTTTTGCTCCGAAGGGAACTGAGATTCGATATGATCCACGTCCCATGCAGGATATGAATAACTGGCTCCAGTCCGGAGGTAATCGTATCTTGTTTATTTATGGTGCAAACGATCCCTGGTCTGCCAGCTCCGTGAAGCTTACTGGTCGGACGGATGCCCTGAAAATGACGCTTAAAAACGGAAATCATTTCACTTTTATTCACTCTTTTGCGGAAAAAGAGCGCCGTAAAATATACCGGACTCTGGAGCGTTGGCTTGGATTCACTATTGGCAAGGAGGAAAATTGAAAGGGTTAGAATTCAGGGAAATCGGCCGGGGTTGGAATCCGCCATCCGATTGGTTTACAATTAAAACCATTGATGCGCATGCTGCCGGCGAACCGTTGCGGGTCATTTTCGACGGTTTTCCCGAAGTAAAGGGGAATACGATTCTGGAAAGACGCCGTTTTGTTAAAGATAGATATGATCATCTGCGCAAAGCATTGATGTGGGAACCGCGGGGTCATGCCGATATGTACGGCTGCATCCTGACCCCGGCGGTAACGGATGAGGCCGATTTTGGGGTTTTGTTCACCCATAACGAAGGGTATTCCACCATGTGCGGACACGGCATTATCGCTGTGACAACGGTCGTTCTGGAAACAGGCTTTCTGCTAAAAAAAGAACCGGAAACGACCATAAAGATCGATACACCGGCCGGATTGGTTACAGCTCATGCCCGTATCAAAAAAGGGAGAGTCAAAAGTGTCTATTTCCATAATGTACCTTCCTTTGTTTTTGCCCTGGATCAGCGTGTAACGGTTCCGGGTCTGGGGGAAATAAAGTATGATATCGCCTTTGGCGGTGCTTTTTATGCTTTTGTGAATGCCGATGAACTGGGATTGAATATGACTGAAGAAAATTACCGCAACCTGATTGAAAGCGGAATGAAGATTAAACACGCTGTGATGAAGGATAAGGAAATCCGCCACCCTTTTAAGCCGGATTTAAATTTTCTTTACGGAACCATTTTTACCGGCAAAGCCCACGATTCCCAAGCAGATAGTCGCAATGTATGTATCTTTGCCGAAGGAGAAGTAGACCGTAGTCCCACCGGAACAGGAGTCAGTGCCCGCATGGCTTTGCATCATGCCCGGGGAGAACTGCAAACCGGACAATCCATGACCATCGAAAGTATTATTGGGAGTAAATTCCGGGGCAAGGTAGTCGAAGAAACGACCTTTGGCCCCTATGAGGCGGTTATTCCGGAGGTGGAAGGAAGCGCCTATATTACCGGTCGGCATGAATTTTTAATCGATCCGGCCGACCCGCTGAAAGAGGGATTCATTCTTCGTTAGAATCTTCAACCTCGTTCTTCCCCTCTTTCCGCGTTTTAGTTTTATTAAAGAAGGAAAAAGACTTTGCTGTTTTTAACCTCCGAAGATATTCGGCAGGCCTTACCGATGAAACTGTCGATAGAGTGTATGCGTTCTGCTTTTTCCGCTCTATCCGACGGCAGGGCCGATGTTCCCATCCGCACCCATCTGAGTTTGTCCGAAGGGAAGGGGTCCGCGCTTTTTATGCCGGTCTATTTAGCGGAGACGCAAAAGGTAGCCGTGAAGACCGTGACTGTATTCAAAAACAATGCGCAGCGTGCCATGCCTATGATTCAGGCCCTGATTACGGTTTTTGATGCCCGGGACGGCAGAGCTCTGGCCATAATGGACGGTGAATGTTTGACGGCGCTTCGTACCGGTGCCGCTTCAGGCCTGGCGACTGAAATTCTGGCCCGCCAGGAGGCTGCTGTACTTGCCGTATTCGGTGCCGGTGCCCAGGCCCGTACCCAGATCGAGGCTGTGCTAACAGTACGTGCGGTTCGGAAAATTTTGATTTTTGATACGGATTCTGTAAAAGCGCGGCAGCTTTCTGCAGAAATTTCCGCTCAGTACAAAATTGAAGTTATTGCAGATAATGACCAGAGAAAACTACAGGAGGCGGATATTATTTGTACGGCTACCTCATCCGCCCGGCCGGTGTTCCACAATCGTTATTTAAAAGAAGGGGTTCATATTAACGGTATCGGTTCCTATCGGCCCGAAATGCAGGAGGTCCCGGCGGACACGGTAGCGAGAGCCAGGATTGTGGTCGACTCCAGGCAGGCCTGTCTTAAAGAGGCCGGCGATCTGGTCAGGCCCATTGCTCAGGGAAAATTTTCAGCAGCCCATATTTACGCCGAATTAGGGGATATCATCAACGCAAAACTACCCGGCAGGCAAAATGCGAAGGAGATCACCTTTTTTAAATCGGTGGGCAATGCCGTTCAGGATCTGGTTGCCGCAGATATGGTCTTGCAAAGAGCCGCGGAAATGGGTCTCGGCCAAAAGGTTGACTTTTAACCATAAAGGAAATAACATGTTCAAGAAACATCCTAAGGGAATGGCGATTCTTTTTTCGGTGGAAATGTGGGAACGGTTCGGTTTCTACATCATGTCGGCCATTTATGTGTTGTATATGGATAAGGTTTTGCGTTTCGATGATCAGCTAAAAGGCTTGCTTTATGGCCTGTTTCTTGCCGCGGCCTATCTCTTCCCCCTGATCGGCGGCTGGCTGGGTGATAAAATATTAGGGCAGGTAGCTACCATACGGGTCGGTTTGTGGATGATGGTTTTAGGATATGTGGGGCTGGCCGTCTCATCGGCTCATTTATTGCTACCTTTTTATCTGGGATTATCCTTTGTGGCCGTCGGCACAGGGATTTTTAAAGTAAATATGTCGGTTCTGGTTGGCAATCTGTATCGTAACAAGGCAGAATTACGCGATGCAGGGTTCAATATCTATTATATGGGGGTGAATGTGGGAGCCACCCTCGGTCCCCTCGCTGCAACCCTGATCGGCGCTTTTTTTAATCAATATAATTATTCCTTTTGGGCGGCGGCCATCGGTTTACTGCTGGCAATTGCCATAATGGAAGTGGGGAAAATGCACCTGATAAATGCCGATTCGAACAGCGCGACCGTTCAGCGACAGATAAAGCAAAACCGACAAAGCATGGATCAAAAAGAATTCTGGCAAAGGATCATCACCCTCATCGTTCTCTTCTTTATTGCCAGTCTGTTCTGGATGCCTTTTTATCAGAACGGCATGGCCTTAACCCTCTTTGCCGATCGATCGACCGTGGCCTATAAGTTTCTGCGTCCGGAAACCTACGTGATGTTCAATGCCATTTTTATCCTGTTATTAACCCCGCCTTTATTAAGTGTGTATAGCGCCCTGCGTAAAAAAAACAGGGAACCCAACACGCCGCTTAAGATTTTTATCGGTATGCTGATTATGTCCGTTGCCATGGGAATTATGGTCGTGGCCTCTTTAAAAGGCGGTGATTTGGATCAGCCCGGCATGTCTCCCGTCTGGCTGATTTCAACCTATCTTTTTATTACTCTGGCCGAGCTGCTGATCTCACCCATGGGACAATCTTACGTTTCCAGGGTTGCTCCACAAAAAATTCAGGGTCTGATGATGGGCGGCTGGTTCGGTTCCACGGCTCTGGGTGCACTCAGCTCAGGCATCTTCGGTCGTTTTTACAGCTCGATTAGCCACCATGAGTATTTTTTACTGCTCATGGGTCTCTCTCTGTTCGCGGCCGTGTTGGTTTTAATTTTTATGAAGAAATTAACTCGATTTGCAGGATAGAAGACATAATGGTGAAGTAAAATAATAAAAATAAAAGGGTCCGAAGATACGATTTCGTACGTAACGATAGAAAATCATAAAGAAACAAGAAACGGAACTTGCTATAGGAGAACATAATGCTTATTCAGGAAAAAGTAGCTCAGGCCAAAGCTTTATTAAAAGAATTCAATATGGACTGTTGGATCACGTTCGTTCGTGAAAGCCAAATAAACGGCGATCCCGTTCTGCCTTTTCTCACGCCGGCCGATTTGACCTGGCATTCGGCGTTTATCGTTAACCGGGATGGAAGCACCAGAGCCATTGTCGGCCTGTACGATCAAAAAACAGTCGAGGAAAGCGGAGCCTGGGACGAAGTAATCGGCTTTGTGGAAGGTATCGGGCATCCTTTTAAACAATATATGAAACAGCTCAATCCCGAAACAATAGCCCTTAATTATTCGGTAGGCAGTGAAATATGCGACGGCATTACGCATGGCATGTACCAGACCATGTTTGATCTGCTCAAGGAAATCGGTATGGAATCCCGTATTATCTCGGCAGAACCGCTGGTATCTGCTTTGCGTGAACGGAAGTCTCCCTCGGAACTGAAAGCGATCCGGGAAGCCATTCGTCATACGGAAGAAATTTTTGATTTGGTAACCGCATATATTAAGCCCGGTAGAACGGAGAAACAGATTGCCGCTTTTATGAAAAAACAGGTAAAGAAACGCGGGTTGCAACTGGCCTGGGAGCCGATGGTGTGTCCGGCCGTATTTACCGGACCGGAAACGGCTGGAGCTCATTATAACCCCACGGAGAAGAAGGTACGGCGCGGACATATTTTAAACATGGATTTTGGCGTTCGGGTCAACGGTTACTGTTCGGACATGCAGCGTACGTTTTATATTTTGGAAAAAAACGAGACCGAAGCACCGGCCGATGTCCAAAAAGGATTCGATACCATTGTTACCGCCATCGAAGAATCGCGGCAGGCCATGTTCCCCGGCGGGGAAGGTATTGCCATTGATGCCGTGGCCCGTGAGGTGGTGCTGAAAAACGGATACGAAGAATTTCCCCATGCCCTGGGCCATCAGGTGGGACGCTTCTCCCACGACGGTACGGCTATTTTAGGCCCGGCCTGGGAAAAATACGCCGAAAAACCTTTCCGTAAGCTCGAAAAAAATATGGTGTTTACTCTGGAACCGCGCCTGACCGTCGAAGGCCGCGGAACGGCTACCATTGAGGAAATGGTGATCGTAACCGAGGAGGGAGCAGAGTTTCTATCTCATCCTCAAACGGAGCTGATTTATATATCATGACAACGGTAAGTACGCAAAAGGAGCGAAACATAGCAGCGGAAACGGCCACCCGATCGGTTAGCGGATATATTTATGATTTAAAAAAATATGCCATTCACGACGGACCCGGTATTCGCACCACCGTATTTTTGAAAGGTTGTCCGCTGGATTGCTGGTGGTGCCATAATCCGGAAAGCCGCGATCCGAAACCGGAACCGCGCGGGAATATGCGCCCTATAAAAAATCTGCCCCTTCTGGAAGGCAATGGTCATAGCATAGGGGCGAAAGTGAGTGTAGCAGCGCTCATGCAGGAAATTCGTAAAGATGTTTTATTTTTTGATGAGTCCGGTGGAGGCGTCACTTTCTCCGGAGGAGAACCGCTGATGCAACCTGAATTTTTAATAGCATTGCTGCGGACCTGCAAAACGGAAGGTATCCACACCGTGGTGGATACCAGCGGTTATATACCTTTTCGTGTGATAAAGGAGACCGCTCCCTGGACAGATCTGTTTTTATACGACATCAAATTGATGGATGAAAGCCTGCATAAAAAATACACGGGAGTTTCCAACCGGCGCATCCTGGATAATCTGCTTCAGATGGATCAGGGCGGATATCCCTTATTAATTCGGATTCCGCTCATACCGGGATTTACGGATACGGATGGAAATTTAGAAGCTATCCGAAATTTTCTGCTGGAAAAAACCCGGATTCGTGATGTGGAACTTTTGCCTTATAACAGCATGGGAGAAAGCAAATACGAACGGTTGGGACTGGATTATCGCCCGGGAAAGCATGCCATGCCGGCGGAAGAAGAAATGGCAACAAAGCGCGCATTTTTTAGGGAAAAAGGGTTTCGGGTAAGGGAGTGATCCACCTGAAAATTGGGTACGGTAAGTAGATATCCCGTTTCCCGGAGAGCACGGTGCTTAAGATGTTTTTTTCACTCCGTCCGGCCTCGATCAGGGCGACTGCGGGAAAGCGAATATTTCAGCTAAGAGGTGATCTAAAAAATTCAATCGTAAAAACAATAATCAGGGTAGCATTATGAATGATCGTATTCAAAGACTTCGTCAACAATCTTTAGAAGCGCGGGAAACACTGGATCATGAACGTGCCGTATTGTTAACGGAATTTTATCGTTCGCCACAAGCGGCGCGTCTTTCCATTCCCGTAGCCCGGGCAATGGCCTTCAAATATATTTTGCAACATAAAACCATTTACATTGGCGAGGAAGAACTGATCGTGGGAGAGCGGGGTGCGGAACCCAAAGCGGTACCCACCTATCCGGAATTATGTGCCCACACTAATCAGGATCTGGAAATACTGCATCATCGTGAAAAAATTACTTACCTGTCCACGGAAGAAACCAAACGAATTTTAACGGAAGAAATTTTACCCTTCTGGCAGGGACGTTCCATTCGGGATCGGATTTTCGAGGAAATGGATACGGACTGGAAAGAGGCCTATTCAGCCGGAGTGTTTACGGAATTTATGGAACAACGCGCGCCGGGTCATACGGTTCTGGATGATAAAATTTATCGCAAAGGGATGCTGGATTTCAAGTCCGATATTGTATCCGCTTTAAATCAGCTGGATTATTACAACGATCCCAAAGCGCTGGATAAGCGCGAAGAACTAAAAGCCATGGGAATTGCCGCCGACGCTCTGATTCTGTTTGCTGAGCGCCATGCCCGGCGGCTGGATGAACTGGCCGCGGGCGAAAAGGATTTGCAGCGAAAAGAGGAACTGGAAATCATGGCGAAAATCTGCCGGCGGGTTCCGGCACAGGCCCCGCAAAATTTTTGGCAAGCACTCCAATATTACTGGTTTGTTCATTTGGGGGTGGTAACGGAGTTGAATACCTGGGATTCTTTTAATCCGGGACGTCTGGATCAGCACTTAATGCCTTTCTATGCTCAAGGTTTGGCCGATGGCAGCCTGACCAGAGAGCGGGCCAAAGAATTGCTGATGGCTTTTTGGATCAAGTTTAACAATCAACCTGCGCCGCCCAAAGTAGGCGTAACGGCTCAGGAAAGCAATACTTACACCGATTTCTGTCTGATCAATGTGGGCGGGTTAACGGCAGACGGTCAGGATGCCACCAATGAGATGAGTTATCTCATTTTGGATGTCATTGAAGAAATGCGTCTTTTACAACCCAGCTCCATGGTGCAAATCAGCAAGAAAAATCCGGACCGCCTGCTGCGCAGAGCCATGGAAATTATTAAAACAGGGTATGGTCAGCCTTCTCTGTTTAATACGGACGCTATTGTACAAGAGATGGTTCGTCAGGGTAAAGATATTATCGACGCCCGACTTGGCGGGGCCAGCGGCTGTGTGGAAGCCGGGGTGTTCGGCAAGGAAAGTTATATTTTAACCGGTTATTTTAATCTGGTGAAGGTTCTGGAAATCACCATGCATAACGGTACGGATCCCAGGAGTGGAAAGCTAATCGGACTTAAGACCGGAGAAGCGGAAACTTTTGAAAGTTTCGAAGATTTTTTTGAAGCGTTTCGGAAGCAGTTACATTATTTTATTGATATAAAAATCAAAGGTAATCGCCTCATAGAACAAATTTATACCCAATACATGCCGGCTCCTTTTCTTTCCCTTTTGGTGGATGATTGCATTTCCAAAGGAATGGACTACAATGCAGGCGGGGCGCGCTACAATAATTCCTATATTCAGGGGGTGGGCATGGGGACGATTACCGATGCTCTGGCTGCCATCCGTTTTTTGGTTTATGAAAAGAAAAGATTTCCCATGGCGGACTTACTGGAAGCTTTGAGCGCCGATTTTGAAGGATATGAGACCATTCAACAACAGCTGTTGGAAGAGGCACCCAAGTATGGTAACGACGATGATCGGGCGGATGCGATCACGCGCAGGGTCTTCGAAGAATATTTTAAAAATATCGACGGTCGGCCCAATACCAAGGGCGGCCATTACCGGGTAAATTTATTGCCTACCACCGTGCATGTCTATTTCGGAAGTGTTGTCGGGGCCACGGCGGACGGACGGAAAGCCGGTATGCCGCTTTCCGAAGGGATTTCACCGGTGCAGGGAGCGGATACCAACGGGCCGACTGCGGTGATTAAATCCGCTGCCAAAATCGATCATCTGCGCACCGGCGGCACATTGCTCAATCAGAAATTTACGCCTCAGGTGCTTTCTACCGAGAGCGGAATGGTTAAGGCCATGCAGTTAGTGCGCAGCTATTTTCGTATGGACGGGCATCATATCCAGTTTAATGTGGTGACCGCCGAAACCCTGCGTAAGGCTCAACGTCATCCGCAAGAGTACAAGGACCTGATCGTACGGGTGGCCGGTTACAGCGATTATTTTGTTGATTTAAGCGCAGAACTGCAGGAAGAAATAATCAGAAGAACGGAACAGGAATTGTAAAGCCCTCTTGTTCGATGATTGCTTGCTATCCCTTTATTTCAGTTTGTTCCGTATCAAAGCCCGGCACCGTTTACCGGGCTTTTTAGTCAGAAATTTACTTTATAAGCAGCATGCGTTTACTGAAAGTCCGTCCGCCGGCCTGCAGTCTGTAGATATACACGCCGCCCCGATAAATCAGGACGGCTTAATTTTATCGTATGAGCATCATTTTTCGCGAACAGGAATAACCGGTGCTTGTGGTAAGGCGGTAAATATACACGCCGCTGGCCAAACCGCTGCCGTCAAAAATCACTTCGTAGGTTCCGGCCGGCTTTTGTCCGGACAATAATTCCTTCACCTTTTGGCCCCTTATATTAAAGACCGAAAGTTTAATCTTACTATCCCGGGGCAAATCCACCGTAATATGTGTGGTGGGATTAAAGGGATTGGGATAGTTCTCATACAGCTTGAACGTATCGGGCAATTTCACCTGATCTTGTTCTGCGTGCCCTTCTTTGGCTATAGATAAGTCCGTTTGGCCCCTGTAACAAACAATTCGTTTGGGAAGGTATGTTTCTTGCTGCATAATATGGGCCAGCACATCCAGATAAACACCGGAAACTTTGTAGGATGATAGATCCACGGAAAGCGTTTCTTGTAAAGAATCT
>Ga0256841_1000783_pt1 | contig 30388 bp, 36 predicted proteins | sample 356308metaG_FD_185971 | JGI IMG/M metagenome (GOLD analysis project Ga0256841, IMG submission 185971) | Hydrothermal vent microbial communities from Mid Atlantic Ridge, Atlantic Ocean - 356-308 | ecosystem: Environmental > Aquatic > Marine > Hydrothermal vents | place: Atlantic Ocean: Mid... | reverse complement strand
CGCCGAGGCGCGCAGGATGGCGCGGAGTTGCGGCCGGAACAGATGCGGTTCCTTCAGGCAGAGACGAATGGCCCGCAGCCCCAGCGCGGGGTTGCAGCTTCGGGCGTCCGGGAGAGTGAGGCGGTGCTGCGGCTTGTCCGCGCCCAGGTCGAGGGTGCGGATGGTAATGGGAATGCCGTCGAGTCCCTCCACCAGGCGTCGGTAGGTATCCAGGTGTTGCTCCTCATCGGGCGGGGTGTCGCGGTTCATGTAGAGGAATTCGGTGCGGTAGAGCCCAATGGCCTCGGCGCCGTTGTTGCGTGCGGCGTCGATGTCTTCCGGCAGTTCGATGTTGGCCATCAGGGTGACGGCCTCGCCGTCCCGGGTCACCGCAGGCAGGTCGCGCAGGGCCCGCAGCCGTGTCCGGTGCAGCCGCTGCCCGGCGATGCGACGGCGGTACCCGCGTCTCAAAACAGCGTCGGTATCCGCCAGTACCATGCCCCGTTTGCCGTCCACGATCAGCCATTCGGTCTGGCGCAGGAGGCGGGTGGCGTGATGGACGCCGACCACCGCGGGGATGCCGAGGCTTCGGGCAAGGATGGCAGTGTGCGACATGGGGCCGCCGGATTCGGTGACAAAGGCGGCGATGCCGTGGTGCTTCATCAACAGTGTTTGCGCCGGACTCAGGTCGTGGGCGATGATCACCTTGCCATTGAGGACTTCGCTGTTGGTATCTGGCGGCATGGCGGTGTCACCCCCGAGCAGCTGTTGGATCTGGTCCACGACGTGCGCGACGTCGTCCTTGCGTGTGCGCAGATAGGGGTCGTCGATTTCGTCGAACAGGCGGATGAGGGTGTCGCGCTGGGTCTGGAGGGCCCATTCAGCGCTCCAGCGCCGTTGACGGATGAGTTCGACAGGGGCCTCCACGATGGCGGGATCGTCGAGCATCAGCAGGTGGGTGTCGATGAAGGCGCTGATGTCCGGGGCGGTGGCGGCGGGGATCTGTTGTCTTACCCGCCTGAGTTGGCGGCGCGCCTGACCGATGGCGGCGTGGAGACGGGCGCATTCGTCTTCCACTGCCTCAGGCTCGATGTGGCGCGCTTCGACGTCGGTTCTGTCCTGGCGCAGGATATGGGCCCTGCCGATGGCGATCGCCTGTGCGGCCCCCACCGGGATGCCGGCACAGGCGAGGGTCATTCCGCCTCTCCGAAACGTCCGCGGATCAGCCGTTGCAACGCGGCGCTGGCGGCCTCTTCGTCTTCCCCCTCGACCTCTATCAGCAGCGAAGTGCCCTTGCTGGCGGCCAACATCATCACCCCCATGATGCTCTTGCCGTTGACACGTTGTCCATCGCGGACAAGATGGACGTCGCTGGAAAACCCGCTGGCGCAGGTGACGAACTTTGCCGCGGCGCGGGCGTGCAGGCCCAGTTTGTTGACGATGGTAACTTGCTGGCGAATCATGGGCGCTGATATCAGTCTGTCGGACGCCGCGGGTCGCAGCACAGCACCCCCAGCATGCCACCGTCCAGCGCCTTGTCGGTCAGGGTAACGAGGTCGAGGTGCGGATAGTTGAGCACTCGCACCAGCATCGGCAGGTTGAGGCCGGCCACCACGCTGACGCGTCCGGCCTCGCAGAGGGTGGTGGCGATGTTGCTGGGCGTGGAGCCGAACATGTCGGTGAGTACCAGCACGCCGTCCCCCTGCTCCAGACGCTCCACTGCGGTGTGGGCCTGTTGCCGGAGCCGGTCCGGGTCGCTGTCGGTTTGCACGGCGATGGTCTCGGTGAGCAGAGGACACATATCGAGCATTCGGGTGGCGGTGTGGAGCAACTCTTCACCGATCCGGTTGTGGGTGATGATGAGCAGGCCGATGGTCATGACAATTCGCGGTGGCGGGCGACCACCCGGCGCCCTTGCTCATGGAAGTGACGGTAGAGCTGGTCGGCCATGTAAACGGAGCGGTGTTGTCCACCGGTGCAGCCGATACCCACAGTGAGGTAGTTGCGGTCGTCGGCTTCGAAGCGCGGGATCCAGCTTTCCAGCAGGCGGATCAGATCGTTCCGCATCTCCAGGGGCGCGGGGTCCGCCTCGAGGAAGGCGGCCACCTCTTTGGAAAGGCCGGTGAGCGGACGCAGTTCGGGCTTCCAGTGGGGGTTGGGCAGACAGCGCACGTCGAAGACGAAGTCTGCATCCGGAGGGACACCGTGCTTGAATCCGAAGGAGAGGAACATCAGTGAAATCTCCTGGCGCGTGTTGTCGGACACGCGGGAGCGAAGCAGGTCGCGCAGCTGATGGATGTTGGTATCGGTGGTGTCGATGTGGAGGTTGGCTTCGGCGCGCAGCGGTTCGAGCAGCCGGCGTTCAAGTTCCAGTGATTCGGAAAGGGCACGGCCACTGCCGGAAAGTGGGTGTTTGCGCCGGGTCTCGCCAAAGCGCTTGATGAGGGTCTCCTGCCGCGCCTCGAGGTAGATCATTTCGCAGGCGAGTCCTTGTTCCCGGAAATCCCTGATCAGCGCGCCCAGTTGGGTCAGCGACTCGGGCGCGGCGCGTGCGTCGATCCCGACGGCGACGAGCTGGTACGCCGGGAGCTGTTTGTCCATCAGGTTCCTGGACAGATCCTCCAGAAGACACATGGGCAGGTTGTCGATACAGTAGTAGCCCAGGTCCTCCAGAGTGTCGAGGGCAACGCTCTTGCCGGAACCGGAAAGGCCGGTGACGATGACGAGTTTCATGTTGCTGTACGGCATGCGACTCTCTATATGCCCCTCGCGCAGTGGCAGCCTCGGCGCCCGCCATGAACGATTACCCTGGACGGTCGGGCCGGTGCGGGGCCTTCCCGCGATTCTAACAAACTTCGATGCCGTTTACTCTGTGTCGCCGGATTGGATGAGCCGCTGCTGGCGGGCGGCAAAGTCATCGCTGGCGTCGTATCCCTTGAGTCTCAAGGCGTGGTTCTGAGCCGCCGCTTCCACCAGGATGGCAAGGTTTCTGCCATAGGCGACCGGGATGCTGATCTGAGGAACGGAGACGCCGAGGATGGAGGTCTCGCTGCGGCTTCCCTTGAGCCTGTCCATGCGTGACAGGGTCTCGTCGTCCATCTCCTCCAGGTGAATGATGAGGTGCAGGTTTTTCTTGCGCCGCACGGCGCTGTCGCCATACATGGCGCGGATGTTGAGGATGCCGAGGCCGCGGACCTCGAGCAGGTCCTGAAGGAGCGAGGGGCACTGGCCGGTGAGGATTTCGGGGGTGATCTGGGCAAACTCCGGGGCGTCGTCGGCAATCAGCCTGTGGCCACGGCTGATGAGCGCCAGCGCCAATTCGCTCTTGCCAATGGACGATTCGCCGGTGAGCAAGATGCCAATGCCCAGCACCTCGATGAAAACCCCGTGCAGGGTGATCCTTTCCGCCATCACGCGGGTGAGGTAATAGTGCAGGCTGCTGACGATGCGGCTGTCCGGCAAGGGGGATGCCAATATTGGCGTGCCGGTCTCGCGGGCGCGTTCCAGCAGATCGTCGATGGCCTTGATGCCATCCGAGAAGATGATCGCGGCGGGCCTGTTGTCGAAGAGTTTGTCCACGGTTTCGCGGTAGCTGATCTCCTCCATATCGGTGAGATAGACCAGCTCGGCGTGACCGATGACCTGAATGCGGTTGGGGTGGATGCAGTTGAGCGTTCCAACCAGGGCCTGCTGGTCGGCGCCGGGAAAATGGCCCTTGAGCGGGGTGTGGTGGCCTTCCTCCTCTGTCAACCACCGCAGGGCGAGTCGTTCGCCCATCGCTTTGAACAGATCCTGTACCGTGGAGGGCGGCTTCATTGGCGGATCGTGTCGGGATCTCCAGCGCCGTTGAGCAGCGTCAGGATTGCGTCGGGCGATTTCGCGTTACGTAACTGTTCGCATACCTTCTCGTCGTTGAACAGGTGGGCGAGGGAGGCGAGCAGTTGCAGATGTTCCTCGGTAGCCTCCGCAGGCACCAACATGGCGAGGGCAAGGTCCACGGGCCGACCGTCGATAGCGTCGTAGTCGATGCCGTGTTCCAGCCGGATGAAAGCGCCGCGAGCCTCGGTGGCCTCGGGCATGCGGGCATGGGGGAGGGCGATACCGTGGCCAAGGCCGGTGCCGCCCAGTCGTTCGCGATCAAGGAGGCGGTCGAAGACCGCCCCCTTGATCAATCCGGGGTCGCCCTTGGCCAGCAGGCTGGCAAGCTTTTCCAGTGCCCTTTTCTTGCTGCCGACATCGACATCGGTGGCGATGCGTTCGGCAACGATGAAGCCATCTGGAAGCATGGGCTGTGTCCCTTTCTGTTTCAACGCGTCAGATCTCGCTCTGCTCCAGGTTTTTCAACCCGTTGTTGGTGCGGTAGTTGTTCTTCTTTTGCTTGAGCTTCAAAATCTGGCGGTCGATCTTGTCGATCAAGGTGTCGATCGCCGCGTACATGTCTTCCTGTACCGAGTCAGCGAAGACGTCAGCGCCGTTGACATGCAGCGTCGCTTCCGCTTTCTGACGCAGTTTTTCCACACTGAGGATGACGTGCACGTTGGTCACGTTATCGAAATGCTTCTCAAGTTTATCAAATTTGCTGTTGACATAGTTCTTCAGCGGTTCCGTGATGTCCACATGATGACCAGTCAGGCTGATTTGCATGGTTTGACTCCTGTTGGAATGGGCTCTGTCCACGTTCTCCGTGTTGCGTGGCGCCTTCCGTGGGAACAGAGCGGTTTGGCTTGCGCCGGGTCAGGGTGCCGGGGCACCCAGTGCAACAGTGTTGGAAAGCAGGGGGTCTTCACAACAACCTTTTTCTTTCGTTGGACGGGGGAATCCCCATCCCTTCACGGTATTTGGCGACCGTTCTGCGCGCAACCTTGATCCCCTTGTCCGCCAGGATGCCGGCGATCTTGTTGTCGCTGAGCGGTTTGTTGGGTTGCTCGGCCGCCACCAGTTTCTTTATCAAGGCGCGGATGGCGGTGGCCGAACATTCGCCGCCGCTGCTGGTTTTGACATGGCTGGAGAAGAAATACTTGAATTCCAGGGTTCCCCGCGGGGTGTGCATGTATTTCTGGGTGGTGACCCGCGAGACGGTGGACTCGTGCATGTCCAGGGCTTCGGCGACATCCCGCAACACCAGCGGCCGCATCGCCTCCTCGCCATGTTCGAAGAAACCGCGCTGGAACTCGACGATCTTGGTGGCAACCCGCAACAACGTCTCGTTCCGGCTGGTCAGGCTCTTGATAAACCAGCGCGCCTCCTGCAGGTGATTCTTCAGATAGGTATTGTCGCTACTGTCATCGGCGCGGCGGATCAATCGGGTGTAGGCGGGGTTGACGCGCAGCTTGGGGGTGGCCTCCGGATTGAGTTCCACCCGCCAGGCGCCGTTCTTCCGCGTGACGAAGACGTCGGGCACCACGTACTGCGGGTTGGCGTCCGCGATCAGGGTACCGGGTCGCGGGTTGAGGGAGCGGATCAGTTGCGTGATCTGTTGCAGCTCTTCATCGGAAATCTTGAGCTTGCGCATGATCTGGGCTTGATCACGGCCTGCGAGAAGGTCGAAATGGTCTTTGCACAGGCGGATGGCCTGGGCGCGGTATTCGATCTCACCGGGTAACTGACGCAACTGGATCAACAGGCATTCACGCAGGTCGCGGGCGGCGACGCCTGGCGGATCAAAGCTCTGTATGCGGTGCAGCACCGCCTCGATCTCTTCTTGTCCGGTCTCTTCGTCCCCGACGCAGTCCTCAATCTCCTCGAGGGTGGCGACGAGGTAGCCGTCCTCCGATATGGCGTCGATGATGGCGGTGGCAATGGCCTGTTCCGTGGCGTCGAAGCGGGACAGATTCATCTGCCACAGCAGGTGGTCGTAAAGGGTCTGAGCCTCGCTGCGCTGGGCGAGGAAGTCGGTATCGGTGTTCTCGGCGCGGCTGCCGCCAGATGGGGGTGCATAGTTGTCGTAGACGTCCGTCCATTCGCTGTCCACCGGCAACTCGGCGGGCATTTCGGAGGAGTCGGCGCGGATTTCGGTCTCTGCGGCCGTCTCCGTGGAGGGCGCCTTCTCGGTGTGTTCCGGGCCGTTGACGGCTTCGCGATGTTCACCCTCTTCCTCCATCTCCAGCATCGGGTTCGATTCCAACACCTCCTGGATCTCCTGCTTGAGGTCAAGCGTGGAGAGCTGCAACAGGCGAATGGCCTGCTGCAACTGGGGCGTCATGGCGAGTTGTTGGCCGAGGCGAAGGTGCAGCGATTGCTTCATGCGTTCAGTTATGGGGTTTTGGTATGTTATTTGTATATTGCCAATTCTATTTTAGCGCAAAAACACCCGATGCTTTTTTGCCCTGGGTCATGGAAACATGGAGTCTCCCGGTTCCCCGATTCTACATGGTGAAGTGTTTGCCCAGATAGACCTCCCGGACTTGCGGATCGTCGAGAATCTTCCTGGGTGCGCCTTCGGTCATGACCTTGCCCTCATTGATGATATAGGCGCGGTCGCAGATGTCCAGGGTCTCGCGCACGTTGTGGTCGGTAATCAGTACGCCGATGCCCCGGTCCCGAAGGTGGGTGACAATCTTCTTGATGTCCATGACGGCAATAGGGTCCACGCCGGCGAAGGGTTCGTCGAGCAACATGAAGTGGGGTTCCACTGCCAGCGCCCGGGCGATCTCCAGTCTGCGGCGTTCTCCGCCGGAGAGGCCCATGGCCAGATTGTCCCGCAGATGTCCAATACCCAACTCTTCGAGCAGCTCGTCGCTGATCTTGCGGCGCATCGCCTTGCTCAGTTCGCGGCGGGTCTCGAGGATCGCCAGTACGTTGTCCTGGACCGACAGTTTGCGGAACACGGAGGGCTCCTGCGCCAGATAGCCCACCCCCAGGCGGGCGCGGGCATGCATGGGGAGATCGGTGACATCGCGATCGTCCAGCATGACGACGCCCCGGTCCACCGGGATCAGGCCGACGATGAGGTAGAAGGTGGTGGTCTTGCCCGCACCGTTCGGGCCCAGCAACCCCACCACCTCGCCGCTGGCGACTCGTAGCGAGATCCCGTCGACGACGTGGCGGTGCCGGTAGCTCTTGACCAGTCCTTCGGCGGCGAGCCGGCTCATTTCTGGCTGGGATCGATGGTCACGTGGACCCGTTTCTTGCCCCGGGCGGCGCCACCGGCCTTGACCACCATTTTATGGCGATCGTAGACGATGCGGTCGCTACTGAACAGATCGCGGCCCTGGGCCAGCATCGCCTTGCCCTGGAGGATGAGAGTTTCGCTGCCCACATCGTATTCGATACGCTGCGCCTCGCCATTGACATCCCTCCCTTTTGTCGGGCTTTTCTGGCTGAAGTGGGCGGTGTTGCCCTCCGCCACGATGCGCTGCGCCTTGCGCTGCTTGTGATAGACGGTCACCTTGTCGGCCGTAAGCAGGGTCTGGCCCTGGTGTACGATCACATTGCCCTGGTAGACGGTGGTGCCGCGCCCTTCGTCGATGTCGGCGCTATCCGCCTCGATCTCGATCGGTTGCTGCGGGTCGTTCGATGCCGCGAGGCCCTGTATGGGCGGCCACAGCAGGGCCAGCAGGCACATGGCCAGAAGAGGGCTGGGGGAAAGGCGCGGGGCGCTATTGAATTTCATAGTGGGATCTCACCTTGGACAACAGTTTGAGCCGCATGGGCGTCTTGAACCACAATTGCATGCCGACACCGCTCAAGCGGTTGGCGCCACTTTCGATCGTGACCGCTTGGGCCGTCTCCGCAAGGTGTTTGCGGTTGTCAATGCGCAGATCGCGGGTGCGCAGGTAGACCGGCGTGCTCTCGGGCCCATCCGATTGTTCGATGGTACAGGCGCCGAGCAATTCGATCACCTCGTGATGGGAGGTGATCCTGCCGCGTTTCGCGCGCAGTTTCCAGTGTGGCCGGTCGTGTTCGAAGACTACCAGTTTCGGATGGTTCAGTTCACTCCGGTCCTCGGCCTCGAAGCGTTGCATCACATCGGCTTCGAGGTGGCGCCAGGGGGCGCCCTTTTCATCCATCACGGTGACGTTGAAGCCGTTGACGATGTAGTCCGGTACGGCCGGACCACCGCGTTTCCCGGCGGGCGCCTCTTCCGGCCGTTGCTGGAACCACCAGATGACGCCGGCTGCGGCCAGAAGCAGGAGTCCGAAGATGCGTGTTCGCTGTTCCGGCACTGGCATCCCGGAATATTCAGATATAGCGTTGCAGCGTGGATTCCAGAACACCGTGACCTTCCATGAGCAGTTCGCAGACCTCTCTGGCCGCGCCACGACCGCCGCGGGCAGGGGTCTGCCAGTGGGCGTGCTGCCGCACCAGGGGATGGGCGTCCTGCACGGCGATGGCCAACCCGACGCGGCGCATGATGGGCAGGTCGACCACGTCGTCACCCACATAGGCGATCTCTCCGTCTGTCAGCCCCAGGGTTTTCTTGAGCCGTTCATAGGCGGGCAGTTTGTCGAGCTGACCCTGGAAGACATGGCGAATGCCGAGGCTCTCCATGCGCAGTTCCACCACTCTGGAGGTTCGTCCCGTGATGATGGCGATCTCCACGCCGCTGGCCTGGAGCATCTTCATGCCGTGGCCGTCCTTGGAGTTGAATGCCTTGTATTCCTGGCCGTCGTCGCTCAGAAACAGGCTGCCATCGGTGAGTACTCCGTCCACGTCGAAGATCACCAGACGGATCTGCCTGGCGCGTTCCATAATATCTTTCATGGTCATTGCTCCCGGGGCATCACCTTACATGACGCCGGCGCGCAGCAGGTCGTGCATGTTCAGGGCGCCGGCAAGCCGTCCCCCGTCGTCCAGAATGAGGAGGGCGTTGATCTTGTTTTTCTCCATGAGTTTCAATGCCTCAGCCGCCAGCATCTCCGGCGTTGCGGTCTTGCAGTCGCGGGTCATCACCTCCGCCACCGGGGTGGTATGGAGATCCACCGCCCGGTCCAGGGTGCGCCGCAGATCACCGTCGGTGTAGATCCCTTGGAGGCGTCCTTCAGTGTCGAGTACCGCCGTCATGCCAAGACCCTTTCTCGACATTTCCACCAGGGCCTCTTTGAGCGGGGTGTCCTGGTTGACGCGCGGGATGGCTTCGTCAGTGCGCATGATATCACTGATTCGCAGCAGCAGGCGCCGGCCCAGTGCGCCCCCGGGGTGAGAGAGGGCGAAGTCTTCGGCGGTAAAACCGCGCGCCTCCAGCAGCGCCACCGCCAGGGCATCGCCCATTGCCAGGGTGGCGGTGGTGCTGGAGGTGGGCGCCAGACCAAGCGGGCAGGCCTCGCGCGACACGCTGACATCGAGGTGCACGTCCGCTTCCCTAGCCAGAGTGGAGGTGGGCTTTCCGGTCATGGCGATGAGCGGCGCGCCAAGACGCCGGATCAAGGGCAGGATGGTGAGCATCTCCACCGTTTCACCGGAGTTGGATAGGGCCAGGACCACGTCCTGAGGGGTGATCATGCCAAGATCGCCATGGCTGGCCTCTCCCGGGTGGACGAAGAACGCGGGGCTGCCGGTGCTCGCCAGGGTGGCGGCGATCTTGCCGCCCACATGGCCCGACTTGCCCATGCCCAGCACCACGATGCGGCCGCCGCAGTGCAGCATGAAGCCGCAGGCGTGGACAAAGCTGTCGTCGATGCGCTGACGCAGGCTGGCTACGGCCTCGGCTTCTTTTTCCACCACCGCCAGCCCCAGGGCGCGGAGGCGCTGGGCCTCGTCGGGGGGGATGGGAGGAGGCTCATTCATGGGCGTGTATCAACGGGCGGATTGGCCGGACAGTTGGATGAACAACAGGCTCTGGTAGCCCACAAAAGCCGCCACCAGCAGCGCGCCTTCGAGCCGGTTGATGCGGCGCCGGGCCCCGATGAAACCGTATCCGAACAGGAAAACGGCAACGGTGAGCCCCATCATCACCGGGATGTCGCGGCTCAGCACCTCGGGGGCAAAGGTGCCCGGCGCAATGAGGCCGGGCAGGCTCAGCACGGCAAGGAGATTATACATGTTGGAGCCGATGATATTGCCAAGGGCGATATCGTCCTCACCCTTGAGGGCGCTGGCAATGCCCGCGGCGAGTTCAGGCAGGCTGGTGCCCAGCGCCACGATGGTGAGGCCGATGACCAGGTCGCTGACACCGAAGGCGGCGGCGATATTGCTTGCCCCCCAGACCAGCATCTTGGAACTGATGAGCAGGGTGACGAGTCCCAGCATCAGTCTGATCACGGCGCTGCGGGTGGGGATGGCGTGTGGAATCTCGGCCTCGAACTCGGCGCGCATGGGGTCCTCGCCGGGAATGCCGCGGGTGGCCATGCGGGTCATCCAGTAGATGACCGCCACCAAGCCAGTCAGCAGCACCAGGCCGTCGATGCGGTCGAGCGAGCCGTCGGCCATCAGCAGCCAGCTCACCAGCGACACCGCCAGCAACACGGGGTACTCACGCTGCAGGGTGCTGGAACGGACACTGAGCGGCACCACCAATGCGGTGACGCCGAGGATCAGGCCGATGTTGGCGATATTTGACCCCAACGCATTGCCGATGGCGAGTCCCGGGTTGCCCTCCAGCGCCGCGGTTCCCGAGACCAGGATCTCCGGCGCCGAGGTGCCGAAGCCCACGATGGTCAGGCCGATGAGCATCGACGGCACGCCCAGATTGCTGGCCATGGCGGCAGCGCCGGTGATGAAATGGTCGGCGCCCCATACCAGCAGCGCCAGGCCGGCCAGTAGGGCAATGCCACTCAACAACATGGTTTGGTCAAGCATCGGGCTGTGCGGTCCGCCGGCGATTGGCGATTCCCTCGTGTTGCGACGGGCGGCATTGTTTCAGAAGCACCGGGGCGGTACAAGGGATGCGCGCCTTCCGCCTGGGGCAGACCGCCATCAGTGCGCCCGCGTCCGCGTGGCGCCGCAACGGCGGCACCGGTAGAGCGTCACCAGGCGCCCCTGTTTGACATCGAAACCCAGCTCCTTGACGACCTCCCATTTATGGAATCCATCTCGACAGAGGGATTTGCCTTTGTGTCGGTCCGAGGCCTTACGGCGTTTGAAGGTGAGGATATCGGCCATGTGTCCTGAATGTGGCGAGTTGGGTGATGGGCTTGACGGTCATTATAGCGATTGGAGACAATCCAGGCTCTGTTCTTTTTGGCCGGGAGCGCCGGGTTGGTGGCGTGCCTGGCCTTTGTTGCGCCTGGAAGCGGGCGCGGATGGGCGTTACACGATGTCAGATTCTCAGGCCGAACCGTTGGTGAAGATCCGCGGGTTGCGTTTCTCCCGCGGGGAGAAGCGGATCTTCGACGGGGTCGACATCGACATCCAGCGTCATCGGGTCACCGCCATCATGGGGCCGAGCGGCACCGGCAAGACCACCCTGCTGAAGCTGATCGGCGGTCAGTTGCAGCCGGAAGCGGGGACGGTGATCGTGGATGGGAAGGATATCCACGCGCTTCCGCTGGATGCCCTCTACAAGCTGCGTATTCGCATGGGCATGATGTTCCAGAGCGGCGCCCTGCTGACCGACATCGACGTATTCGAGAACGTCGCCTATCCCCTTCGAGAGCACACGTCGTTGTCCGAGGAGATGATCCGCAAGCTGGTGTTGCTCAAGCTGGAGGCCGTCGGCCTGCGCGGCGCGCGGGACTTGATGCCGAGCGAACTGTCGGGCGGCATGGCGCGGCGGGTGGCGCTGGCGAGGGCAGTGGCCCTCGATCCGATGATGATCATGTACGACGAGCCCTTCACCGGCCAGGATCCCATCTCCATGGGGGTGTTGGTGGAGTTGATACGGGAGCTCAACGACGCCAGCCGCTTGACCAGCATCATCGTCTCGCACGACGTGCAGGAGACCGCGGAGATTGCGGATCACATCTATGTGATATCCCAGGGCAAGGTGATAGAGCACGGTACGCCGGAGGAACTCATGGATTCGCAATCGGCATGGGTCAAACAGTTCATGCACGGCCTGCCGGACGGACCGGTGCGCTTCCATTATCCGGCCCCCGATCTGGCGCAGGATTTTTTCCGCCATTCGACGGGGGGGCGGCCATGATCGAACAGCTCGCCCGCCTGGGGCGCACCGGGCTGCTCGCCCTGGAACGGCTGGGGCGCGGTCATCTACTGCTGCTTGCCATCCTGAAGGGAATGACGGAGATCGTGCGGCGTCCCTTTCTGCTGATCGCGCAGATGTTCTCGGTGGGGGTGCTGTCCATTCTCATCGTCGGCATCTCCGGCCTCTTCGTCGGCATGGTGCTGGGGTTGCAGGGTTACTATGTGCTGTCCCAGTTTGGGGCGGAAGAGAGTCTCGGAGTGATGGTGGCGGCCTCGCTGGTGCGGGAACTCGGCCCGGTGGTGACGGCGCTGCTGTTCGCCGGTCGCGCCGGCTCGGCGCTCACCGCCGAGATTGGCCTGATGAAGGCCACCGAACAGCTCTCGGGGCTGGAGATGATGGCGGTGGACCCCGTCAAGCGCATCCTGGCCCCCCGTTTTTTCGCCGGCTTTCTGTCCATGCCGTTGCTGGCGGCGCTTTTCAGTGCGCTGGGGATTTTGGGCGGCTACCTGGTGAGTGTGGGGCTGCTGGGGGTGGACGAGGGCGCCTTCTGGAGCCAGATGCAGCACAAGATCGATCTGCACGAGGATATCTACAATGGCGTGATCAAGAGCCTGGTGTTCGGCGTGGTCTGCACCTGGATCGCCCTGTTTCAGGGCTATGACGCCGTGCCCACCTCCGAGGGGGTGAGCCGGGCGACCACGCGGACCGTGGTCCACTCCGCCTTTGCGGTGTTGGGTCTCGACTTTGTTTTGACGGCGCTGATGTTCGGGGACTGATTGAATGGCACAGAATAGAAAAATCGTGGAAGTGAGTGTAGGCGCATTCATGCTCATTGGCCTGGTGGCGCTGTTTTTTCTCGCCATGCAGGTGAGCAATCTCAGTTCGGCGCCCCGTGGCTCGGGTTATGAGGTCACTGCCCGGTTCGACAACATCGGCAGCCTCAAGGTGCGCGCGCCGGTGACCATGGCCGGGGTCGTGCTTGGCCGGGTGGTGGCGATCGATTTCGATGACGAGACCTACGAGGCGGTAGTGACCATGCGGATCCAGTCGAAATACGACCGCATTCCGGAGGATACCTTTGCAAAAATTTACACTGCGGGCCTGCTGGGCGAGCAATACATCGGCCTCGATCCGGGCGGCAGTGACACTTTTCTCAAGGATGGCGGTCAGATAACCCTGACACAATCGTCCATCGTGCTTGAAGAGATCATCGGCCAGTTTCTTTTCAACAAGGCGGAAGGGGAAAAGAACGGCGGAAAGGGAGAAGATAAATGAAGACGTTGATGAAGTTACTTGCGATCTGCCTGATGAGCGGGTTGGCCATCGGTTTTGCCCAGGCCAAGCCAGAAGCGGCGGATGACCCCCAGGCGGTCATAAAGCAGACCATCGACCGGATGCTGGAAATGCTGGAGGCGCACCGCTCGGAGTGGGAGAAGTCCCCCGGCAAGATCTATGGCGTGGTCGAAAAAGAGGTGGTGCCGAAATTCGATTTCGAGCGCATTTCCCGCTATGTGTTGGGCCGTTACTGGCGGCGGGCGACGCCCGAGCAGCGCAAGGCCTTTACCGATGAGTTCAAGAATCTGCTGATTCGCACCTATGCCACGTCGATACTGAACTACAATGGCCAGAAGATTAAATATCTCTCCGTGCGTCAGGGCAAGAACAAGGACCGGGTGACGGTGATGACCGAGGTGCGTGAGGTGGGCGGCCCAAGGGTGCCGATCAACTATCGCATGCACCGCAGCCACGGGAAGTGGCGGGTCTATGATGTGGTCATCGACGGTGTCAGCCTCGTGTCCAATTACCGCAAGAATTTTGCCAACAAGATCCGCCGGACCCGGCTCGACGGCCTGATAGCGCAGCTCAAGCAGAAGAACACAAAGGGGATGTGATGGCGTCAGCGCGGCTGGTGAAGGTGGAGGCGGGGGTCTTCAGGCTGGAGGGCATGTTGGATTTCGATACCGTGCCTTCGCTGTTGGCCGAGTCGGAAACGCTTTTCCGCGGCCTGCCGGAGATCAGCGTGGATCTCGCCGGTGTGGAACATGCTAACAGCGCGGCCCTGGGCCTGTTGATCGAATGGATGGACCGCGCCCGGGCGGCGGGGCAGAAGATCCGCTTCTTGAATCTGCCTGCATCGCTGACCGAGATCGCGCGCGTCAGTCATGTCACCTCCCTGCTCGATGGGGCCGTTGGCTAACCCGCATTTTTCGCTTCGTTGTTTGTGTATCCACACCGAATGCCGTTTGGCCGGCGATCTGCCCGGATCTTCCACCCTTCCACGAGACCTGTAGAAGCATCCGGCGCCCGGTGCGGCCGTCTCGCCGTCCGGTGAAAAGCGCGGGTTGACGCCCCATTCTGCACATCGGGCGCAAATTCTATATCATAGCCGCCTTTGGTCGGGTATTCCGGCCATTTTCCAAAGACGTCGACGATGGATAAACTCTACATAACGGGCGGCACCGTGTTGGAGGGCGATGTGCGCATCGCCGGGGCCAAGAACGCGGCCCTTCCGATTCTCGCCGCCACCCTGCTCGCCGATGGGGCGATGGTGGTGGGGAATGTGCCGCATCTCCACGACATTACCACCACCATGGGGCTGCTGGGACGCATGGGTGTGCATCTGGTGGTGGACGAGAAGATGCAGATCGAGGTGGACGCAGGCAGCATCGAGTCCTACGCCGCGCCGTACGAGTTGGTGAAGACCATGCGCGCCTCCATCCTGGTGCTCGGACCCCTGGTGGCCCGTTTCGGTCGGGCGGACGTCTCCCTGCCGGGCGGCTGCGCCATCGGCTCGCGGCCCGTCAACCTCCATATCGAGGGACTGCGGGCGATGGGCGCCGAGATCGAGGTGGAGGGCGGCTACATTCGCGCCAGCGCCGAGCGGTTGCACGGCGCCCGCCTGATGATGGACGTGGTCTCTGTCACCGGCACCGAGAACCTGATGATGGCGGCGGCGTTGGCCGACGGTGAGACGGTGATCGAAAACGCCGCCCGCGAACCTGAGGTGGTGGACCTCGCCAACTGCCTGAACGCCATGGGGGCGCGGATCTCCGGGGCGGGCACGGCCACCGTCACCATCGAAGGCGTGGAGCGCCTGGAGGGCACCCACTACGAGGTGTTGCCCGACCGCATCGAGACCGGCACCTACTTGGTGGCGGCGGCGATCACCGGCGGCCGCATCCGGGTGCGCGACACCCGTCCCGAACTGGTGGATGCAGTGCTCTACAAGCTGCGCGAGGCGGGCGCCGAGATCGAAACGGGCGAGGACTGGATCACCCTGGACATGAAAGGACGGCGGCCCAAGGCGGTGGACGTGCATACCGCCCCCTATCCTGCGTTCCCCACCGACATGCAGGCCCAGTTCACCGCCCTCAATGCCGTTGCCGACGGAGTGGGGACCATCACCGAGACGGTGTTCGAGAACCGCTTCATGCATGTGCTGGAGATGCAGCGGATGGGCGCCGACATCCGCCTGGAGGGCAATACCGCCATCTGCACCGGGGTGGAGCGTCTCACCGCCGCGCCGGTCATGGCCACCGATCTGCGCGCCTCCGCCAGTCTGGTGCTTGCCGGTCTGGTGGCAGAGGGCGAGACCATGGTCGACCGCATCTACCACATCGACCGCGGCTACGAGAACATCGAGGAGAAGATGGCCGGGCTGGGCGCGCGGATCCGGCGCGTGCCCTCCTGAGCGGAGACCACGAGATGACCTTCGACACACCGATTACCATCGCCCTCTCCAAGGGGCGCATCTTCAAGCAGGCGCTGCCATTGCTGGCGCATGCCGGCATCGAGCCGGTCGATGACCCCGAGAGCAGCCGCAAGTTGATCCTGGATACGAACCACGCGCGGGTGAAGCTGGTCATCATCCGCGCTACCGACGTGCCCACTTATGTGCGCTATGGGGCGGCCGACCTGGGGGTGGCGGGCAAGGACGTGCTCATGGAGCAGGGCGGGGAGGGGCTGTACGAGCCGCTCGATCTCGCCATTGCCCGTTGCCGCATGATGGTGGCCGGCGTGGAAGGGGCGCAAATGGGTGACGAACGGCTGCGCATCGCCACAAAATACGTCCGCAGCGCCCGCCGCCACTTCGCCGCCCAGGGGCGGCAGGTGGAGATCATCAAGCTCTATGGTTCCATGGAACTGGCGCCGCTGGCGGGGTTGGCGGACCTGATCGTGGACCTGGTGGAGAGCGGCAACACCCTGAAGGCCAACGGCTTGGTGCCGCTGGAACACATCGCCGACATCAGCTCGCGGCTGGTGGTGAACAAGGCGTCGTGGAAGATGAAGCACGCCACCGTGATGCGCCTTGTCGAGGCGCTGCGCGAGGCGGTGGGGAGAGGGGAGTCATGACCGATATCGCATTTCTCGATGCTGCCGAGGCGGATTTCTACCCGCGGCTGGATGCCCTGCTGGCCTGGGAGTCGGTCTCCGACGCCGGGGTCAACCGGATCGTGGAGGAGATCATCGGCGAGATCCGCCGCCGCGGCGACGCCGCGTTGCTCGATTACACCCGCCGTTTCGATGGTTGGGCGCCCGCCAGCGCGGCCGACCTGGAGATTCCCCGGGAACGGCTGGAAACGGCGTGGGAAGCGGTTCCCGCCGATCAGCAGGCGGCCCTGGAGACCGCCACGGCGCGCATCCGCAGTTATGCCGAACGCCAGAAACTGGAGTCCTGGCGCTACACCGAGCCGGACGGGACCCTCCTCGGTCAGCAGGTCACCCCCCTGGACCGGGTGGGGCTCTATGTGCCCGGCGGCAAGGCGGCCTATCCTTCTTCGGTGCTGATGAACGCCGTCCCTGCCAAGGTGGCGGGGGTGGAGGAACTGGAGATGGTGGTCCCCACCCCGGCCGGTGAGCTGAACGAACTGGTGTTGGCGGCGGCCCGAGTCGCCGGCGTGGACAGGGTGTTCGCCATTGGTGGGGCGCAGGCGGTGGCGGCGCTGGCCTGGGGCACGGAGACGGTGCCGGGGGTGGACAAGATCGTGGGGCCGGGCAACATCTACGTGGCTACCGCCAAGCGTGCGGTGTTCGGCCAGGTGGGTATCGACATGGTGGCCGGGCCTTCCGAGATCCTGGTGGTGTGCGATGGCGGCACCGATCCCGACTGGATCGCCATGGACCTCTTCTCCCAGGCGGAACACGATGAAGACGCCCAGGCGATCCTGATCTCCCCCGACGGTGAATTCCTCGATCGCGTCCGCGAGAGCATCGACCGTTTGCTGCCCGCGCTGGAGCGTCGGGCGATCATCGAAAGCGCGTTGCGCGGCCGCGGCGCCCTGATCCGGGTGCGTGATCTGGACGAAGCGGTGGAGGTGGCCAACCACATTGCGCCGGAGCACCTTGAGCTATCGGTGGCGGATCCCGGGGCGCTGGCGGCGCGCATCCGCCATGCGGGGGCCATCTTCATGGGGCGCTACACCGCCGAGGCGCTGGGCGACTATTGCGCCGGTCCCAACCACGTGCTGCCCACCTCGCGCACTGCCCGCTTCTCCTCGCCGCTCGGCGTCTACGACTTTCAGAAGCGCAGCAGCCTGATCATGGCCTCGCCGCAGGGCGCGGCGGCCCTGGCGGAGACGGCCTCGGTTCTGGCGCGGGGCGAGGGACTCACCGCCCATGCCCGCTCCGCCGAATACCGGGGCGGGAAGAGGTGACCGGCGTGGTCCTGCAATCGGTCATCACCTGCCCGGCGTGCGGCCACCGGGAGGAGGAGACCATGCCCACCGACGCCTGTCAGTGGTACTACGAATGCAAGGGATGCGGCGCCCTGCTGCGCCCGAAGCCGGGTGACTGCTGCGTCTTCTGCTCCTATGGCACGGTGCCCTGCCCTCCGGTTCAGCAGGCGGGGCCGGGAGGCTGTTGTGGCGGATGACCCGATCGAACGGTGGGTGAGGCCGGAGATTCGCGCCCTCTCCGCCTATCATGTCCCGGAGGCGGCGGGCCTGATCAAGCTCGACGCCATGGAGAACCCCTACACCTGGCCGGAGGCGTTGCGGCGGGAGTGGGCGGCGGTGATGGAGGGCGTGGACGTCAACCGCTATCCTGATCCCCAGGCTACCGCGCTCAAGGCCCGTCTGCGGGAGGCGTGGCCGGTGCCGGAGGGCGCGGCGCTGCTGCTCGGCAACGGCTCCGACGAGATCATCCAGATGATTGCCCTCACCCTCGCGGCGCCGGGAAGTTGCATCCTCTCGGTGGAACCGGGGTTCGTCATGTACCGTATGATTGCCGCCTATGCCAGTATGGACTACCACGGCGTGCCGCTACGCGGCGAGGACTTCGGCCTCGACATGCCGGCGTTGTTGGAGGCGGTGGCGCGGCTGCGTCCCTCGGTGATCTTTGTCGCCTGCCCCAACAACCCCACCGGCAATCTGTTCGATCCGGCGCAGGTGCGGGCGCTGATCGAAGCAGCGCCTGGATTGGTGGTGGTGGACGAGGCCTACGCTCCCTTCACCGATGCCAGTTTCCTCCCCGAGGTGGGGCGCTGGCCCAATCTGGTGGTGATGCGAACCGTCTCCAAGATGGGCCTGGCTGGCCTGCGCCTCGGCGTGCTGGCCGGTCCGGCGGCGTGGGTGGAGGAGATCGACAAGGTCCGCCTGCCCTACAACATCAACACCCTGACCCAGGTCAGCGCCGATTTCGCCCTGCGCCACAAGGCCGTGTTCGATGACCAGACCCGGTGCATCCGCGCGGACCGCACGGCGCTGTTCGACGCCCTGAGAGGGATCGACGGCCTGCACCCCTGGCCCAGCGAGGCGAACTTCATCCTGGTGCGTGGTCCGCGCGGATGTGCGGGCGAGATCCACCACAGGTTGCAGGCTGAAGCGGGGATACTGGTCAAGAATCTTCACGGTGCACATCCGCTGCTGGCGGACTGCCTGCGTCTGACGGTGGGGACGCCAGAGGAGAACGCGGCCCTGATCGATGCGCTGAAACGCATCGTCGCCTGAGCGTTTCCTATTGCGGAGGCGGCGCTGGAAGCCGTTTCCTGGTCATGGCGGGACGTTCCGCCGTAACCGCAAGCACGTTGACCTTTTCGTCGCCACGCAGCAGTTCGATTTCGAGCTTCTTGTTGGGGCCGGCGCTGCTGATGAGGTCCAGCAGTTCATGCATGTCATTGGCCGGATGGCCGTTGACGGTCAGGATCACGTCGCCGGGCCGGATCCCCGCCTTGTCGGCCGGCCCATTCTCCAGCGTGCTGGATACCAGGACACCCTTGGCCGCCTGGAGACCAAAGGATTCGGCCAGTTCCGGGGTAACGTTCTGACCGGAAATGCCGATCCAGCCGCGCACCACCCGCCCGTGTTCGATCAGTTGTTTCATCACTCCCGTGGCCAGATTGACCGGGATGGCGAAGCCGATGCCCTGCGATCCTCCGCTCTTACTGAAGATGGCGGTGTTGATGCCCACCAGTTGGCCAAGCGCATTGATCAACGCGCCGCCGGAGTTGCCGGGGTTGATGGCGGCGTCGGTCTGGATGAAATTTTCATAGGTATTGATGCCCAGGTCGCTGCGGCCCGTGGCGCTGACGATGCCCATGGTGACGGTCTGCCCGACACCGAAGGGGTTGCCGATCGCCAGCACCACGTCTCCCACCCGCAGATGGCCGGAATCCCCGAGCGTGATCGCGGACAGCGCACCGGATTCGCCCGCCTTCAACACCGCAAGATCGGTCTCGGGATCCACGCCCACCACGGTGACGGTGAGGTTGTGGCCGTTGCTGATCACGACGCGGATCTCGTCGGCGCCCTTGATGACGTGGTAGTTGGTCAGGATGTAGCCTTTCTTGCTGACGATCACCCCGGAGCCCAGGCTGGTCTTCAGCCGCTTGCGCGTTTGCTCCGGCAGCAGCCTTCCGAACAGGTGCTGCAGGACAGGGTCTTTGAACATCAGGGTCTGGCGTTCCGTGGTCACCTTTGCGGCATAGATGTTGACCACCGACGGCAGCGCGCTCTCCACCGCGTCTGCGTATGAGACCGGCCCCTGTCGACGGTTGGCCTGGGGGGGCTCGACGACCTGCTTGATCACCGCCGGTTCCCCGGGTTCACCAAGTTGCAGCAGGTCGGGCCTGACCACCAACAGTACGAACGCGGCCGCGAGTCCCGCGGCGATGGTGGTGAGCAAAAAGGAGAGAATTCGATGGAAAGCCATAAGCGCGCTATTTTATCATATCTTGCCATGATGATAGATCTGAACGAACTCGTTGCCTATTGTAATGACCTGCTCGACTGCGATGCCTTCGACGACTATGCGCCCAACGGGCTTCAGGTCGAGGGGGAGAGGAGAGTGTCGTGTCTGGCTACAGGGGTTTCCGCCAGTCTGGAGCTGATCCAGGCCGCCGCTGAGCGCGGTGCGGACGCCCTGCTGGTGCATCATGGCTGGTTCTGGCGGGGAGAGCCGGCGCCGTTGACCGGCATCAAGGGTCGCCGGGTGCGGGCGTTGATGCAGCATGGCATCAGCCTGTTGGCCTACCATCTTCCCCTCGACGCCCATGCCGAGTATGGAAACAATGTCCAACTTGCCCGGCAACTCGATTTCTCCTCCCCCGAGCCGCTGCCCGGCGGATTCTTGTGGCGGGGGCGGCTGGCCCCGTCATGCCCGGCGCGAGTGCTTGGGCGCCGGATTGCCCACTGCCTCGACCGAGAGCCCCTGCATGTGGGGCACCCGGACGACGAGGTGCACACCATTGCCTGGTGTACCGGTGCAGCCCAGGACGCCATCGACCAGGCCGCCGCCGCGGGCGTGGATGCCTATCTGACCGGAGAGGTTTCGGAGCGCACCGTGCTGGCGGCGCGCGAGATGGGGATTCACTTCTTTGCCGCCGGCCATCACGCCACGGAGCGGTATGGCGTGCAGGCGCTGGGGGCCCATCTGGAGGCTCGCTTCGATCTCGATGTCCATTTCATAGACATCCCGAATCCCGCCTGAAGCCCGTTTGCGGTCCATTGGTAAGCTACGGAACGGGCAGGAAATATGGGCGGGGCAGTGCGTCCCCGGCGGAGCCGGGGCGGGGTCATGGCCCAGGGTTTTCACAATGCAGGGTCAAGGTTTTCCTTGACCTGAAGAGGGTGTTATAAGACAATTCGGGGCCAGTTTTATGGGGCTAATCAGACTGTTTCAACCTCTTGATGGGGCGTGCTTTGCTTGGTCCTGCCGGGAAACCGTTTTGAACCGCTATCCGCAAACAACAATGAGCGGCGGTTCAGTGGGTCGTTAAGTCTATCCGGGAGTCAAACCTTATGAGCGCAGAAGGCGTGGATCTCAAACGACGGCGAGTCTTGACCGCCGCCACCAGTGTGGTCGGGGCCATTGGCGCCGGCTATGTCGTCTATCCGTTTCTGGCGGCGTGGGCCCCCAGCGAGAAGGCCAAGGCGGCGGGGGCGCCGGTCGAGGCCGATATCAGCAAGTTGGAGCCGGGCCAGTTGATGCGTGTCAAGTGGCGCGGCAAGCCGGTCTGGATCGTTCACCGCACAAAGAAGAACCTGGAAGATCTGTCGAAGCTGACCGACAAGCTTCTGGATCCTGATTCGGAGGCGCCCCAGCAACCCGACTATTGCAAAAACGAATACCGGTCCCGGAAGCCCGAATATCTGGTCGCCGTCGGGATCTGCACCCATCTGGGCTGTTCTCCGACCTACCGGCCGGATGTGGCGCCGGCGGATCTTGGGCCCGATTGGCTCGGTGGATTCTTTTGTCCGTGCCATGGTTCCCGGTTCGATCTGGCCGCGCGAGTCTACAAAGGTGTGCCAGCGCCCAAGAATCTTGTAATCCCGCGGTATCAATTCCTGACCGACACCACGATACTGGTGGGCGAAGATGGGGGGGCAGCCTGATGGGTATGATGAAAAGCATGATGAACTGGATCGATGAGCGCTATCCACTCACCAAGGTGTGGAACGAGCACTTGGCCCAGTATTACGCACCCAAAAACTTCAATTTCTGGTACTACTTTGGCTCCCTGGCCATGTTGGTGCTGGTCAATCAGATCCTGACCGGTGTCTGGCTGGCCATGGATTACAAACCGGACGCCGACCTGGCCTTTGGCTCCGTCGAATACATCATGCGCGACGTGGACTGGGGGTGGCTCATTCGCTACATGCATTCCACCGGTGCATCGGCCTTCTTCATCGTCATCTATCTGCACATGTTTCGCGGACTCATCTACGGCTCCTACCGCAAGCCGCGCGAGCTGCTGTGGATCATCGGCGTAATCATATACCTGGCCATGATGGCCACCGGTTTCTTCGGTTATCTGCTGCCGTGGGGGCAGATGTCGTACTGGGGCGCACAGGTGATCGTGAACCTGTTCTCGGCCATCCCGGTGATCGGCGACGATCTGAGTGTTTGGATCCGGGGCGATTACGTGATCTCCGACGCCACCCTGAACCGCTTCTTCGCGCTTCACTTCCTGTTGCCGTTCATCCTGGCGGCTCTGGTGTTCGTCCATATCGTGGCGCTGCACAAGGTGGGCTCCAACAACCCCGACGGCATCGAGATCAAGAAGGGCCCGAAGGGCAACCGCTGGAGCGACACGGCGCCAGCGGACGGCATTCCGTTCCATCCCTACTACTCGGTGAAGGACATCGTGGGCGTGGCGGGTTTCCTGTTTCTCTTCGCGGCAGTGATCTTCTATGCACCGGAGATGGGGGGATATTTCCTCGAACACCCCAACTTCCAGCCGGCCAATCCCATCCAGACGCCTGAGCATATTGCGCCGGTCTGGTACTTCACCCCCTTCTACGCGATATTGCGTGCGGTGCCCTCCATGGGCGGAAGTGCACTGCCGGGCGTGATTGCGATGTTCGCTTCCATCCTGGTGTTCTTCTTCCTGCCGTGGCTCGATCGCAGTCCGGTCAAGTCGATACGCTACAAGGGGCCGGTCTTCAAGTTCATGATCGGGATGTTTGTCGTGGTGTTTCTTGTCCTGGGCTATCTGGGGACCCAGCCGGCAACGCCAGGCAAGACTCTGCTTGCTCAGATCTGTACGACGCTGTACTTCGCCTTTTTTATCCTGATGCCGATCTACAGCAAATTGGAGAAGACCAAGCCTGTTCCAGAGAGGGTGACCGAATGAAAAAGCTGATCTTTGCATTTCTGCTGGCTGTGGCGCCCATGGCTGGCATGGCATCTGGCGATGTGCATCTGGATGATGCCGATATCGACCTGGGTGATCAGGCGTCCCTGCAGCGGGGTGCCAGGTTGTTTGTAAACTACTGTCTGAGCTGTCATTCCGCCAGGTTTGAACGGTACAACCGGATGGCGAGGGACCTTGGACTCACCAAGGAAGAGGTGACCAAGAACCTGATGTTTGCCAGCGAAAAGATAGGTGACACCATGACCATTGCCATGAAGCCGGAGCATTCGGCGAAGTGGTTTGGAAAGACGCCGCCGGATCTGAGCGTGGTGACCCGTGCGCGTGGTGTCGACTGGATCTACACGTATCTGCGCAGTTTCTATCTCGATCCATCGCGTCCCTTTGGCGTCAACAATACCGTGTTCAAGGATGTGGGAATGCCCGATGCTCTGGAGGAGTTGCAAGGAACCCAGCGCGCGGTGTTTCAGGAGCATGAGGAAGGTCACAAGGTGTTCGAGAAATTCGAACAGGTGAAGCCGGGTCTGATGAGTCCTGAAGAGTTCGATAGCGCAGTGCGCGATCTCACTGCATTTCTGGCCTATGTCGGCGAGCCGATCCAGATGGAACGCAAGCGTCTCGGGGTCTGGGTACTGCTCTTCATTGCCATTTTCTGGGTGCTCGCCTATTTCCTCAAAAAGGAGTACTGGAAAGACGTGCATTGATCCGCCTCTACGGTTGGAAAGTCACGGGGCGCACAGTTTTCGGTTATACTGTGCGCCCTTTGTCGTTTCTCGATGGCGGATGATTATGGCCACATAGTCGGCGGCAGAATCGGTCGTTTCATGCATTTTGGAGTGTTTGATGGCGGTTGTAGCGAATAAAAGATCCGTGATGACCCTCTATTCAGACCCGGTGAGCCCGTACAGTCATCGGGTGAGGATTGTGCTGGCTGAGAAAAACATCACCGTCGAGGTCGAGGATGTGGATCCCCTGGATATCCCTGACGACCTGATGGATCTGAATCCCTATGGCACCTTGCCCACCTTGGTGGATCGTGACCTGCGACTGTACGAGTCCCGCATCATCATGGAGTATCTCGACGAGCGTTTCCCCCACCCACCGCTGTTGCCGGTGGATCCGGTCTCCAGAGCGGCTTCGAGGCTCTACCTCTATCGCGTGGACCGCGATTGGCATCGCCTGATGGATACCATCCTGCGTGGACGCAAGGAACCCGCGGCCAAGGCGCGTAAGGAACTGCGTGAGAGCTTGACTGCCACAGCGCCCGTGTTCGAGGCCAAGCCCTATTTCATGAGTGACGAGTTTACCTTGGTGGATTGCAGCATCGCGCCCTTGCTCTGGCGCCTGCCGGCGCTGGGCGTGGAACTCCCAAGGCAGGCCAAGGGGGTTGATGCCTATGCCCGGCGGCTGTTCGAACGGGACGCGTTTCAGTCCAGCCTGACAGAGCTGGAAAGAGAGATGCGCGCCTGAACGGGCGGCTTCGATCACGCCCACGCACATGACCTCGAATCGTCCCTATCTGATCCGGGCGCTCTACGAGTGGCTGGTTGACAACGGTCTGACGCCGCATCTGCTGGTGGACGCGACCGGTGATCGGGTTGTGGTGCCCACGGGCTTCGTAGAAGAGGGCCGCATCGTATTGAATATCGGTCCCAGCGCGGTTCGCGATCTGGACCTGGGCAATGATCTGATCCACTTCAATGCGCGCTTTGCCGGCACGCCTATGGATGTGATCGTGCCGCCGGAATCGGTGCTCGGAATCTATGCCCGTGAAAATGGCCGGGGCATGTTGTTTCCGGATGACGAGGCACAGGCGGAGGATGGCGGCCAACCGGACGACGAACCGGATCCACCCAAGCCCTCGGGGCCGCGGCCCAATCTCAAGGTGGTCAAATAGGACGATACCGACCTGTTGCGCTATACGTCGTCCGGCAAGCCCATACTCAGTTCTTCCAGTTCCGGCCCCAGCATGACGATATGCCCGTCATGGCGCCCGGCGTCCTCTTCCGTGTATTCGAAACGGTAGGTGCGGCGCATCCGGATGCCGGATGGTGATCGGCGTATCTGCAGCCGGATCAGGCGGACTGTCTGATCGAGCAACAGAACATCCCGTTCGCGGCAGGCGGCGTCGGCGAAGCGGACCGCCCGTTCCCGGGACCGCATGCTGTCCGCCCAGTACCAGGTCAGGAACGCGATGAAGATCAGAAGGGCAAGTGGCCACATACCGGGAGGATATCTCGTATTGGCTATAATGTCGTGAACGCGGTAAGGACGCTGGAGCGCAATGGGTGCGATAGACATCATCGAAGGCGATATTACCAAACTCGACGTGGATGCGATCGTCAATGCGGCGAACTCATCGTTGCTCGGGGGTGGTGGGGTGGATGGCGCTATACACCGGGCCGCGGGTCCCGAACTGCTCGAAGCGTGTCGGCCGCTGGGTGGCTGTCCCACTGGCGAGGCCCGCATGACGCCCGGCTTCGAGTTGCCCGCCAGCTGGGTCATCCATACCGTCGGGCCGGTGTGGCGCGGTGGGCATGAGGGAGAGGCGGCGTTGCTGCGCCGTTGCTATCGCAATGCCTTCGCGCTGGCCGCGAACCGCGGGGTGCGCAGCATCGCCTTTCCCGCTATCAGCACAGGGGTCTACGGTTATCCCAAGCGGGAGGCGGCAACCATCGCGCTGGAGGAGATGCATAAGGTGAAGGAAGATTTCGAACGCATCGTGGCCTGTTGTTACAGCGCCGGGGATGCGTCCCTGTATCGGGAACTCTGCCCCGACTGTGGGGGTGAATCGGCATGAGGGTGTCGAATGCAGACGATGGAGAAGGGTATGTGGTCCTGGCTCGATAAAATTTCCGTAGGTACACTCCTGATACCGGCCCTGTTTATGGGGCTTGCGCCATTCGTGCCAGAACCCCATCTATGGGAAAAGTTGAAGATGCTGGCCGACGGCACGCTCAGCCGTCCGATCGACATCTTCGATCTCTTTCTGCACGGCGCTCCCGTTCTGCTGCTGGCAATAAAGCTGGTTCGTGGCAACCGGCAGGCGGCGGAGTAGATGGACGACCGATGGAGGGGCGGCCGGGTCGATAAAAAAGCGGCGCTATCGGCCGACAAGGTCTTTTATGGAAGATGACACAATGATGGCAAGGGGCTTGGAATGAGCAAGAAACCACCCGAGGAACCCGAACTCGATTATCTGCGCCAGCGGCTCGACGCAGAGCACCTCCGGGAGCGCATGGCGCTGGAGCACGAGCACGAGGTGGAGGCGGCCAAGCGCAAGAGCCGGAAGATTCCGATCGAGGATCGAAAGACGATTCGCACCATTCTCCGCATGAGTCTCAGGATGACGGGATTGCATGCCCGGGCGCAGCGCAACGCCCTGAGCCTGTCGCTGACGCACAATCGAGTGATACTCCCGGGACTGCCCACGGCCTTTGCTGGTTTCCGCATCCTCCATATCACCGACCTCCACCTGGACATGCGCGAGGAGATCCCCGACGTATTGATCGATGCCGTCTCTGGAGTGGAATGCGACATCTGTGTACTCACGGGTGACTACCGGGCGAAGACGCATGGCGACTACCGTCCCGCGCTCGAGGCAATGGCGCGGGTGCGTCCCCACCTTGGGGAGAAGGTGTATGGCGTACTCGGCAATCACGATACCATCCGCATGGTGCCGGCGCTGGAGGCGATGGGAATCCGGATGCTGATGAACGAGTCGGATCGGCTCGAACGGCAGGGCGAGGCCATCTATCTGGCCGGTATCGATGATGTCCACCAGTACCGGGCCGGGGATCTCCAACGCGCCTGCCGCGATGTGCCCAGGGACGCGGTGTCGATCCTGCTGTCGCACACGCCCGAGGTCTACCACAGCGTGGCGGCGCATGGATGCAATCTGGTGCTCTGTGGGCACACCCACGGTGGCCAGATCTGCCTGCCCGGCGGGTGGCCGGTCTACCCCAACGCGAGGGCGCCACGCGACTATTGCGCGGGGGCGTGGGAGCATGAGGGTGTGTTTGGCTACACCTCCCGTGGGTCGGGCGTCTCGGTGGTCGACGTGCGCCTCAACTGCCCGCCGGAAATCACTCTGCATGAGTTGCAACCCGGCCCGATGGCTTGAGACCGCGGCTCACCGGTGTCCCGCGGCGCCGGCCCTCTCCGGCGAGGCAGGCCGGCTCACCTTCGCTGAACTCCATCGCCTGACAGACGGGGTCGCCGCCCGCCTGTCTCTCCGTCACGCTTCCGGCGCCGTCGTGCCCCTCCGCCTGCCAACCCGCTGGTGGACGGCGTTGTATCTGCACGGCGTCATGCGACTCGGTGGCATCCCCTTTCCCCTCGCGCCCGGCCTTTCCGGCCACGAGACCGCTGCCTTGCTGAGACAGGCGGGGACCGCGCCCACGGCGGTGGAAGACGGCGTATGCCCGCTGGACCCACCGTCCGCGACGAGGGTGACCGCCCGGCCGCGCTCCCCGGACCAGGTGCAACTCATCGTCGCCACCAGCGGCAGCGGCGGCATGCCGAAAGGCGTGATGCTGAGCGGGGCCAATCTTTGCGCCGCCGTGGAGGCCTCCTCGCAGCGAATCCCCCTCGGTCCTGGCGACCGCTGGCTCGACTGTCTGCCGCTTCAGCACATCGGCGGGCTTTCGATCCTTTACCGTTGCCTGGCGGCGGGCGCGGATGCGGTGCTTCATGAACATTTCGACGCCGAACGCATCTGGCGCAGTCTGCACGGGGATGGCATTACCCACCTCTCGCTGGTGCCGGCCATGCTCGCCCGTCTGCTGGAGGTGGCGGGGGATACCCCGCCCCCAGCCACCCTCCGGCACCTGCTAGTCGGCGGGGCGATGCTCGCCCCAGCCCTGGCCGAACGCGCCGCCGCGTGGCCCTTGTGCGTGACCTATGGCATGACCGAGACCGCCTCGCAACTGGCCACCGACTGCGCCAACGGGGCAGGATGCGGGCAGGGTCAGGTGGGCCGACCCTTGCCAGGCTTCGACGTTGGCATTCGCCGCGGGCGGGTGGCGGTGCGTGGGCCGGCGGTGATGGCGGGCTACGTCAACCCTGCCATGCGGCCCGGCGATGGCCTGCGGGATGGATGGTTCGTCACCCCGGACCTGGGCGTTCTCGACGCCGGTGGCCGTTTACGGATCCTCGGCCGGGCCGACCGCATCCTGGTGAGCGGCGGCGAAAATGTCGATCCGGCACGGGTGGAACGGTGTCTCGAAGCCTGCACCGGCGTGGTGCAGGCCGGTGTTACCGCCGTCACCGATCCCGTCTGGGGCGATCGTCTGGTTGCCTTCATCGTGGGTCCCGCCAGTACCGATGCCGTGGGCCGCTGGTGCCGTGAGCGCCTTCCCGCCAGCCATCGACCGCGGTGCATCGTGTCCGTCCCACATCTGCCCCGTGGCGCCCTCGGCAAGCTGCGGCGCACCCGCCTGCGCGAATGGGCGGAGGCGCACGTTTCGGGCGTCAGTGGGGACGGGTGACGACTGGCGCGGCGTCAGCCAGCGAGGAGGCGGCGCAGGCGGGGCGGCAGCGGCGCCGGGGTGTTGGTCTCCGGGGACAGGTGGACATGGGTCGTGGAGACCACGGCAAGGGTCTCGTCCGCGACGCTCTGGACGCGATGGCCGAGAGTGAAGGCGGTATCGCCCAGACGGGACAGGCTGAGGATGAGGGTGGTCGCCTGACCATGGCGGATGGGATGGCGCCATTCCGCCTCTGCATGCACCAGCGGGAGGCGAACGCCCTGGGCGATCCACATCTCCAGCGGTGCACCCCGTTGTTTCAGAAACGCCTCGTAGGCGTCGTGGGCATGGCGCAGGAGCCGGTCCGGAAACATCACGCCATTTTCATCCACTTCGTGCAGCAGGGCCTCGAACCGGTATTCGAACAGGGACCTCATGCCTCTGTTTCCAGCTGGGGGTCGACGCCGAGACCGGGCGTCGCCGGGGCGGTGAGGTGGCCGTGGATGGCGGTGGGCGGCGCTGCCAGGTCCCGTCGCAGCCAGCGGCCCGTGTCGAGGCCGTGAGCAAGAGGACGGCCGGGATCGTCCACTGCCCGCGCCACATGGGCCGAGGCGTGACCGCCGATGGCGCTCTCCAGCAGGGTGGTGATCACCGCTTCCATGCCGGCGGCCTGCGCCCGCCGGGCCAGCTCCACGGTACGGCGCAGACCCCCTTCGCGGGTGGGTTTGAGCACCAGCCGGCGGCAGGGTGGTGAAGCGAGCAAGGCATCGGGATCGATGTTGCGCAGCGATTCGTCCACCGCAATGGGAAAGGGGCAGCGCCGTTGCAGCCGGTCGAGGCCCGCCGGGTCGGGGTCCGCCAAGGGTTCCTCCACCGCCTCCACGGGCAGGTCGGCCAGGGCATCGAGCATCGCGTCGGCCTCGCGGGGGGACCAGGCGCGGTTGGCGTCGAGCCGCAAGCGCAGGCCGGGCGGGAGATCCATGGCGAGGCGGTGCAGGAGGGTGAGTTCCTCCCGCCAGGGGGCGAGCCCGACCTTGAGCTTCGCCACCGGGTAACCCGCCTTTGCGATCCGGAGCAGGCCGTCGGGCGTAAGATCGGTCAGGGTCCCTGCGGCGGCATTGACGGCGACAGAAGCGCCGGCCTCCGGGTTCAGCCACCGGTCGAGGCCGATTGCGCTATCCCGGCTCAGCAGGTCGAGCAGCGCCGTTTCCACGCCACAACGGGCTGCGGGTGGGGCGTCCTCAGGCAGGGCCTCGACGGCGCCGCGGACGGTAGCACCCTCCAGGCCCCGGAGGTAAGGGGCAAGCCAGGCCAGCGACCGCGCCGGAGGCTCGGTGCCGGCCGCCGGCCACGGAGCGGCGTCGCCGTGCCCGGCCGTTCCATCCGCCGCCTCCAGACGGATCCACCATCCTTCGCGGACATGGCACCGGCCCTGGCCGCTCCGCCACGGCTGGAGGAGGGGGAGGCGATAGGCGATGAGGCGGGCGGCGGCGATGCGCATCAGGGGAGGAGCAGGGTCAGTGTGAGCAGGACGCCGAACAGGGCTTCCAGACGCGCGGTGCGGGCGAGCACCCCGTTGAACTCCCGTCCCGGCGGCAGGCGGAAAACGTCGCGGATCAGCAGCAGCGCCAGCGGCAGGGCGAGCCAGACCAGAAGCCCCTGGCGGCCGAGAACGGGGGGCAGCAGGAACGGCAGCAGTACCAGGGCGGCGTAGAGGCGTCGCGCGCCGCGCCTGCCAAGAAAATGGACGAGCGTCAGCTTGCCGGCGCGCCGGTCGCTGTCCAGGTCCCGATAGTTGTTGACCAGCAAGACCGCGGCCGCGAACAGGCC
>Ga0256841_1000782_pt1 | contig 30393 bp, 25 predicted proteins | sample 356308metaG_FD_185971 | JGI IMG/M metagenome (GOLD analysis project Ga0256841, IMG submission 185971) | Hydrothermal vent microbial communities from Mid Atlantic Ridge, Atlantic Ocean - 356-308 | ecosystem: Environmental > Aquatic > Marine > Hydrothermal vents | place: Atlantic Ocean: Mid... | reverse complement strand
TGGGCGTCTTTCTAATCACTTTTTCCCCTTTCGCTCCTTTCTGTATCGGTTCCTTTGTTTCGTTACCATTAATTTTAGAAAGCTCCTTCTCTCCGAGGAGCATTTCGAGACATAGAATTGCAGCTTCCTTATCCAAAGGCTTATTACCCGCCCCACATTTGGGCGAATGAATGCACGACGGACAACCTATTTCACATGAACACCGGCTGATCAAATTCAGGGTTCTCCCCAGTAATTCTTCAATAACCTCATAGCCTCTAGCCGCAAGACCAACTCCCCCATCATACCCGTCGTAAATGAACACGGCACTTTTCTCAACCTGTGGATGGAAGGGGTAGGCAATCCCACCTATGTCGTTTCTATCACACAATGCAAAAAGAGGAAACATGCTGATAGCAGCATGCTCGATAGCATGTATCCCACCCATGAAATGAAGCCCCCTATCATCCACCCTCTTCTGGATAACTTTATCGATTTCGATCCACAAGCCAATGGTTTCGAATTCGTGAGGCGGTAACTCTAGCGGATAGACCCCAAGAAGTTCCTGACCTCTCAGAAGCCTTTTTTCGTACCCGACAATTCTTTCAGTGACACGAAGTTTTCCAAGGCGAATTACAAAATTTCGAACAGGTTTTGAAAGTAAGACCTCAAGGATCTCCGTTTCTTTTTCGCTCAGTGCCCGGGTAAAATAGTTAACGTTATCCCGTTCAACTTCTATGTTTTTCCTTTTTAGATCGAGGTTTCTAACTATGAACTGCCGACCCCTGTGAAGATACACCGCTCCCGGGTAACATTCCTTTAGTGCCCTGAAGCCATCGGTCTTACCGATACTTATCCATCGGCTATTGCTGTTCTTGACCTCGTTCCTCTTCGTTACGATGTTATATCCTTCTCCTATCCCTCTTATATCCACGCCGCGTTGCGGGTATTTCCTGGGTGAGAACCACTCGTCTGAATAGGCACCAGGCAGCAGCTTGCCCTCTCGAGACAGTAATTCCCGCGTCTCGACATATCTGGCACTATCGTAAACCGGTTCAGTGCCTCGAAGTGGAAGCTCAGCCGCAGCACAGGGAAGGTGACTTTTAAAAATTTCTGAGTTATAGGGGTCTACTATCGCGGCTTCGTATGGTTTGGCAAAGAAGTCTTCCGGGTGATGTACTATATACTGATCAAGCGCATCCGGTTTCGCAATCAGGATAATTGCTGACTCCTGGCCACCTCGCCCCACCCTGCCACTCCGCTGCCAGGTATTTATAACGGTCCCGGGGTATCCGACGAGGATACAGACATCGAGGCCTCCTATATCAATCCCCATCTCCAGGGCACTGGTCGATATCACCCCCTTGATTGAGCCGCTCATCAATTGCCTTTCAATATGCCTTCTTTCTTCCGGAAGATACCCTGCCCTGTAAGCACTTACAACATTTCTGAATTTGGGATAGCTTTGTAAAATCCTGAGGTGAATTACTTCCGTAATGTGCCTCGACTGAGTAAAAACTATGGTTTTAAGCCCTCGATCCATGGCCTTGACCATTAAATTGGCAGCAAGGGTCGTTGAAGTGGTCTCAGTTGGATTTACAAAGAAGAAGTGTTGAGGGGCTCTCGGGGCGCCGCAATCTTCAATAACTTCGAACCTGACCCCGCTTAATATTTCTGCAAGGTTCTTCGGATTGGCTATTGTCGCGGATAAAAAAACAAACTGTGGATCCTTCCCGTGATGGTTTGATACCCTTCGAAGACGCCGTATCACCTGAGCAACATGACTTCCAAATATGCCCCTATAGGTATGAATTTCGTCAAGCACTACAAGTCGAAGTGAATTCAGGAATTCATGCCACTGATGATTGTACGCAAGAAAGGAAAGGTGCAACATATCGGGATTTGAAATCAAAATGTTAGGGGGATTATTCTTGAGCTTCTTTCTTTCGCTTTGCTTTGTATCTCCGTCAAAAATCCCTACCCTTACTGGTTTTTCCTTTGAACAACAACTTGCAATCTCTTTCAAGGATGTAAGCTGATCCTGAGCAAGGGCCTTTATCGGAAAAAGATACAAAACCCGGCTCCCGGGATACTTTTTTATGATCCTGAGCGAATGGAGATGGTAAATCAAGGATTTTCCACTTGCAGTCGGAGTAGAAACAACAACATTTTTTCCCGTCTCGAGGATATCGAGCGCCTTGGCCTGATGTGAGTAAAGTTTATATACCCCGATTTTTTTCAGGACATTCGCGATTTCATCAGGCAAGGGATGCATCAGCCTACCGTATTGGGCAGGTTTTTTCCTCAGGTGTTCATAATGGGTAAGATCAGCGCCAAAGTATTTATCTTCCTTCAGTTTTTTTATAAAACCCTGCATTTATTATTACTCGCTTAGAGCCCCAACTCAGTTCAAACAAACAAAGAAACAAATTCGAATCTTCTTACGTCAACAAGCCCTCTGTCCGTGATTTTAAGTTCAGGTATAACAGGTAATGCCAGAAACGAAAGGGCCATAAACGGGTTGGGTAAGGTACCCCCTAGGTCATGATACGCATTATTGAGACCACCTACCTTTAACACCACTTCCTCTAGGGGGGCATCGGAAAGTAATCCGGCAACGGGAAGGGTCAGAAGCGCCAAAATCTCGGAACCCAGCGAAACCACGAGTCCACCCCCATGGTCAATCAAAGTGTTTACCGCCGTGGCCATTGATTGATCATCACAACCTACAGTTATAATGTTATGAGAATCGTGGGCAACCGATGAGGCTATTGCACCTTTTTTAAGGCCAAATCCCCGGACATATCCGAGACCAATCCTTCCGGAAAACTTATGCCTTTCCAGCACCGCAATCTTGAGAAGGTCTCTCTCTGGATCTGCAGTTACCAGACCATTTCCTATCGGGGTTTCTTCAATTATTTCTTTCGTGTATATCTGGTTTTCAAAAACCTGGATTACTCTCACTTTCTGGCCTTCACAAGGCACAGCAAACTTCTTCTCATCTACCCTGTTTATGTTCATTGAAGAAACATTGTACTTGCTTTCGCAAACATCTGCAGGTGATCCGAGTTTGCCTTCTTTTGCTACAAGTCTTCCTCGCTTAAAAACGAGGTTAGGTTGAATCCCATTTAGAGATTCACAAGTAAAAAAATCAGCTTGATAACCGGGGGCAATCGCACCCAAGTTCCTCAGGGAGAAGTATCGTGCAGGATTTAAAGTTACCATTTGTATTGCAGTCAACGGATCGATACCTTCGTCAATTGCCCTGTTCACAAGGGCGTCCAGGTGTCCAAAGGCCATCAGATCATCAGGATGGCGGTCATCGCTCACCAGCATGCATCTTCGCGACGTTATTCGATTAACAAGGGGTGCAAGCGCAGAGAGGTTTTTGGATTGACTTCCCTCTCTGATCATAATCCACATCCCCTTTGCCAGTTTTTCCTCTGCTTCATAAAGTTCGGTGCATTCGTGATCTGAACGGATCCCGCAGACCAGGTATGCATCGAGACCGCGTCCGGAGAGAGCTGGAGCGTGACCGTCTATCACCCTGCTTTCAAAAAGCTCCAGTTTTTCAATCACTTCGGGAACTCCACCAACTACACCGGGATAATTCATTACCTCCGCTAGCCCTAGGATCCGTTTTTCACGCATGAGATCCTTCATTTCAGAGCCCCCCAGTTTCGCACCTGCTGTTTCCAGGTGAGTTGCGGGAACACAACTGGGAACCATGAAAAAAAAGTCCACCGGCAATGCTTTCGTGGTTTCCAGAAGATACAGTATCCCGTCTTTCCCCAGCACGTTTGCAATTTCGTGAGGGTCAGCTACAACGGCGGATGTCCCGTGAGGAGCCGTGGCCCGTGCGAACTCTGAAGGAATAACCATGGAGCTTTCAATATGAATATGCCCGTCGATCATACCGGGAACAAGATATTGTCCTGCAACATCAATGGTTTCCCCGGCTTCCCGGTCACCAAAACCAACCACTATCCCGTCAAACACTGCAACACTGCAGGACTCAATAAGCCCGTTGAATACGTTTACAACCTGACAATTCCTGACAAGCAAGTCCGCCGGTATTTCATTCCTTGCGGCCTTTATTCTCCGAATCAACATTTCTTCTTTTTTCGTTTTCATTTCTTAAATCTCTGAAAAGCTGGCACCATTGAAAGAACTGACCAACAAGACCAGACCACATTGAGTCAGTAACAACAAACCAAGAAAGTATCTCTTAGGGCTCATTTAAGCCATAGACAAAATTAACCTTCTAATAAGCATTTTCCAAGCATAAAAAAACCTTCCTTTCATTGAGGAAGGCTTGATTGCACATTTCTCTATTTCTTGAAGGAGTGAAGTAATTTTTGTACCTGGCAGTCTTACCTGGAAATGAGAAATAACTTCCGGAGCTCAAAACAATCGCCGGCAAAGATTACATTTTGTACTTTCCGAAATCCTCGGGAGATAGGCTTTCCAACACTTCGGTCCATTTCTTTGCTTCCTCGTCCGTTAGCTCTGCTTCTCCCTTTACAGTTTCAAAACCCTTCGACATCTCGATTACCTCTTCCCTGACATATATGGGCGCCTGGGTTCTCAGAGCTATGGCAATAGCATCGCTCGGCCTTGAGTCAATCCTGGAAACCTTGTCACCATTCTGTATGTAAATAAATGCGTAAAAGGTGTTGTCCCTCAGATCGCAAACCTCCACCTTTTCAACTTTAACCCCGAGGTGGTTCATAAGATCCTTGATCAGATCATGAGTCATAGGCCTCGGGAATTCAATGTTTTCCAGTTGTGTGGCAATGGAGGTAGCCTCCAGGAGCCCTATCCATATTGGCAAAGACCTATCTCCGTCGACTTCCTTGAGAATTATAATCGGCGTGTTGGAGTAGGGATCCATTGTTAAACCAGATACTTTCATTAACCTATTCATTACTCCCTCCTTCAAAAAGAGTTCCTACCGGTACACCACTAGCTGGTTTTCTCTTTCGGAATATCTTTCTTGTTGCGGAAGAAGAAGTTCTCCCTTGAGCGAATGCGCGTACGCCTCGACAATAGTAACAGGAACAAGCTTCCCGATCAAGTTCCTGGAACCATAAAAATTAACTATGTGATTATCCCCTGTTCTCCCGGTAAGTTGTCTATCATCTGCTTTGCTGATTCCTTCAACAAGAACCTCCTGGACGGTCCCGACGAGCTTCTTGTTGCGTTCGAGGGTGATCTTGTTCTGCAATTCCTGTAATCCTACCAGCCTCTTTGCCTTGATTTCTTCCGGAACTTTACCAGGAAATTTCGCGGCAGCCGTACCAGGCCTGTCTGAATAACGAAAAGAAAAAACAGTGTCAAACCTTACTTCTTCAAGCAAATTCAACGTTTCCTGATAGTCCTCTTCGTCTTCCCCGGGAAAGCCAACCATAACATCAGATGAAATACCAATGTCAGGGCAGTAACCTCTAAGCATCTTAACCTTCTTCAAGTATTCTTCCCGGGTGTAACCCCTGTTCATCATTTTTAGAACCTTATTAGAACCCGCCTGTACGGGAAGGTGAATGTGGTGACAGAGGATTTCTATATCACGAAAACATTTCATGAGTTCTTCGGAAAGATCCTTGGGATGAGAAGTTGTAAAACGAAGCCGCAATAGGTTGGTTTCCCCCGCAATTAGTTTAATGAGTTCCGGGAAGGTTACATCTCCATTTTTCAGCCCGTATGAATTTACATTTTGTCCCAGCAGGGTTACTTCCCTGATACCTTTTTCTGTAAGTTGGTTTATCTCCTCGATTATCTCCCGGCTGGGACGGCTTTTTTCTCTCCCCCGTACGTACGGCACTATGCAATAGGTACAAAAATTGTCGCACCCCTGCATTATTGTCACCATGGCAGTGACACTCCCGGCCACGCTACGTTTTACCAGGGGAAGCCTGGGGAAATCTCTTCTGAATCTTGTCTCGACCTGCTTTCTTTTAGAAGCTCTAAACTTCCGGACCAGTTCTGGCAACATATAGAAGGTATCTGTACCAACCACAATGTCTACAAAGGGAAAACGTTCAACCAATATCTCTCTCATCCGCTGTCCCATGCAGCCACCGACAGCAATAACCAGGTTCGGGTTCCTCAGCTTCAACCTTTGAAGCCTTCCTATAAATGAGCAAGCCTTCTGTTCCGCCTTTTCCCGGACGCTACATGTATTTACAAAAATGATATCGGCTTCGTTCAGATTGTGCGTAAGCTCAACATCTTGCAATGTAAAAAGATCGACCAGAGTCTCGGAATCGTACACGTTCATCTGGCAGCCGAATGTCTTGACGAAAAATTTTTCTTTTTGCAACTTTTCAGCTTTCATTTCCCTAAAAAGCCACCTCTGATTCTGTTTCAACAATCTTCAAATTTGCCTCTGCCAGCCTGTTAGCAAGAGTAATTATCATCTTTTTCGCCATGTCAGGATGCTCTTCCAACAACTCTTCTATGCTTTCTCCGGAATAGACCTGAACTATGCTCTTACCGATGGAAGTAATCGTAGCCGTACGCTTTTCCCTAAGAATAGAAGCCATCTCTCCGAAAAATTCCCCCGGTTCAGTTATCCTGGCAATCTCCTTTCCCTGTTTGGTGACCCTGAGTCCTCCTTCCGTGGATACCAACCTGTAGATATCAGTCTCAACGGTACCTTCTTTTATAATTACATCCCCATCTTCGTAAAATTTCAACTTAGGAGGCTCAATGGATATTTCCGGCTCATCACCGGCGGCTACCTCAGTGGTAACTTCAAGCTGTTTCAGTATGGACAGAAAGATTCTTTCGGCCATCTGGGGATGTCTGTACAAAAAGTAGTCTGCTGCGTGAGGACCATAAGAAGCTATTCTTGCATTTTCTATAACCTTAGCGCTGAAGTTGGAAGGGCTATTGAAGAAAATATTTTCCAAGCCAAACACATCCCCTTCAACAAGGGTTCTGACAGTTTTTCCGCGCGCCAGAATGCGAACGGTCCCCTGTAAGATAACGTAAAAAAGCTTCTTTTGCTCCCCTTCCCTAATCACCAGTTCTCCGTGGTTGTAGTTAGTAATCTCAATGGCCGAAATTTCCTTGTCGATACCTTGCTGATCCTGCATACGCTACCTTTTCCTCGTCATCTCATTATGTTAGCTCATCTGGTGGAAAGCAAAATTCTTCAAAATACTCTAGCTATCCCAGCGCTTTCCTTTTTGTCTCCAGAACAACAAAGTACGTAAAACTAACCGCGTCAAAATAATAACCATGTTTCCATGGAAAGCAGACACCAATGACACTCACCAAAACAATACTTACTTAAAGGTCAAACCCTCTGACAATAAGAATTTCCTTTGATATATCCTCTTACCACTGTTTCATTTTTTACCTGAACTCCCTTTTTAAGCTTATCACAGCACGTAAAAAGGGCTAGGTATTACCAAGATAAGCAAGATTGTGACCAAAGATATGTCTGAACCAAAAAAATGGGCTAAGCTACATCTTCATAATACAATAGATCGGGGCCAGCAACTATCAATAACTTTCCAAGCGAATCCTCTCTGGGTGCCATTTCATACCACCCTTCACCTGTCAGGCCTTCTTCAATACTAGTAACTATCAAAACGTTCCCGATTTTCTCTGATTCTTTGAGTATCACAAGAGGCCGAAAATTGTGGAAGGAGTACAGAACAGATTCGTTGGCCAAGAAGAACGCGTAATGCCCAGGATATTCGCTATTTAACTTCTTAATTGCGTTTCGAAGCGCCTGAAGAAAACTAATGTAGGGGTTAAGCCGGAAGCTTTCCACAAGTCTGTCCCTTATATACTCAAAGATTCGAGCTGTATACACACTTACTTCTATCCTGGGATCATTAATGGTCCTGTATGAAACTATGTTATCCACAACCCCCACATGAGCAAAAAGCCAGGAATGGTCCAGAAATGTTAAACTAAAAGGATGATTATGGGCACTATGCTTGCTTCCACTCAGCGGGCAACTCACGTGAGAAACGATTATTCTACTATCTATGACTCGAGCCAGGCGCTGAAAACTTTCATGCACCTGATCACTGTCAAAAACCTGTTCGGACGACCTCTCAACAAAAGCAACATGCTCTCTGAAAAATCCTATGCCCCAACCAGTCATATTGCGCCTACTCTTCTCTGCAAAAATAGGCAAATACTTCTTGGGTGTATAGTTATATCCCGCCGATATTGCCAATATGTCACACACATCCCCCCCTCTTTACCTGACGGTGTCCGGTTTTTTAATTTCGTAGAGTTTATCCGCGGGGAATTATCCGTTTTTTATCATCAGTGATTTCATCAACATCTATTGTGCGGATGCACATTCATGTTAACCCACCTGATACGATCCTTATAGCCGAGCGCCAAGTATATTTTGTACATCGTTTGCAACCACTTGTTGGCAGCTGGGTAAAAATCAATTACCTGTATGTTCCCCGCACTCATTTCTACAAGGAATTGAGTAAAAATAATCCACTGCATCGCTTCACTTATGTCTTTCAATATTGCAGAATGGTATCTAAATTCAATAGTTGAACGATACCAGTACGAATGAAGATTAAGACCATGGTACCTTGTTTTGTCGTAACGGGGATTCCGGGCTGCTTCAGGATCGTACCTGTTCTCTTTCGAATACCATAATTTCTTTATAAAAGAAACCCCGTTGGTCATCTCATCGCAGGGAATTTTCAGGATTTTTTCTACATCTAACTCCATGGGCTTACAGGTTTCTGAATTGTTACGATCCCCTGGAATCAACAAGTAAAAGTAGGTCTCCATAGGATATACAATACGCACAAGTTCCTTTAACTCACGACATCCGTACCGTTTTCTGTCCACACCATGATGAACGTGGAAACCACAGGTGCGGTTAATATTCACCTTTTCAATGCTGCAAAGGAATTTAAATGCTGAGTATACTTCAACTAACCCGCCAATACCACGTAGTACGGGGCTCACAAATTCTGCACCACCCATACCACGTATCGATGTATCGTCCTTGAAGTGCCACGTACTTGCGTCCGCGCCAATATTTAAGTTGTAATCTTTTGCAAGATCATCCAGGAAGCGCCCATCATTTGACCGAGACCTAATACAGTATGGTTTTATGATTCCTTCATCAACGGGGGTCATCAGGTAGTCAAGCCCGAAAAACTCGATTTCAACGCCAAAGGGCCGATCCGTAAAATACTGCAACATCGGATATCGATTTTTGAGCTGGAGAACGAGCCACTGCGGCACCATCAGATTACTAGCCTCCTACAGAACATATAACACAATTTATTTGCTAAACACCGAAAGTGTCAAGTGGAAAGAAGATAGATTAAAGTTGTAATAACGCTTGTATGGTGGTAAGTGGGATAAAAAGGGAAATTTCTTCGATGCGGAGGTGAAAGAAGTCCGGGTGAAGCCGAATTATTTCTTGAAACGAACCTTGATTGATGCACCCACACACGATGTTTTCAGGTGGCATGAGAGAGATGGCGCACTGGAAAGGTTAAGTCCACCGTGGGACCCAATCAAAGTCATCAAACGTGATCACGGCATAAAAGATGGAGCTTGTGCCCTGCTTCAGATGGGACCTGGCCCTCTTAAAATTCGGTGGTTGGCCACTCATAGAGATTACGAGAAAAACCGAATCTTCAGGGATATCCAGGTAAAGGGGCCCTTCTCTCACTGGGTGCATACTCACAAGTTCTATCCCCGGGGAAGACATAGGACCCTCCTTGAAGATTGCATAGAATACAAGTTACCATTTCACCCGCTCACAAGGTACCTTTTTGCAGGACTAATCCGAAAAAAACTGAAAAGGATCTTTACCTACCGACATGAAACGCTAGCAAAGGATTTTGAAACTTTGCTAAGATATCCCGTGAAACAACCCGTGACCATTGCCATTACAGGGGCAAGTGGCTTAATCGGGGCAAGCTTGGTTCCGTTTCTAAAAACGGCCGGACACAGGGTAAAATGCTTTCAAAGGCACCAGGTTAAATCTAACAATCAACCCTACTGGAACCCTGACACAGGAGAGATAAATCCAGAAGACCTTGCCAATTGTGATGTTGTGATCCATCTTGCGGGAGAAAACATAGGCAAAGGGCCCTGGAGCAAGAAGAAAAAAAGGCGAATTCTTGCAAGCCGGATTCGTAGCACTCGCCTGATTTCCAAAGTCATATCCGAATTAGACTCTCCCCCCGAAACCTTTATTTGTGCATCTGCCATAGGGTATTACGGCAATAGGGGTGAGAAGCTTCTAACCGAAGAAGATTCCCCCGGCGAAGATTTTATCTCCGAAGTGTGTAGAGTATGGGAAAACAGCACCATGGCAGCCAAAAGAAAGGGAACCAGGGTTATCCATCTTCGTATTGGCATCGTGTTAACTCCCGCTGGAGGAGCACTGAAAAAACTTATGGTTCCTTTTAAGATGGGACTTGGTTCAAAAATCGGTTCCGGGAAACAGTACATGAGCTGGATATCCATTGATGATGTCCTTGGCGCCATCTACCACATCATCATGGTGAAAGAAATAGCAGGGGCGGTGAACCTCGTTTCACCCAAGGCTGTGAGAAACGAAGATTTCGTAACTATTTTGAGCAAGGTAGTTGAAAGATCACTTCGGATGAAACTTTCCGAAAATACAATTAAGGCAGTTTTCGGACAGATGGGAGATGAACTCCTTTTGTCCAGCACCCGCGTTTTTCCGAGAAAACTACTAGATTCAGGTTATAGGTTCAGATATCCGAAACTCGAAGATGCGTTGAGACACGTTTTGGGTAAACGAAAATAAAAAGAATTCTATGCGAGATGTGAAATGAGTTCAAAACTTAAGATCACCTTTTTCTTTCTGATGTCATTGGCAATGTGTTTCGGTTTTTTTCACCTCTTTGTACACGGAACAAGGTATAATTTTGACAGGTTGCATATCTTTCTTTTCAATCTCTGTAGCGGTGGAACGATTGTACTTTATTACACTGAAGGACTTCAAAATCCTTCCCACAAAGTTTTGACTTTCCTCCTACTCAGTATCTCCTACGCCCTCCTAACTTTTTTTGAATACTACGTACCCGCAATGGTTGTTGCCATTATCCTTGCTACCATTGTTGAAAGCATAAGGGTTAAGGCTTTTTCGTTTTTTCCTTCAGATTTTTTCAAGTTCGAAGTGCCTGTTTATAAAAAGTTCCACCAGGCATCTCTTCTATGTCTTTCCATGGGACTCGTTATTTCAAGTGGAGTAATTTTAAATAACATATACCTGAAAGTTATAAAGTTGCCCAAATTTCAACTTGATACATTTTTTCTCGGGTTTTCTTTTCCACTGTCACTTATTACCATGTCGGTAATGTTCTCCCTTATCAGGACAGACTTCGGCAGGTTGATAAAGGTTTTGAAAAATATTGGTTTCTGGGTGGTAAATCTTGGTGTTATTACATTTTTTCTCTTCATTCTCCTGGAAATGGAGATTCCTCAACTGATCATTGCAACCATACTGTCAGCTTGCGTTGTTATGATATTTGTGCTCTACAGGATTCTGGGAGTCGAGGAACAACAGAAAAACTTTCTCACTTCAGGCATGGGTTTCCTCCTTTGCACTGCCATAACAGGGATGCTTTATATCGCATTACACCTATCGCCAGGATATGATAGTTTCAAGGGACAAGTTGTATTGCGCATACACTCTTTTGTATCCCTCTATGGTTGGAACTTGAGTGGGTTAGCGGTAATATGCCGATACAACGATTTTCCTATAAGATTACATTCAAAACACGTCATCTGGTTGCACTGGATAACAGTTTTAATTCTGGCACCATACGGCTACTACTCTAGACCTGTGGCCATCGTGGCGATCGCATCTTACTGCGTGCTATTATACCTGATACTATTTAGCCAGGGTTCTCAGCGAATCAAGGAAATGCTACAGTCGGAAATCCCGGTTTCTGCGTTATAAGATGCAGGTATTCTCTTGACACCAGTATCGTGCATCTGGTAAACGAAACTTATTGGTGCGCGTGTAACCCATCTAATTTAAACCGATTATTCTTCAGTATTACTCTAGCAAGAGAGGGATTTCTCTATTGCCACGTGAGGAGGTGATTACCATAAACGCATTGCACTAAGGTATTAGGGGCTATTTTAAACAAATCGCACAGAAAGGGGGATGTTATGAAGAGAGCCTTTGTCGCCGGTGCACTACTATTACTTTTTCTTGTCCTTCTTTTCCCGATCAACGTAAACGCTGCAGGTTTCTACGTCGATCTTCACGATGCTAAGGGAATGGCACTCGGAGGAGCGTTCATAGCCCAGGCAAACAATCCCAGTGCCATATTCTACAACCCCGCAGGAATGACACAGCTTCAGGGAACACAAGCTTCTCTTGGTTCTACTTTTATTATGCCTACTACAGAGTTTGATAATTATGATACCGGACACAACACCGAAGTTGACGACAACACGTGGTGGCTTCCTTACTTTTACATAACCCATAAGTTCAGTGATCACCTCTGGATCGGTTTTGGCAATTTTTCAAACTTTGCTCTCGGGACCGAGTGGCCGGCCGACTGGGAAGGTAGGTACAATTCGTATGAAGCAACAATAAAAACAGTAACCATGAACCCCAACGTGGCATACAAGTTTAATGACAAGTTTTCCATTGCGGCAGGACTTCAGATCCAGTACCTGGACGTTAGGATGAAAAAGAAGATAGGGATAGAAAATTTGAGAAGTGCAGTAGCCCAGGGACTGGCAGCAGGAGGTGTACCAGCCCCCATTGCTTCGGCAGTGGCATCACAGCTAAACAACGACCCGTCCTCCGATATCAAGAACGAATTAAATGGGGATAACTTTGGATACGGTTTTAACGTTGCGCTGAGGGCTCAACCCACTAACTGGCTAGCTCTCGGTATTTCTTATAGAAGTGAAATAAGGCATCATATTGGTGACGGTGATGTGGAGAACAGTCACCAAGAAGCCATGGCTGCTGAAATAGCGCAAGTAATTTCCGGGAACCTCGGCTTGCCGTACCAGGTTGTGTATCAGCAATATTTACAAGCCCTGAATCAAAGTTTTCCTGACACCGGCGGCTCCGCTACACTCACCATGCCACAAACTCTCTTTTTAGGGGCGGCCGTGAAACCGATCAAGCCTTTAACTATTGAAGTTGCAGGCTACTGGACAGGCTGGAGCAGCTGGGATGACCTTACAGTACATTTTGATGATGCTATTGGTGGAAGCACGGTCTCAGACACGAAAAAAGACTGGAACGATGTCTGGGGATGGAGGATAGGATTAGAATATCTCTATAAAAACTGGGCATTCCGGGTGGGTTATGTTCATGATGAATCACCCATACCTGATGATACACTGGATTTTATGGTTCCTGCTGATGATAGAGATCTCTACAATTTTGGTCTAGGATACACCCACGGCAACTTCACCATAGATGGCGCCTATACCTACCTCGTTATAGATGACAGGGATGTGAGCTCAAACTCCACGATACATCGTCCTCAGGGTGAACTCCACGATGGACATGCGCACATGTTTTCAATAACTCTTGGTTACAAGTTTTAGCTAAGTAATAGGTCAATCTAAATTGCGTTCCCGGGATAACTTGTCCGGGAACGCTTTTTAATTTTAAAAAGGGAAGGAGTGCAGGAAATGAGTCAGGACCTCAAAAAAATGTATAGAACCGTGATGGAAGATCATTTCCCGGAAAAAATGGCCATCACATTCGGCGACCAGACTCTCGTTTACAAGAAAAGAACATGGAAAATACCGGACGAAAAGACGGGAGAATTGATTGAAAAGGGGCTTCGCTACGGGGAAAACCCAGGCCAGGAAGCAGCCTTGTATGAACTGGTAGATGGAAATCTAGTGCTTGGCGATTGCCGTTTTATAGAGCCAGGCAAAGGCCTCACAAGCGCTATTACCGAAGAAGACATGCTACAGGCTGGGAAACACCCAGGGAAAATCAACCTCACAGATGTCGACAACGGCCTCAACATCCTTAAGTTTCTCCAAACTAAACCGGCAGCAGTAATACTGAAACATAACAATCCCTGTGGTGCCGCATGCGCTGACACTCTTGCCAGTGCCTACGATAGGGCTAACATGGCGGATAGAATTGCAGCCTTCGGAGGATGCGTAGTGTTTAACCGTCCCGTGGACAAAGAAACGGCAGAGCTTATTTCTCAAAATTACCTTGAAGTTGTCACGGCACCTGACTACGAAGAAGGCACCTTAGATATCCTGAAACAAAGGAAAAACTTACGGGTTATAAAAATAAATCGCCTCGATAAACTACAGGAATACTGCCATTACCGCTTTGTCGACTTTAAGTCATTGATCGACGGCGGATTGATTGTTCAGCAATCCCCGTTGAATAAAATCCTTAAAAAAGAAGATTTTCAACTTGCAGAAACGACACACGAGGGCAAAGTATACAGGATCAAACGCGAACCCACTGAAAAAGAGTATAACGATCTACTGTTTGGCTGGTTCATAGAACAGGGAGTAACATCGAATTCCGTAATATACGTAAAAGACGAAGTTACCGTTGGTATCGGGACCGGAGAGCAGGACAGAGTAGGGGTTGCCGAAATAGCCGTGTTTAAGGCTTACCAGAAATACGCCGATGCCCTTTGCTTTAAAAAATACGGTATTTCCTACAAGGACCTTGAACTGGAAATCGAGAAAGGGAAAAGAGATAAAACGATCAAGGATGAAATCGATGAACAGACAAAAGAAGCCAAAGGCGGACTTATAGGTTCATCAATGGTTTCAGACGCTTTCTTCCCGTTCAGAGACGGGGTGGATGTAGGAATCAGGCAGGGTATTTCAGCAGTTGTACAGCCCGGAGGTTCACTACGAGACTGGGAAGTAATAGAAGCATGCAACGAAGCCAACGTTACCATGGTATTCACCGGGCAGCGGGCTTTTAAACATTAGTGGTACGATTCCTGAATATTGCGTCAAACAAAAAGCCTAAAACACAGTCATTGCGATCCCGCACCCACTTCCTGCGAATTGTAGGAGCAACGGCAAATAGTCGTATTTGAAGTAGGTGCGGGATCCTCGCAATGACCGGTTTTTAGTAAGAGCTTCCACGGATTTATACCAAAAGTGCGTGCTCAAGCCTGCCTTTAACCGGTAGAACTCATTCTTGAGGTATTCCATTCCATGCTTCCACCAAATTCTGGGATACCCCCAGTTGGTCAAGTACCCTTGCTACAATGAAATCCGCCAAATCTTCAATCGTTTTAGGCTTATTATAGAATCCTGGCATTGCGGGAAGAATAGTAACACCCATCTTTGATAATTTTAGCATGTTTTCAAGATGAATTGAGTTTAGAGGGGTCTCTCGAGGAACAAGGATAAGCTTTTTCCCTTCTTTTAAACAAACATCTGCACAACGATGGATAAGATTAATGGAAGTTCCGTGAGCTACAGCACTCAGCGTGCCCATGCTGCATGGAATAATTACCATTCCCGCCAGCGGGAAGGATCCACTTGCTACTCTGGCAGCAAAATCCTTGTAATCATAACGTATTACATCATCTCTCACAAGATCACGTGTTCCTAGTCCAAGCTCAAGCTTTAGTATTTTCTCGCCTGCACCGGAGACAATTAAATGCACCCTTACTTTGCTTCCTGCAAGTTCATCTAACAGCCGCTTTGCATATATTGCCCCGCTGGCACCGGTTATGGCCACTACAAAATGCCCCGGCACTTTTTCAGTTGAATCTGAACGCATTATTATCCTTTAACCAGTTCCACGTATTCCTCGTATGCCTGATCACCACTTAGCTTCTCATGCACAATGGAACAAATAGCTCTTAGGAGTGAAACAGGGGACTCATCCTGAAAAACGTTTCTGCCGATAGCAACACCCCTTGCTCCGGATCCCATCCATCCTGCAACTTTGTTTAAGAAATTCTTAACATCCCTTACTTTCCCACCACCGGCGATAACTATCGGGACAGGACAATGTGACGCAAGCCCCTCAAGGGTATTTAGATCCTCAGGGGAAGCAGTTTTGATAATATCGGCTCCAAGCTCCCATGCAACTCTTATGGCATGCGCTATCGATTTATCAGATACAGGTTGCGTAACATTTAGCCCTCTAACATACACCATCACCAACAAGGGCATTTGCCACCTGTTGCATTCATCACTTACCATTCCTAAATCTTCGAGCATCATGTGCTCATTTTCGTTCCCAAGATTAATATGCACAGATACTCCGTCTGCCCCGAGTCGCACTGCTTCCTCTACCCCAGCTACAATTACCTTTTTGTGAAAATCAAAGCTAAGCTGGGTACTGGCAGAAAGATGAAGAATTAATCCGGGTAAATGTAAATCCATTTGGGAAGCTATACCGAAATTACCCTTGTGGAGAATAACAGTGTCAGCTCCCCCTTTGATGGCCCTTTCCAGAGCAAGTTTCATATCCTCTAGCCCTCTTATAGGCCCACAACTCACTCCATGATCCATGGGGGTAATTACAGTTTTCCCGTCACTCCCAAGAATTCTTCTTAACCTGATTGTTTTACCGCCCATCCCGAAAACCTCTCCCCAGGCCAATTGGCCCCAAAACTTTCTTTTCAACCCTCATTCCCTTCAGATGGCAAGCCACAAGGAACCATGAAAATCCGTCATTACTTTGCGTAAGTAGCATAACTTTTAGGAAGCTCTGATTAATTCCGATTTCTTGGGCTACCAATCAATTAAACAAGTAGGACGAACACAATTCACAAACCGTCATTCCGGCCGGAGCGAAGCATAGAGCCGGAATCTGGGATTCTCTCGCTGGATGCCGAATCAGAGCCTGCCCCCGACTGGATCAGGGGTCCGGCATGATGTGCAAGAGGCCATTGACAAAGTAAGTAATTAATCAGAGTTTCCTTTATTTCAGCTCTACCGATAAAAGCAAATTTCTGGCTTCTCCGAAAGCATCTTACACTCGACCAGGTACGAAAAAAAGAGATCAAGACCCTCTAAATATTCCTCACTTAAATCATAGCTCAGTTGTTCAAAATATTCCAGGCACTCTGAAAAAGAAAGAATATTTCCCCGAGAAGCCTGCTTGGCAACAAGCGACAGATGGTTAAGACCAAACTCCCTGGCTTTTAGCAAGGCCCTGTATGCAACTTCCAAATGACCGTTGAGTCCGGTAATGATATCTCTATTAATCACCCACACCGCAAAAACAAAAGGCTTTCCTGTCCACTCATACCAGGTACTCCCAAGATCCACCTCGTATCTGTACGCCTTCATCTTTCTTAGCCTCAGAGCATCATCACCGATCGCCAGAAGGGCTGAATGTCTGTTACACTCTACCGGGTACTCAACTGCCCTTGTTTCTGTGTAGCGGGGACTTGCATACCAATATCTATTAAAGAGAAGTTTAAGCAGGTAGACGGAGGTATACGATTTACTCGTTACCAGAATTTCCCTGCCATCTAGCTCCCGTATCGGATAGTTTGAAAAAAGTACCACGCTTTTTACTTCTCCTACAGAACTTATAGAAAGGCCCGGAACGAGAAGGTACTTGCGATAGTTGTGGCCGTATTCGAGTGATGACACTGCACTGATACCTAGTTCGCCCCTTGACATCATCCTGTTTAGCTCGCTGGGAGAACCTTCTACTATTTCAAAAGGATGCTCTACGACTCCCTTTTCCAAGGCATAGTAAACGGGAAGAATGTTCAGAAAACCAATTTTACCTAGCTTTAGACTCTGGTTTGCTCTATCCATTGAACATCTCCTGCTCTTCCCCGCGCAATTAGCTCTGGATATACCTCCTTTACTAAACTGGTTCGCAGAGGAACCTTAAGCAAAAACGCCTTCTTACCAACTTCAAGGCTCCCAACCTCCAAGTGAATCCCCAGAATTCTGGCTCCGTTTATAGTCCCCATTTTCAAGGCATCTTCAGGGTGAATCCCACACTTGTTAACAATAACGTGCATTTCGTTAAAAAGATTCAAATCGGACGTTGATGCAAGGCTGTCGGTTCCGAGACCACACAGCAATCCGTTTTCCAGGAATTTTTTTACCGGGGGCAGTTTGCCACTTATGTATTTGTTGCTTCTCACACATACCGACACGGCAACCTTGTTCCGAGTCAAGATAGAAAGGTCTTCATCATTCACGTAGACCAGGTGCACCGCCAGCGTTGATTCATCCAGTACCCCTAATTTATCAAGATACTTGACAGGGCTGCACAGGGGAGGAGACCACGAGGAGCTCCACTGACCACGTTCTTCCAGCAATTCTTTACATGGGCCTTGGCCGGTCATGAGAAACTCCACCTCTTCCTCGTGTTCCGCCACGTGGATACTCATCAATTTACCCCGTTTTCGATTCCACTCTTTCACCTCCCAAATTAAAACCGGAGACGTGGAATAGACGGCATGAGCCGACAGGTTCAACACCGAAGAGCTATCTTGCGGCTCCATTTCATTCTTTATCAGCTCTTCAACATCCTTCCTGTCCCTGAAAACTTCATCTAAGCTGCCCAGGGCAAATCCTAGTGCCTCTAGAAAAAAAACCGAGATGCCACTAAAATCTTTGAGAAGCCTGTAAACAGAGAAATCATTTCCAACGTCACCAACGGCAACTGTTCCGGATTGGAAAAGGTTTACAAGGGCTTCACGGTAACTTTGCCTGATAGGGTGGGAATCAATTTCGGAACGAGCCTTCAGAAGTTCCCTTACCCAACCAATGAACCCACCTTCATTTTTCTTTTTCCCAAGTTCTCTCAAAAAAGAAAGCTCGAGGTGGGTATGAGTGTTTACAAGTCCTGGCACCAGGGCTGCTTCCCCGTGATCAACTACAATTGTATTCCCCAACGCCCTTACTTCATGAAACTTTCCCAGGCCAACGATTCGACTATCCCTTACCGCCACGGCACCATTTTGAATCGTGGGCCGAGAAACGGGTACAACCCATTTTGCCCTATGCACAACCAGATTATTCATCAATCCACCAGTTCATAGTACATATTCCGCCTTCTCGGAACAAATCCTGCCGTTTGTATGATGGCCTCCAGTTCTTCTATGGAAAGCCTGAACCTCACCCCCGCTGCCGCGACAACATTTTCTTCGATCATGGTGCTCCCAAGATCGTTGGCACCAAAAAAGAGTGCAAGTTGAGCCACTTGAGCACCCATTGTAACCCATGAAGCCTGGATGTTAGGGATGTTATCAAGTACAATACGGGAAATGGCGAGGGTCCTGAGATATGTCACGGCCGTGGACTTGGGTACCGATATGGAAGTGTTCTGAGGCTGAAACGGCCACGGGATAAACGCGGTAAAGCCGTAAGTTCTCTCCTGTAATTCTCTTATTAAAAAAAGGTGTCTCAGTCGATCATCCGGCGTTTCAACGTGGCCAAACATCATGGTTGCAGTTGTTTTTAGACCCTGATTATGAGCCTCTTGCATCACGGAAAGCCATTCCCGGGCAGTGCACTTTCGGGGAGAAATCTTTTTTCTTACCGCGTCAACCAGAATTTCTGCCCCGCCGCCGGGAATCGAATCAAGACCCGCATCTTTTAGTCTTCCTATTACCTCCCCAATTGAAAGGTTGGAAACATTGGAAATGTGATAGATTTCAGGAGGCGAAAAACCATGAACGTGGATATCAAAATTTTCCTTTATAAACTTCAAGATACCTTCATAGTACGATATATCCAGTTCCGGGTGTAGTCCTCCCTGGATTAGTATTTGTCGACCACCAAGCTCCAGCGTTTCTTGAATCTTCTTATACAGATCTTCTCTCGCAATAACATAACCCTCCGGGTCTCCAGGAGGACGATAAAAAGCACAGAATCGACAGCCAGAAATGCAAACGTTCGTGTAATTAATATTGCGATCAACAATGTAAGTTACGATGGTATCAGGATGAAGTTCTTTCCTCCTGAGATGTGCCAGTTCACCAAGCACGTGAAAACTTCCCTTTTCATAAAGAAGTTGAGCCTCTTCGAAACTGAGTCTCTCAAGACTCTCGGCTTTCTTTATGCAACAATCGAGATCCATCCCTCAGAACCCCCACCCTAGGCAGCCTTTCTCACTATATCAAAATAGGTATCTCTTTCCACAGCTTCAAATCCCGCTTCCCTTATGACCCTTATGAGTTCGCTTCTCGTCAGCGCTTGATCACTTTCAGCTCCAGCCATATGCCCGATTTTCTCCTCTATGACAGTTCCGTCCAGGTCATCCGCTCCAAAATGAAGCGCTACCTGCGCAGTGTTAATCCCAAGCATTATCCAGTACGATTTAACATGAAGTATATTATCCAGGAGAAGCCTTGAAACCGCTATGGTCTTCAAGCAATCAATCGGAGTAACCTTGGCAAGGTTGGACAAGGAGGTGTTGGAAGGCTGGAACGCAAGCGGAATAAAACAGATAAAGCCACTTGTTTGATCCTGCAGATCTCTCAGTCTTAGTAGGTGATCGACCCTTTCCTCTATGCTTTCCACGTGCCCGAAGAGCATGGTAGCATTGGACCTAATCCCAATTTTATGAGCCAGCCTTGATATCCTCAGCCATTCATCACCACTTATTTTTTCTGGGCAAACCATTTTTCTTACCCTGGGACTGAAAATTTCGGCACCTCCCCCGGGAAGCACGTCAAGGCCAGCGCTTCGGAGTTCCTGAAGGACTTCCTTTTCACTCAAGCCACTCAACTTGGCAAAATGAGCAATTTCCACAGCTGTAAAGGCCTTGAGTGTAACATCAGGTCGTAATTTTTTAATCTCCCGAAGTACGTCTAGGTAGAAGGAAAAAGGTAGCGCGGGATGGCACCCCCCTACTATGTGAATTTCCGTGATGGGGTCATTAAGCCGCTCTTTCACCTTGTCCAAAATGTCCGCAACGGAAAGCTGAAAAGCCTGGGGTGAGCCTGGAGATTGCCCAAAGGCACAAAACCTGCAACCGTTTCCACATATGTTGCTATAATTAATATGTTGATTAATCACGTAATATGTGCGGTTTCCGTGGAGTTTCCTTCTCACGTAATCCGCAAGAAGTCCTACAGCGCGAAAATTATCCGTTCGAAACAGCTTAACACCGTCGTCAAAATTCAAACGCTCTCCCGCTTTTACTTTTTGCCAAATGTCAAACAATCCGGCACCCTTTAAAGTTCTCTCCATTTCCATTTCTTCTGTCCCCTAGTCTTTGAACCCCCGTTTGACCAGGTCAATTACCTGCTTGATTTTCTTTTTTATTTCTTCCCTTCCGGATCCATGGATTGTTCCTTCAGAATCAAAAAAGGGAACCGCGTAGGCCTGCATGAAACGGTCAAAAATTGCATCCAGCATGAAAGCTGCAATATCAGGATCGAGGTCTGCCCTAATTTCACCACGATGAATACCTGTTTCAATAAGAGGCTTCAAATAATCCACTGAAAACAATCGAATTTTTTTCAGGTATCTATCTCTTGCGGGAAAATCTTCCTGGAAAACCATCTTAAGGTAGATCCGATAGAGCTTGGGATGGTTTTCTATAAAAGAGATTCCTTCCATGAGGGAAGCTTCAACCCGGGAGTAAAAATCGAGGTGTTCCGTGTCTCTTTTTACTTTCTTGAGACTAAACCTGACTGTTTCTATAGCGTAATCAAAAATGTAAGAAAAAAGTCCCTCCTTGCTCCCGAAATACTGGAATATTGAGCCCTTAGCTATACCAATGGCTCGGACAAGCCGGTTGATGCTTGCGCGATGGAATCCCCAGGCAGCAAATTCATCAATGGCTGCTGAAAGTATTCTTCTTTGTTTTTCCCTATCGAGCCTAAGGAAAGTTTTCCTGGCACCGGATTCCATTTTTCTCCCCTCTATGACCACCTGGTCATTTTAGCGGTTTCCTAAACCTGTGTCAATCAAAAACGGGCAAGGGGAAACCATTGACCGATAGTTCTAAAAAAACTCTAATAAACCGGGGCTTTTCAGAAGCAAGAATCAGTTAAACAAGTAGCACGAGCACACAAAATCCGTCATTCCGGCCGAAGCAGAGCGTATTTTGAGGGCCGTCCTGACTAACTAAGTGTATCGAAGGGCCGGAATCCACTTCCATGAAAACTAAATGCCCGATCGGATCCAGCATCACGTGCAAGAGGGCTTTTGTATTTGAGCAATTACCCGAATTCGTGATCGTTCACCCGGGCTGCAGATGCAAGGAAGAGCCCGATGGACGGTAGTAAACTACGACCGGCGGGAGATGACGCCGAAGATGAGGTACAGGTGGACGACCCGCAGGGCGTAAAAAGATTGCTTGACAAGGTGAAAAATAATCCACCCTGGTATGTGGCCAATAGTGAGCAATTTAGACATGTCATACAAATTACCCATAAAATTTTGTCACGGATTCAGGAATTAATCAGGGGTTCAGTAAATAAAAAAAGCCCCCGGCCTTGCAAAGTAATACGCAGGGGGCTAATTAACACCCAGCTCATGAATCTTTGCTGTTACTCCTTTATCTGAGACTTTCTATGCTGGTAGTAAGCGTTTCTCACCGCCACGTAAGGATCAACTGCAGACTCTATCAAGTCTTCGTACTCGCCCAAGCTTAAGGAAGTTTCATTAACCTGCCATCCAGCGTTTACCTCAACATCGGTTTCTAAGTCAGGTACCAGGTAGGAAATGGGATCAAGTAGAAAATCACCGATAAGTCCGATGGTGTCCCTTGGGCTGGACGGTCCCAAAATTGGCCAATCTATGTAGAATCCCGGCCCCATTCCGTACCTGCCCAGGGTTTGTCCGAAATCCTCGTCATATGGCTTGAGGTTAAATTCTCTTTTTGCAACGTCAATCAATCCTCCCACTCCAGCAGTGGAATTAATAAGGAACCTCGAAAGCACTATCCCAGCCCTCTTGGGCTTGCCCTGCAACAGGTTGTTAACGAACCTTATGGGCATTCTTATGTTATGGAAAGCATTCCTTATTCCCTTTCGAAGTGGTTTGGGAACAAAGAACTTGTACACTTTTGATACCGGCTTAAGCAGCCAGAAATAAAGCTTATCGTTGATTTGGAAAAACAACCTGTTTATGGGCTGAAGCGGATCCTTTATCTGGTCCTGGACCTCTTCTCCCGAGTTACTTGCAAAGGTATTATCAATACCTTCAGCATGTGCTCGTGTTATACAAAATTTGCTGCAGTTCGGAATACCCGGGATGCTTACAAACGACATAATAAACGTTAACATGACAGAAAAGAACATCACCGCCAGCACTTTTTTCCTGTAATCCATGAACTGTCTCCTTGCTAAAAAAACCTAATGTTGCAATTTACTTCTTTAACTAAAACTATGGATAGGGATAATATCAAAGGAAACACCAAATTCCGCTAAATTCACAATTTTACAGGCAGTCAAAAAAACCAGTCACCGATAAACACCGGATCTAATCACATTATAGGCAACATTCGTGCCACAGCTCAACTAAAATTATCATGCCCAATTTGCCCGCTTTCATACCTATATCCACCAGCTCTAGAACAGTTTTAACGGGGATCATTCCTCGTGTAAATCAACTTCAAGTGTCAAAAATTTAACGCCCCTGCTCCGTAAATTGAGTAAACGTACTTCTTCTTGACACAGCCATAGAAGAGTTGTTATCTGGAAACATGTCTTTCATTGGGACGAAAAAGAAAAAGCTTTTTAGAATTTACAAGGAATTTAATAAAGAAGCAAGAAAATACATTCATCTTGCCGTATGTAAGGCAGGATGTGCGGATTGCTGCATTGATGTTGGAAACATTGACATAACCACACTCGAAGGGCTAGTTATTCTTGATCACCTTAGAACACTGCCACCATCACAGCAGAAAGCTTTAAACCAGCGATTGGAAGGAAATTTCTGGAGCAAGCAACAACGAAAGCGGTTAAGGTGTCCATTTCTGAGCGAAAAAAACGTCTGCCAGATCTATAGCGTGAGACCCTTTAGCTGCAGGAGATTGTTTTCCTTTGAAGTATGTGGACCAAGGGGCCCAGTACTTCCAAGGAAGTTGTGGGAAACCGGGGAAAAAGCCCTACATAAGATTTATAAGCTCGACGAGTTTGGGTATTCTGGACACATATCTTACGTGTTGAGAATCCTCAAGAATCCAGAGTTTCACAAAATCTACACGCATAAAGAATCCTTACCTGAAAGAATTGAAAAGGAAATCAGGAAATATGACCTCATGGCTAACCGTAATTTACTGAACAAAACCCGAGTCCTAAGGTTGGAGAAAGGTTTAACCCAGAGCTGATACCACCAATTTCTTTCTTACTCCGGTTTGACCCTCACCGGATAAAATCCTATAAATAAACCCCACGAAAAAACTTTTTAAACGTGTAATCTCTTAACAATCTAAGTATAATGCCAGGAATTTTAAACCAACCACTTTGAGTAGGGGAGGATTTTCGGACATGAGCCATATAAGCCAACAGGAATTGAACACGCTGGATCTCTCAACAGTTGATCCCAATATGATTAAAGAAATTATCTCGTCTCTTCACCCTGCGGATGCTGCTGAAAAATTGAGCAGCCTCGATGAAGATCAACTTGCAGAATTTTTCCAGGACCTGGACCTTGAAGTGGGAAAAGAAATTTTTGAGTTCCTCCCTCCCGAAAAGCAAAAGGCTATTCTCCCCAAGCTCAATAGAAGTTACCTCTCCGAACTTATCTCCGTAATGAGCCCTGACGACCGGGCAGATCTTGTGGAAGAATTAGATGAAGAATTCCGCGAAGAGATTTTATCAACCCTGGTCCACAAGGAACGGGAAAATATACAGGACCTAATCAAGTACGAAGAAAACACTGCCGGCGCATTCATGACAACGGACTATGCATTCCTCTGGCCAGAGTTAACAATCAGGGAAGCTTGGGAACATCTCCGCCAGCAGGCTCCGATCAAAGAAACCATCTACTACGTTTACGTGGTAGATCGACAACAGCGGCTGATCGGGATTCTTTCATTGAGGGATATCATAATGGCCGATCCCGACCAAAAAGTGGGAGATGTCATGGACAGAAACGTCATAGCCGTTAAAGTGGATGATGATATTGAACATGTGGCCATGGAAATGAACAAGTACGATTTTCTCGCCATGCCCGTTGTCGATCCCGAAAATCGCCTTGTTGGAATGATAACCTTCGATGATATATTCGACGTTATGACTGAAGAAGCCACCGAGGACATGTATCACCTGGCAAATCTCGACATAGAAGAACAAATTAGCACACCAGTCATAAAATCTGTTAAGCTGAGGGTACCGTGGCTTCTGCTTAACCTTGCCACAGCTATCCTAGCATCCTACGTCGTAAGTCTTTTCAGCGAAACAATCAGTAAGTTCGTTGCATTGGCCGCTTTAATGCCAATAGTGGCAGGAATGGGAGGAAACGCTGGAACTCAGACTTTAACTGTCACGGTTCGGAGTCTAACCCTGGGTGAATTAAAACGGTTGGGTAGCTGGTATGCGCTTTTTAAGGAGGCTCGAGTAGGCTTCCTAAATGGGCTTGTGACCGGCACTGTTATGGGTGTTGTGGCTTTCTTATGGTTTAAAAACCCATGGCTGGGTATTATTATATGTGTTGCCATGCTTGCAAACATGTTTCTGGCAGGAATTTTCGGCGCACTCATTCCCATTATCCTAAATAGCATGCGGTTAGATCCGGCTCTAGGGTCTAGCATCTTTGTTACTACTGCTACAGATGTAGGAGGCTTTTTTACCTTTCTAGGACTGGCAACGGTTTTAATGAACTATTTGCTGGGGACTTGAAAAATTAGGTTAGCACTTCCAAGTAAACTTATGCCCCTCGTTAGTGTCATAATTCCAACGTTTAACCGGGGTTGGATTCTAAAAGAAGCCATTGACTCCGTTCTGTCACAAAGCTTCTATCACTACGAACTTATCGTGGTAGACGACGGGTCAACTGACAATACTCGAGAAATTTTAGCATCATATCCTCGAATTATAGCCGTTACCCAGGAAAATAGAGGAGTCAGCGCCGCCAGGAACAAAGGAGCGGAACTATCCACGGGTAAGTTCATAGCATTTCTCGATTCTGACGACCTGTGGCTACCCAGAAAACTAGAATACCAGGTAAATTTTTTTAAGAAAAACCCCTTTGCCCGAATATGTCAGACAGAAGAAATCTGGATCAAAAATGGAACCAGAATTAATCCCAAGAAGCGACACAAGAAACCTTCTGGAATGATTTTCGAAAAATGTCTCGAATTATGCCTTGTGAGCCCGTCTTCGGTGATGATGACAAGGGAACTCTTTTACGAGGCTGGGGGGTTTGACGAGTCCTTGCCAGCATGCGAAGACTATGATCTTTGGCTTAGGATATCATACAAAAACCCGATTTACCTTGTCAAAGAACCACTTGTTATTAAGCGAGGTGGCCACGAGGATCAACTCTCCAGGCTGCCTTGCCTTGATAAGTACAGGATCAAATCGCTGCTAAAAATACTGGAAAGTCAGGAGTTATCAAGCAACCAATACGAGGCAGCTGTAAAAATGCTAAAGGTTAAGTGTACGATATATGCAAGCGGATGTGAAAAGCGAGGACGCTTAGCTGAAGCCAGATATTATCAAAGCCTTGCCAGGAGATATAGTTGAAACCGAGGAGGAATAGTAGCCGGTATTAAGATTCTATTTCGGCGGCTATCTGCAGCGCGTCATTACAATCGGGATTAATTTTCAGCGCTTCCCTGCAACAATCCAGTGCCCCCTTCAAGTCGTTTATTTCTTGCAAAACTTCCGCCATCCGAAGCCACGGTACTTCAGAGTTTTTTCCCTCCTGAATTCGAAAGCTCTCCAGTAGTTGAATTTTTATCTGATCATGACCATTGCTAATAATAGGAGACCCATGACCGGGAAGCAGTGTTCTCACATCAAGGGAAAGTAACCGCTTTAACGATGATATTCTGTCTTTCATCCTTCCCCCACATACCTCATCAGGCTTTGACAGAACAAGACCATACTGGTGATCTGCACCAAGAACAAGATCACCACTCGCGAGAGTTTTTATATCCGGCAAGTATAAACAAATATCGCCTGCCGTATGACCAGGAGTGTGTAGCACTTCAAGTTTGTACTCGCCTCTGATTACATCACCATCATCCAGAAATTTTAATTTTCCTTCTTTTTGAAGAGCAGCAAAAAATTCAGGGAAGGGGGGGCGGTGCAAATCAAGATAACCCCTGGTAAGTTTGTGCACATAAAGGTCAGGATTCGCAATCTGGTAAATCTCCACCAGGCCACCTACGTGATCAAAATGGGAGTGTGTAAGAATTACTCGCTCTATTTTTTCGGGAGACACAAGGTCTTCAATCTCATCTATTAATCCGTACATGTTCCCAGCATCTATAAGCGTTCGCCCCCCGTCGAGAACATAAACCGCAGAACATGGACCGGCATCTTCTATCCAGTATATTCCGTTCAGTCTCGAATCTTTATCACCCAGGTGCTTCATTGAGACTCCATTTGTAAACACACAGTTAGGCAATTCAGAATCAGCGTAAGGAATTCTTCATGCCCTGCTTAAGCTCTTCCAGCCTTGCAGACACGTCCTCAGGGGCACATCTAAATACTTCGCCCGATTGTCGAACTTTTATCTCTACGGCATTTTCTTTCATTAACTTAGTGCTAACGACCAGCCTAAAAGGTATGCCAATTAAGTCCGCGTCCTTAAATTTGACCCCGGGGGACTCTTGCCTGTCATCCCATAAGACTTCAAACTTGCTGTTGAGTTCACTGTATAGCCTTTCACCTAGCGTCTTTTCACTTTCTCCTTTACCTATAACGATAAGGTACACATCATAGGGAGCAACGCTAACCGGCCAGATAATGCCATTTTCATCGTGCCACTTTTCGACCACAGCAGCCATGAGCCGCTCAATACCTATACCGTAACAGCCCATCACCACCCTTTGTTCCCTACCCTGGTCGTCTAGGTAAGTTACATTCATACTTTTCTCATCGGTATACTTGGTCCCAAGCTTGAAAGTATGACCCAGTTCAATCCCACGCCTGATTTCAAGTTTGCCTTTTCCACACCGGGCACAAACGTCCCCCTCACGAACTTCCGCAATGTCCACCGTTCTAGAATTGTCAAAGTCTCTTCCCGGAACAACGTTCTTGTAATGATAATCCTCCTCGTTGGCACCCGCTACCATCATCGCCGGATATTCCAATGATGAATCAATTAGAACTTCAACACTAGGGTCATTGATCCCTATCGGAGACAAGAAACCCGGATGATATCCTTTCTCGATGAGGATTTCCTCAGGCGCTATCTCCATTTTTATAGCTTTTAACCGGTTTCTGAGCTTGGTTTCAGAAATTTCAAAGTCACCTCTTATAGCAGCCAAAACGAGCCTTCCATCAGCAAGATAAGCAACACTTTTGATAAACTTTCCACGATCTATCTCGAAAAACTTCATTAAATCAGAAATGGTTTTTACACCCGGCGTGTGTACTTTTTCCAGCGGGGGAGCACTGGAAATGTCATCCAGCCCCTCAACTCCGGGTTTCACACCAATTGCTCTCTCGGTGTTCGCTTGATAACCACATAAGGAACAGATAACGAATTGATCCTCCCCGTTCGGGGATTCCAGCATGAACTCGTGGGAACCACTACCTCCCATTATTCCGCTATCTGCTTCAATTGCAGCAGTACGTAACCCGCATCGTTCAAAAATCCTCCTGTAAGCTTCGTATACCTTTGGATAGTACTTATCAAGATCATTAAAATCACCGTGAAAACTGTACGCGTCTTTCATTAGGAACTCTCTAAGCCGGATTACACCGGCTCTGGGTCTCGCTTCGTCCCTTATCTTTGTCTGAATTTGATAAAGCATGAAGGGCAAATCACGGTACGACCTGATGAATTTCCTAGCAATATCTGTGACTACTTCTTCGTGGGTCATTGCAAGAACAAACTCCCTCTGTTTCCTGTCTTTCAGCCGTATCAGCTCGTCCCCGATATCGTAGTACCTCCCCGTTTCTTTCCATAGCTCTGCGGGATTAAGAACCGGCATAGTCAGCTCAACACCATCTATCCTATTCATTTCTTCCCTGACTATAATAGAGATATTTTCTACGACCCTGTGACCCAGTGGCAAAAGGGCATAAATTCCCGCTGCCACCGGGTATATGTAACCGCCGCGTAGCAGCAATACGTGAGATACTACTTCGGCATCCTTGGGGACCTCGTAGAGGGTATGGATAAAAGCCCTGGTTCTTTTCATTAGTACATCAACCTCCAGCACGTTTTTTGAAGATAGATTTCTTATCTATCACGTGAGCTTTAATGGTGCAAGACCAATACTCGTCCCCAAAAGTTGCTGCAAAACATTTTTGCAGCATGCCAATTTATAACATATTGAAATATAATCTCTTTTCTAAATCCAGGTCCGTTCACGATCCCGTGCAAAATAAAACATGCATTTAGAGGAAAAAAAAATGTGCATAGCATTTTGGCTCTCTTCAGTAACTAGTTAATATTACAACAATTAGATATTTAATAAAAATGCCTAGCAAAACAGTAGCGTTATGGTATAATAAAAGCGCTTTCTTAGATCACCTTTTTGATCGTTAGGATATTTTCCTTTAAATTTAGCGTGTTATACAATTTATTAGTTTATGGTTTTATTTTAATTTACATGCATGCTAAAGATGGCACAATGTTTGCTCCTCTTTTAAAAGCGTGTAGGTAATCACTCTTTTTATATCGGGAGGAAGGATAATGCCACTTTATTTATATAAATGCGGATTCTGTGGAAAGCAGGAACCGAGGGTTGCAGGAGTCGATGACCACCATGCAACGTGTTCTGTGTGTCATAATGTGATGCACAGAATTATCGACAGGGAAGATATATATAAACCTTACTGGTACGAGTGTTTGTATGATGCAAGCACGGTAAATATGCAAAGAAACTTGACTGACTAATGACAGAAGATTATACCAGTTAACCCTTGGGGCTAGAGTTAAGAATATCGGCAGGGAATACTCCCCCCTCCTTATTTCCGACATGAGCCTGCAGGGGCGACTCCCCCCTCGCCCCAACAAGTGCCCTCAATGCCGATATTGCCCAAATTCTCTAGCCCCTCCTTCTTTTTTATCCCCCTACTCGTTATGCTTGGGCTCCAGCCATAAGCCATCACGCGCATATCCTATACACACTGACTTGAGCTCTTTGCGCTTTTCAATGAAAAGATTCTTCATGCTTCTCAACCAGTCGGCATGCTTTTTTGCTTCATCGAGGGATGTGAACAGGTGGTGATGTTTATTATTTTGAACGAAGGTTACCTTTTCACACCCTTGAATTGACCATTCGTTGCTACATAGCATGCATCGGACTGTATCGTGAGTAATAAAGCGAAACGTATCCCCCTTGCACAGGGGACATGCAGGTCCTTTTGGTTC
>Ga0256841_1000781_pt1 | contig 30397 bp, 34 predicted proteins | sample 356308metaG_FD_185971 | JGI IMG/M metagenome (GOLD analysis project Ga0256841, IMG submission 185971) | Hydrothermal vent microbial communities from Mid Atlantic Ridge, Atlantic Ocean - 356-308 | ecosystem: Environmental > Aquatic > Marine > Hydrothermal vents | place: Atlantic Ocean: Mid... | reverse complement strand
CCGGGTTGGCATCGCTCCAGCGCATGAATGACACCTGCACCGGGCGCCCTGAATCGTCCAGCATCAGGTCTACCGATTGTTCCATCCGGTCTCTGCGCAGCGTGACCCGTGTGGAATTCCCGCCGGTGTCCTGCCACATCGTGTCCGGCCCCGGCAGCAGCGCTGCCGGCGTCCAGAACGCCGCTTCCGCCACATAGCGTCCAAAGGCCGAGCGCCGGTGGTCCTCGCTCCCGCCCATGCGCGCCACCGGCAACACCGCCAGCAGCCAGAACCGCGTCCATTTTGCACTGTCCGAGCCCGAGATCCGCATCGCCCCGTGCCCGGCCCGCATGGCCCAGACAAACCCCTCGGGCGCTGCCAGCAACTGGTTGGCCTGCATGTCGAGGTAGTTGGGGCTGGCCGCATCGCCCAGGCTGAACTGCCCGGTCATCCGGATTGCCGCCACCGGGTAGAGCGGCGTGCCCGGCGCGATGGTGGCCCGAAAATACCGCTGCGCCACCGGCGGCAGGCCGGCCAGCATTGCGGGATCAAAAAGCGCGGGCCGTGCGGGCTGTATCGCCGCCAGCCGCAACCATTCGCGCCGGTCGGCCCGCAGATCGCTCAGCCGCCACAAGCACAGACCGGCGCCAACAAGCAAGACCACGAGCAAGACCAGCAACAACAGGTTCATCGCCATACCCTTTCCGGGATCAGAATTGCCGATGCCGGCACCGCAGGCCTTGATCTGAATCAGGGCGCCCCTGGCGCATCGGCACGATCCGAGCACCGCCGCAGTTGGCGCAGAGCCGATACCCCTCCAGACGGAAAGGCCGGCATCCGGCAGAGCCAGCCACAGCCCCGCGCTATTCTTTCAGTGCCAGTGCCGGCGACAGAACATCGATCCCCAACGCCTTGCCGACCGCGTAATAGGTCAGTTGTCCGGCATGCACATTCAGCCCGTTCAGCAGGTGCGGGTCGTCTTCGCAGGCCTTGCGCCAGCCCTTGTCAGCCAGCGCCAGCATGTACGGCATGGTGGCATTGCCAAGGGCGATGGTTGACGTGCGGGCAACCGCGCCGGGCATGTTTGCAACGCAATAGTGCATGATGCCATCCACCTCATAGATCGGATCCTGGTGGGTGGTGGCGTGACTGGTTTCAAAGCAACCGCCTTGGTCGATGGCCACATCCACAAGGGCCGCACCCGGTTTCATCTGTTTCAGATCTGCACGGCTGACAAGTTTCGGGGCGGCCGCACCGGGGATGAGCACGGCGCCGACCACCATATCGGCGCTGTAAACCAGTTCTTTGGTATTGCCTTCAGACGCATAACTGGTCTTGAACTGGTGACCGAAAGCATCGTCAAGATAGCGCAGGCGCGGCAGGGACCGGTCAAGCACCGTGACATCGGCCCCCATACCGGCGGCGACGCGCGCAGCATGGGTTCCGACCACACCGCCACCGATGACCACAACCCTGCCGGGGCCGACACCGGGCACACCCCCCAGCAATACACCACGGCCACCGTTGGCCTTTTGCAGCGTCCAGGCGCCAACCTGTGGGGCGAGTTTGCCGGCGACTTCGCTCATCGGGGCCAACAGCGGCAGGCCGCCGTTTGCGTCGGTCACGGTTTCATAGGCGATGGCGGTGACGCCACTTTCCATCAGGTCGCGGGTCTGGTCGGGGTCCGGGGCAAGATGCAGGTAGGTAAACAGAATCTGCTCCTTGCGCAGCATTTTGCGTTCAATCGCTTGTGGTTCCTTGACCTTGACGATCATGTCGGCTTCTGCAAACACGTCGGCCGCCTTTGCAGCGATGTCGGCGCCGGCATCCATGTAATCCTGATCCGTGAATCCCGCGCCAACGCCGGCACCGGTTTCTATCAGAACACTGTGACCGTGGGCGATGGCCTCGCGTGCGGCATTCGGCGTGATACCAACGCGAAATTCCTGCGGTTTGATCTCTTTCGGGCATCCGATTTTCATGGCGGTTTCCTTTGTGCCAATGTGCTGTGCTGGAAAGTGTGCCGCAATGCCCGTGAAATTGCTTTGAAAGATCGGTGGACTTCAGGCTGTTCTTTCGCATAAAAAACGAAAAACGTCCGTTTTCATAGAATAAATGAGCGCTGAAATGAGCCTTGATGGAATAGACCGCCAAATATTGGTTGTGCTGCAAAAGCGGGGGCGAATCTCGAATGCGGATTTGTCGGAAAAGGTGAGCCTTTCCCCGTCGGCCTGCCATCGCAGGGTGCAGCGGCTTGAGGAGGAGGGCTATATCAAGGATTATGTCGCCCTGCTGAACGCGCGCAAAATGGGCTGCCCGACAACGGTTTTTGTGGAAATCACTTTATCCGGACAGACGGACGAGGTGTTGGAGGCCTTTGAGCGCGAAGTGGCACGGGTCCCGGATGTTCTGGAATGCCACCTGATGGCCGGCAAATCGGATTATCTGCTAAAGGTCGTGGCGCACGATACCGAGGATTTTGCCCAGATCCACCGGCGCTATCTGGCCCGCCTGCCGGGGGTGGCGCAGATGCAATCAAGCTTTGCCCTGCGCACGGTGTTCAAAACAACAGCGCTGCCGGTTTAGCGGGGGTGGTTGCACGGCACTTGCGCAATAACGACCTACAGCAAACGGGCACGCACATACGCCATCGCCTTATGAAAGGTTGGATGCCATTCATATGTTAGTTGGCTGGAAAGCTTATGCCAGAAGAAAGCAAAATCATGGCCACCGTCATCAAGGCAGCGGTGTATCCAATGCGCGGGGAGCGGAGCGGTTTCACAAAGTACCAGGTGCCACATTGGGCCGCTGTCATCTGCGGGAACGGTTTCAAGCAGGTGGGCCGCCCTGCAGTGCACGCCGCTTTCTTCCCTCAACTCGCGAACGGCGGCCTGGTCCGGTGTTTCGCCCAATTCGACCCCGCCTTTTACCAGTTGCAACCCGGCCAGCGGATGACGAAAGGCGAGGATATCATCGCGGTTGCAATTCGTTCTGACGACAATCGGAAACACGATCTGGCGCATTTTTGGTCCTGTAGAAGCAACAAACCCCCGGGTTTGCACTCGGGGGTCGTTTTATGGCCGAGGCCATGTTGTTCGCATTGAAGGGTTATTACATTAGCCCTTCGCGCTGCGCTTTTTTCCGAGCCAGCTTGCGGGCACGCCGAATGGCTTCGGCTTTTTGCCTCGCTTTTTTCTCGGACGGTTTTTCGTAAGCCTGACGAAGTTTCATCTCACGGAAAACACCTTCGCGTTGCAGCTTTTTCTTCAGGGCACGAAGCGCCTGATCGACATTGTTATCACGAACACTTACCTGCATGTGGTTGTCACCACCTTCCTAAGTTAGAGTTGCAAAAAGTTGCAGGAAGCCGCCCTATAGCAAAAGGATGTGCCTGAGTCTAGGACCAACGGGAGAGGAAAATGCCATGACCAACCCGCAGACCGATGATGCGCTGAAGGAAACCCTGCTGGATGCTGCGTTGCCGCATGTGGTTTTCGACGGATGGAACAGGACCAGTTTCGAGGCCGCCATCAGGGATTCCGGTCTCGATCCGGCAGTGGCGCGTGCGCTATGTCCGCGCGGGGCAGTCGATCTGGCCATAGCCTTTCACAAGCGGGGCGACCGGGCCATGGCCGAGCGCGCCGCAGAAATGGACCTGACGGCACAGCGGTATCGGGACAGGATCATGGGGCTGGTACGCCTCCGGATCGAGGTGATCAGTGACAAGGAGGCCGCGCGCCGGGCGGCGGCCCTGTTTGCCCTGCCTTTGCATGCCGCCGACGGGGCAAAGCTGATATGGGACACATCCGATCTGATCTGGCGGACCCTCGGCGACACGTCTGAAGATATCAACTGGTACACGAAACGGGCTACGTTGTCGGCGGTATATTCAGCGACATTCCTGTTCTGGCTGGGGGATGAGACGGCAGGTAATTCGGCCACATGGGCCTTTCTGGACCGCCGGATCGAGGATGTGATGCAGATCGAAAAACTGAAGGCAAAGTTTCGTGGAAATCCGCTGTTAAAGGGCGTGTTTGCCGGCCCTTTGTGGGTGGCCGGAAAAGTGCGTGCACCTGAAGCGGAACGACCACAGGACGTGCCCGGATACTGGGAAAATACGGAGACCGGAAATGACTGATCTGCCCGAGACAATGCTGGCGGTTGAAATTAGCAAAGCCGGCGGACCGGAGGTTTTGACACCTGTAACCCGCCCGGTGCCCAGGCCGGGGTATGGCGAAGTTCTGGTGCGTTTGGATTATGCGGGTGTAAACCGGCCGGATGTGTTGCAGCGGGCCGGAAAATATGCCCCTCCGCCCACGGCCAGCGACCTGCCGGGGCTGGAGGGTGCCGGAACCATCGTGGCACTGGGCGCAGGGGTGCACCAGTGGCAGGTGGGCGACAGGGTTTGCGCGCTGTTTCCCGGCGGAGCCTATGCGCAATACGCGACCTGCCCGGGGGCGCATGCCCTGCCGGTTCCGGAGGGGTTCTCGGCAAAACAGGCGGCGTGTCTGCCGGAAACCTACTTTACGGTCTGGTCAAATGTGTTCATGCGCGCCGGCCTGCGCGCCGGGGAACGGTTTCTGGTGCATGGTGGCACAAGTGGCATCGGAACGACAGCCATTCAACTGGCCCATGTGTTGGGCGCGCGTGTGTTTGCCAGTGCCGGATCGCCAAAAAAGTGCAAGGTCTGCACCAAGCTTGGCGCCGAGGTGTCCATCAACTACCGAACAGAAGATTTTGTCGAGATCATGCGTGCCCAAGGTGGGGCTGACGTTATTCTGGATATGGTTGGTGGTGATTATATCCCGCGCAATATCAAGGCTCTGGCGGATGATGGCCGGCTTGTCCACATTGCCTTTCTGAATGGTCCGAAGGCCGAACTGAACTTTGCCCAGATCATGACCCGGCGCCTGACGGTGACGGGCAGCACCCTGCGGCCGCAATCTGATCTGGCCAAGGCCCGTATGGCCGAACAATTGCAGGCAAAGGTCTGGCCGCTGCTGGAAGCCGGTAAAATCGGCCCGATTATTGATAGCGCGTTTGATCTGAAAGAGGCCGCGCAGGCGCATGAACGCATGGAAAGTGGAGAACATATCGGCAAGATCGTTTTGCACATAACCTGAAACAATTGCGCGCAATTGTCTTGAACAATCCGGCGGGGGTTTTCATATCCATGAGGAAGGCATGAAACCGAACGGACATGGAAAGGGAATTGTTATGAGCGACAAAAAATCAGGGCATTTCGAGATTCTGGAAGGGTTTCCGCCGGATGTGGTGGCAATTTCGGCCATTGGCCGGATAGACAGGGCGGCCTATGAAAAACAACTGATCCCGCTGATTGAAGAGCATGTTGCGCGTGAGGGGAAAGTCAATCTGCTCTATATTCTCGGTCCAGAGTTTGAAGGCTATACGGCGGGTGCAGCCTGGGATGACGCCAAGCTGGGCCTGCTGCATCTGACAGATTTTGCCCGGATTGCCGTGGTCAGTGACATAGAGTGGATCAGGCTGGCGGTGAAGATGTTTGCGCCGCTGTTGAAAAGCCGGATGCGGCTGTTTCACCTGTCCGAACTGGATCAGGCAAAAGAATGGATACAGGCCTATCGCCCTGAGCAGGACGATGACAAGATCGAAGTGGCGGCTGACCACAAGATACCGCCTCTGGAAGATATGACGCCACCGACTTAGGGCGATTTTAGAAGACAAACGGCGCCCAAACGGGCGCCGTTGTTAGTGTACTATCGGACTTGGTCGTCAGCCCTTTTTTCTGAGCTTGCGGCTGCCAGTCAAGCCGCCAAGCCCAAGGACCAGCAGGCCGAGTGTGCCCGGAAGCGGTACGGGGGCAGGGCCGCCGGCGCCGGAACCGGTGTTTTCAGAGATGGCAAAGCGGAAATCACCGCCCATGCAGTATTCACCCGTTGGGCATCCGCTGTCATAGTTTCCGAGATCGCCCCAGAGACTGATTTGTGACCAGTTGGTGCCGTTTGCCTCGGGGTTATGGAAAACATCGCGGTATACAAAGCTGTAGATTGCATCTGCAATTCCTGAAACGCCAGCAAATTTCATGTCGATGCTGCCGAATACCCCGTCATAGCCGATGCTGCTCGGGCCACGTGTCGTGGACAGATTTAGCGTGCCGGACCCTGTCACGGTTCCGCCGCCACTCATGTTCATCAGAAAAGAGATGGCTCCGGTGACGGAATCCCATGATCCGGTGGCATCAAGTGGATCTGCAACAGAACTGCCGCACATCTGACCGCAGGATTGATCGTGAAACAAGGACGACCCGAATCCATTGGCGGAATAATCCAGAACATTCGTGATATCGTATGTTGCCGCTTGGGCTGAAGATGCTGCAAATAGTGCAGCCACTGGCAGGGCCAGTAGTTTGGTGCGAATCATTTTTACCCCTCCTAATTTGTTAAAAAACCGCTCCCGCAAGCATTATGGCGAAAATGGGGCACTTCCCAAAGCTCTTTTTGATCTCTGACAACTGTACGTTGCATGCTGGGGATATTGGGCTTCCCCAAGAACCAAAGCATTGCCGTTCCGGCAGATTGTTTCCGCTTGAAAGTGCCTTTGACGAGAGTTGTCGGGTCTGACCCCAGATTTGCATCCTAGCGAACCGGTTCCAGAATAGCCTTTTGCATCTGGCAATCCCGCACCACATCCGCACCGCAGTTGCGGGGCTTCAAATCGCGGGTCAGGCAAATCCGTGCCTCCTGAATATGCCCTTTCTTGCAGGTTATGGTGATCGTATCCGGGGAAAGGCCGGGGTTGGATTTCAGAAACGCCGCCTCGATGACTGATGCCGGCAGCTTTACGGTTTCATGGAGTTTGCGCAGAATGGCGGGGCGCTGAATACTGTTGTAGGCGCGCCTTGCGGTTTCAAAATATTCATCGGCTTTCAGACCGGAACAGCGCCCGTGTTTCTTCCACTGATGCCATGCCGCACCGCCGGCCCCCATGATGTCAGCCATCGCATTGGTCTGGCCGCGTGACGGGTCTCGCGCCGCCGTGCGGCAGTTGCTGGGGTAGCCTTGATCATACTGCGGCCAGAGCCCGTGCAGGATCCACCCACTGTGGCGGCTTGGGGTGCATTGGCGGGCATTGCGCGCATCGCCTTCAAGGGCACACCAGGTGGGCGACCAGCTAAGCGACAAGACGTAATAATCGAAATCCCCGGCGCGCTCCCCGTTCGCGTGCAGCGGGCTGGCAAGCGTCAGAGCAACAAGCAGAATGGACATCCAGCGCATTTTCTCTTTCCTCTTTTGGTCAGGCCTACTATATAGCGTTCAAGTTCCCCGACAACGAGAACCCGTCCGAGTGAGGGCCGCCCCTTCAAGGGTTTGGGCAAGGCGTTGTCGCAGAGGTTTTGAAGGAGAGAGATTATGGCCAATAAACCGCTTATGGCAAAAGCAACCGCAGTCTGGCTGGTCGACAATACGACATTGAGCTTCAAGCAGATTGCCGACTTTTGCGGAATGCACGAACTGGAAGTGCAGGGCATCGCGGATGGTGATGTGGCGGCGGGTGTCAAGGGGTTCGATCCGATCACAAACAATCAATTGACGCGCGAAGAGATCGAGGCCGGGGAAAAAGACCCGCTGCACAAACTGAAGCTGAAATTCTATGCGGCGGCGCAAGGCGAGGAAAAACGACGCGGCCCACGCTATACCCCCTTGTCCAAACGGCAGGATCGCCCGGCCTCCATTCTGTGGCTGGTGAAGTTTCATCCCGAGTTGTCAGACGGGCAGATCAGCAAGCTGGTCGGAACGACCAAGCCGACCATTCAGGCCATCCGCGAACGCACCCACTGGAACATCAACAACATCCAGCCCATTGATCCCGTGGCGCTGGGGCTGTGCAAACAGAGCGAACTGGATGCCGCGGTGCAAAAGGCCAATGCGAAAAAGGCCAAGGAAGGTGGCGTGATGTCCGATGACGAGCGCCGCAAGCTGGTTTCGACAGAACAGTCTCTGGGTATGGCACCAGAGCCGAGGATGCCGTCGGCGATTTCAGGGCTTGAGACGTTTACGCTCGGCGGGGCCAATGATGAAAAGGAAGAAGAACCGATCCTTGATGCGGACAGTCTGTTCAACCTGCCCGATAACGACGCGGACAAAGACAAGAGCGACGAGGAAGACCAGGAAAAGTAATCCCCGGTTTACATGCAACCATAAAGCCCCGGTGTTCCGCACCGGGGCTTTCGTTTATCTATGGGTCAATGGTACGGCAAGCCTCTGCTGGACTTGCCAAACAGTCATGAACCCATTGAAAAACGGTACAATGTTGGCAATGCTCATGAAACCATTCAGATGCGGAGGATAATATGTGCCGAATTTTCGCTGGCCAGGATCCTGGTGATTATGAACCGGTGACGCGCCGATTGCGCCTGAACAAGCAAAGCACCAGCATCCGGCTGGAGCGGTCATTCTGGGTGATTCTGGATGGAATTGCCCGTGGAGAAGGCGTTTCAACACCAAAGTTTATTTCGACCTTGCATTCCGAAGTTCTGGCACAAAACGGCGAAGTGCAGAATTTCACGTCGCTGTTGCGTTGCGCCTGCCTGAAGCATCAGCAAATGGAAATGGATCGCAGCAACAGCATCGCCGCTGAATAAACAGGCAGTAGTAGAGGGCTACTACCCGTTTTTTCGCATGTATTGTTAAGGTCGTTCATAACCACAGGCAAGTGATGGAGAGAAGCATGGCAAAAGCAATTCACATGATGATTCGGGTGCTGGATGAGACGCGATCAGTTGCGTTTTACAGGACAGCTTTTGCATTGGAGGTGGCCGAAAGGCTGGATTTTGATACGTTCGTTCTGGTCTATTTGCGAAATGCTGAATCGGATTTCGAATTGGAACTGACCATCAACAAGGAACGAACAGAGCCTTATGATCTGGGGGATGGTTATGGACATATTGCCTTTTGCGTCGAGGATCTGGATGCAGAACACGCCCGATTTGAAGCTGAGGGGCTGAAGCCAAGAAAAATTGTCGAATTTGTTCGTGACGGAGTGTTGTATGCACGGTTTTTCTTTGTCCAGGATCCGGATGGTTATGAAATCGAGGTGTTGCAAAAACACGGAAGATATCACTGAAACGAAAACAGGGAGGAAATAATCAATGCTGTATAAACTGGATTTCACGGTGGAGTATGATGCGCAAATGGGCCAGCAGGGCCTGTTTGAAATCTGGGCAGTCGAGGCCGACGCGGCGCTTGGCGCCAAAAAGGCCGGTGTTGTCGTTGACTTGTGGAAGGTTGTCGGCGAGCGAAAGGTGCTGGCGGTGGTAGATGTGGAAACGCCTGACATGCTGGACCAGATCCTGTTTGATCTGCCGATCATGCAGAAAATGGGCAATTACGTGCATGTGGACGTAAAATCGCTGCGGCGCTATGAAGATTTTGCTGCCGATGTCAAGGAAAGGCTGGGGCGCGATAGTTAAGCCTTGGGATCCTGATCCTAAAACTGTTTGCGGGCTTTCAGGGCGGCAGAGATCGTTCCGTCGTCGAGGTAATCCAGTTCTCCGCCAATGGGGACACCTTGTGCAAGCGAGGTGACGGTGACGCCATGCCCCTCCAGCGCTTCGGCAATGTAATGTGCCGTGGTCTGGCCATCGACTGTGGCATTCAGCGCCAGGATGACTTCGGTGATGCTCTCGCTCTGAACACGGGCCAGCAGGCGGGGAATGCGGATGTCTTCGGGGCCAATGGAATCAAGTGCCGAAAGCGTGCCGCCCAGTACATGGTAGCGGCCTTTGAAAGCATGCCCGCGCTCCATGGCCCAGAGATCGGCGACGTCTTCGACCACACAGATTTCTCCGGTTGACCGTTTGGGGCTGGCGCAGATCTGGCATTGCTCCGATGTGCCGATATTGCCGCAGGTCAGGCATTCACGTGCTGATACGGCGACGGCCTGCATGGCGTCGGCCAGCGGGGTAAGAAGCAGCGCGCGTTTCTTGACGAGATGCAGGACCGCGCGGCGGGCGGATCTCGGGCCAAGACCGGGAAGCTTTGCCATCAGGTCGATCAGATTTTCAAGATCTCGGGGGCTGTCGGTCATGTCGTTTTCTCAAAAGACCGAGGGGAAAGATGCCTTCGTGCGCCTCCCAGAACTGCTGGGGCGGAATATTCATTGCTGTCGCGCGTTCCAAATCCTCGGGCAGGGTGCGCAGGGTTTTCACATGGCGAACCATTGAAAATACAGAAAGGATAATGGCCACCAGAGAGAGCGAAAAGAACAGATGCCACAGATAGACAATCAGGCCCTGGCTTCGGCTGGCGAGGATCAGGAAAATACCGGCACTGACCAGAGACAGGGGAATGCGCAGCAAGATAGCACGGCGGGCACGTGCAACCACCAGTGCTGCATTTTCAGGTGAAAGCGGGATTCCGCTTGCCTGCTCTGGGCCATATTCCAGCATCAACATGGCCTAGATCGGCAGGTCCATGTCAGCAGGCAGGCCCATGCTCTCGGTCAGGCGACGGACCTCTTGCTGATTGCGTTCCTGTGCCTTTGCCTGCGCATCCTTGATGGCGGCCAGGATCAGATCCTCGACGACTTCTTTCTCATCCGGATTGAATATCGACGGATCAATTTCCAGTGCCGTCAGTTCACCCTTGGCGGTTGCCGTTGCCCGGACAAGGCCGGCACCTGATTCACCGGTAACGGTGATCGAAGCCAGTTCCGATTGCAGATCTGCCATTTTGGTTTGCATTTCCTTGGCCGCTTTCATCATCTTGGCCATATCGCCCAGCCCACCCAGACCTTTCAGCATCTCGTTACACTCCTCTAACTTGATTGGTTCTAAATACGTGTGCAGGGCACTTGGCACAAGGGAACGCTTCCGCAAAGGTTGTTTTCCCTGGCCTTTGTTCCATAAATACCCGCGCCTGATGCGCTGAATCAGTCGCTTTCAAAGGGATCCCATTCTTCATCTGCTTCTGGCAGAGCCTCGGCAGCAGCCTGAGCTTCCATTTCCTCGAATGTCCGAATGGCGGAAATCCGCGCCTTTGGAAACACTGCAAGAACGGCTTTGGCCAAAGGATGGGCAAGCACCTGCTCTTCAAGTTTCTTTCGGGTGTCGTCACGGGTTTCGGCAATGGTGGCCCCACCGCCTTCGCTGACCACCGAAACAGCCCATCGTGTATTCGTCCACCCCTGCAACCTCTGGCCCAGTTTCTGGGCAAGATCGCGCGGAGCATCGGCTGTGGGCTCAAATTCGATGCGACCAGGGGAATAGCTGACCAGCCGCAACGAGGTTTCTATATCGACCAGCAGCTTTACCTCGCGCATTGCGCGGACTTTCTCGATCACGTCTTCAAACCGGGGATACTGGGCCAACAGGGTTTCGGGCGCCCGCGCCAGTGCGGTTGCGACGGTTCCCGAGGATGTTTCCAGCCCTGCACCCCGAGGATTGGTTGTTGCAGAGCTGCGGCTGGAACCACCAGAGGCATGGTTGACGCTGCCGCCGCCATTTCCACCGCCCGGTGCCGGAGAAGGCGCATCCTGCAACCTTTTTATCAATTCTTCGGGGGTGGGCAGATCAGCAACATGGGTAAGCCGGATAACGGCCATTTCCGCAGCCATCATGGCATTGGGGGCCGCAGATACCTCTTCCAGAGCTTTCAGAAGCATCTGCCACATGCGCGTGAGAACACGCATCGGCAAGGCCTCTGCCATGGCTTGCCCACGGCTGCGTTCGTCTGGTGAAACGGTCGGGTCTTGCGCGGCTTCCGGGGTGACCTTGATAACCGAAATCCAATGGGTGATTTCCGCAAGATCACGCAAGACGGCGAGGGGGTCGGCACCATCGGCATATTGCGCCGAGAGTTCGCTCAGAGCACCGGCGGCATCGCCTTTCAGGATCATGTCAAACAGATCAAGCACCCGGCCGCGATCTGCCAGCCCCAGCATCGCGCGCACCTGATCGGCCGTGGTTTCGCCCGCACCATGGCTGATGGCCTGGTCGAGCAGGGATTCGGCATCGCGGGCGGATCCTTCGGCGGCTCGTGTCATCAGGGCCAGGGCATCATCGGAAATTTCGGCACCTTCCGCATCGGCAATCTTGCGCAATAGAGCGATCATCACCTCGGGTTCGATCCGGCGCAGGTCAAACCGCTGGCAGCGGGACAGAACAGTAACCGGCACTTTGCGGATTTCTGTGGTGGCAAAGATGAATTTGACATGCGCCGGGGGTTCCTCGAGCGTTTTCAGCAGCGCATTGAAGGCACTTGTTGAAAGCATGTGCACTTCGTCAATGATATAGACCTTGTAGCGGGCTGACGTGGGGGCATAGTGCACACTGTCGAGCACGTTCGAGCGGATATCGTCAATCCGGGTTTGCGATGCGCCATCCATTTCGATGACGTCAACATGCTGGCCTTCGGAAATGGCGATGCAGTTTTGGCACTGGCCGCAAGGCTCGGTGGTGGGGCCGCCTTTGCCATCGCCCCCGGTGCAGTTCAGCCCCTTGGCAATGATCCGTGCTGTTGTGGTTTTTCCGGTGCCGCGAATGCCGGTCAGGATAAAGGCCTGCGCTATGCGGTCTGCATTGAAGGCATTTTTCAGGGTGCGCACCATTGCCTCTTGCCCGACCAGATCGGCAAAAGTCTCGGGGCGGTATTTGCGGGCCAGAACCTGATAGCCGGGTTTGTTGGTTTTGGTCATGCGATCCTCGGATTCGTGTCTGGAGACAGGTTATGGCGACAGGCACCCGAGGTCCAGCCGCAGGAACGGCTGGCAGGGGGTGTCGTGTTCATAGGGTTCGCATGTAGCTGCGAACAGATATTTTTCAGATCAGCCGGTTGTAGATGGATGCAATCAGCCACGCCATGATACCGCTGCCGATCGCAGAGAAAAGCCCGCCGAACAGGGCTGGCATCAGGAACATGCCACCGCCGATCATGCCGGCCCCCATTCCCTCTTCGGGGCCTATCCCCATTTCCGCGCCCATCTGTACCATCATCATCCCGCCAGTCAGCCAGGTGATCAGTGCAAAAATTATCCAGACCAGCAAAATGGCAAGAGCCACCGCCAGCCCCAGTTTACCTGCGTTCAGCCTTGCATATTCCATGATCTTCTCCTGATTGGCCGGGTGTTCACAGGTAGAGTTCTAGCATGATACGGGCTTTATTCCCATTCCATATCCGTAAAAACCTGCTGTGCGTTCTTTCTGGCCAGCTGATCAAAGTTTACCAGATAGGAAAAAGCCGACTGGTCTACATCGACAGAGCCGATAATTTCCCCGCCGCCGTCAATGTATTCGGCCATGCGGGTGCGCAGGTTGGAAAGATAGTCATAGGTATCGCGGGTAGCCGTCGCAAGATCCGTGGCAGGCCCGTGACCCGGCACGATATGCTGTGGATTGTATGCGGCCATGGTTCTGAATGTTTCAAGCCATTCCTTTGAGTTGGATTGCGGGCCAACCCCCAGGATGCGTTTTATATAAACGATGTCTCCGGTAAACATGACGGATTGGTCGGCCAGCCAGACAAAGCTGTCACCCGGAGTATGCGCCGCGCCGACATGGTGAATTTCAAGTTCTACGCCCCCCAGACTGAGGGTGTAATCGGTTTTGAATGTGATATCGGCCAGGCTTGGCTCGGTCCCTTCAACCCCATCATGGCCAAGCATCGTGGCAAGTGCTGCAAGTTGTTCTGTTCCTCGGTCGACGTGATCGGCCTCGGCGTCCTCAGAGGCAATGACCGTGGCCCCGTGTTGCTGCCAATAGCCATTCCCCAGCCAGCGGTGATCCTGCCCACCGGTATCAATGACGTATCGCACAGGTTGGTCGGTAATTTCCCTGATGGTGGCCGCCAGCATCATGGCTCCCTTGTAACTGCCGCCCGGGTCCATCAGAATGGCTCCCTCCGGCGTGACGATCAGCCCGAAGGTTGCATTGTTCCCCAGGTTTTCCGGGGTGCGCTGACCAAGCGGGCCAACGATGGCAAATATATTGGGCGCGACATTGGTCACTGTCAGAATGCTGCTTTCGGCGTTGGCATGTGTTGCCAGCAGAAAGGCAGAAACAAGCGTAAGTTTGGCGAGAGATGTCACAGTGGCTCCTTTGATTTGGCGAATTTTTCCAGCATATCAGCCGTAAAGATGCCGGGGAATGCGGCGGATAACCTCAGACGAGGCACGGGCGCGGGCAAGGGTCCATGCGCCCTGGATTGTGATCAGCAACAGCTCTGCGGCGGCATCGGCGTCGGCCTTCTCCAGCCCCAGTTCCCGAGCGTGCAGAGAGGTGCGTTTGATCCAGTTGGTCAAGATCGTGTTTGCATGGGTGCGGAAGGCCCCGTTGTCCGGGCCATCAAAAAGTATGGTCGAGATTGGGCAACTCTGCCATGAATCATTCAGATCAAACAGTTTTGCAAGCTTGTGGCAAAAGGTGGTGGCCCCTTCGGCAAAGTCAGCGGCATCGGCAAAGGATGCGTCTATGATTTCCAACATGCCCTGAGAAACCCAGTCGGCGGCGACAAGGGCCAGATCGGATTTGCCGGCCGGGAAATGATGGTAGAGTGACCCTTTGGGCGCATGGCTTTCAGCCAGAATCTCTGCAAGCCCGGTGCCATGATACCCTTTCTGGCGGAATAACCGGGCAGCGCTGGTGATCAGGCGGTCGCGCGTATTGGCTTGTTCAGTTCCCATATGCGCTGGATATACCATCTAGACCATTCGGTCTAGGTATGCTATTAGACCAAATGGTCTAGGTGGAGTGATGCCATGTCAGCCTCAATTTCGACCGCCCAAGAAGAAGCGGCTCGTGTCCGGGCAACAAGTTTTCGGGCGGATCGTGCCAGCCTGAACGGCAGGCTATTTCTGCCGGCAGGCAAAGCCGGAGCCGCCATCGTTCTGCACGGAGCCACCGGGGTTCATCATCGGTTTTATCGGCATTTTGCCACTTGGCTGGCCGGGCAGGGATATGCCTGCCTGACCTATGACTACCGGGATTTCGGGGCCTCGGCCAACGGGTCTTTGCGCAATTCAAATGCCACGATGGCGGATTGGGGTGTTTTGGATCAGGCCGCCGCACAACGCGCGATGGAGGCGGCTGTTCCTGATGCGCCGCTTTGGGTGATCGGACATTCACTCGGGGGATTGATGGTGCCCTTTCAGGAAGGTGCCCGCCGGATTGAGCGGTTGATCACAATTGCAAGTGGTCCGGTACATCTGCGTGACCATCCGTGGCCTTATCGGGCGATTGCCGGTGCTTTCTGGTACGGGCCGGGGGCCTGGGCGACAGGCGTAGTTGGGTATTTTCCGGCAAAAGCGTTGCGATTTGGGCCGGATTTGCCGGCCAATGTTTACCGGCAGTGGCGGCGCTGGTGTACGCGCCGGGAATTTTTTCTGGGGGATGTCGGCCGTGACCTGCCGGTGCCGGATTGGCGGGCGTTTACACGCGAGATGAAACTGGTGGCGGTTGCCGATGACGATATGGTGCCGCCGACAGCCGTTTGGCGCCATATGCGGAATTTCCCCGAAGCCAGCAAAAGGCAGCTTACGCTCCGTCCTGCTGATCACGGGTTGAAAAAGCTTGGCCATCTGGGTGTTTTTCGCAAGGAAAGCGCCTGTATCTGGCCCAGCCTGCTTGCGTGACCCCAAGGGCTGGCGGAAGCTGCGACAGGATATGTTGTGAAGGTGAGAGGTTGGACAACGACCCAAGCGTGGCTCGTTACGGCTGCTTCCTTCCGGACCTGACCGGGTTGGCGAGGTGCTCGCCCGCGCCAACCTCTCATCGTTTGATATAGGCAGGCGCGCGCGGATTGGCAAGGGCGCAGTTATTCCGGATCTGTGCCCGTACAGAAAACCCTGTTGGCAACCGCATAACAATGATTGCTCGGACCAATCCCGGTAATCGTTATCTTTGCGTAAAGGAATTTATCTTCATAATTGATATCAATCAGTTTTCGCAAAACATCATAGCAGGAGTCCGGATCGAGCTTGCACCCCATCAAGGCTGCATTTTCAAGCACTGTGGCGGAGGGTTCCAAATCCTTGGCCTGAAGTTGCGACATTGCAACCGCGTGTACGTATTTTTCGACCTCTTCGGGGGAAGGTTTGCTGACATAAAAGTATACAAGCACGGTAATCAGCGCCAATGCCAGAAATTTGAACCATTTCATGAAAGCATCCGTAACAGATTGGTTTTGCCTGTCATACAGAAAAGCAAACCCCATTGTCCACGCTCTGGGTCAGAACCGTGAATGCTGCATATTATTCTGGCCGGTTGAAACCGGTGCGCGCAGCCTCGACCCTGTCCCGTATCATGCAACCTTTGGCGTGATCATTGATCAGCCCCATTGCCTGCATGAAAGCATAGACCGTGGTCGGCCCGACAAATTTCCAACCTCTTTTCTTCAAGTCTTTTGACAGGGCGACAGACTCGGGCGAGGTGGAGGCAGTTTGTGGTGCCGGAAGGTCTTTCGGGTCTGGCTCGTACGTCCAGATGTAAGCCGCGAGAGTCCCTTCGCTTTTCACAAGTTCCTGCATGCGCTGGGCGTTGTTGATCACGGCTTCTATTTTGCCGCGGTGGCGTATGATGCCGGCATCCTGAAGCAGGCGTTCAACATCCTGCCCGGAAAACCGCGCGATTCTGTTGAAATCAAAATTATGGAAGGCTTTTCGGAAATTTTCTCTCTTGGCGAGAATGGTGCGCCAGCTCAGGCCCGACTGGAAACTTTCAAGGCACAGTTTTTCGAACAGGCGGCGGTCGTCGGCAACGGGATAACCCCATTCGGTGTCATGGTATTCCATGAACTCGGGCGCGGCACCGGACCAGCGGCAGCGGGGCTGGCCATCAGGGCCGGGGATGGTGTTATTCACGTGCTCTTTTCCTTCATGAGAAATGTCAGCCGCCTGTCCGTTCGGTGTGGGGTTGTTTCAAGGATTCTGGCACAGGCAACAATTTCGGTGACGCAGGAGGCAATATCCATAGGACTCTGAAACTCTGATGTCTCTTGCTCAGAGGTCTATCCTGAAACGGGCAAAACCATCCGGGCCATCGCCTGCGGGTTCAATTTTCAGCCCTTTCAGATCGGCCAGATAGTTTATCGCCTTTGGCCCGGTGTCAAACAGAACGGATGTTCCGGGCAGCGGAACGAAATGCCAGTTGTCGTCTGCGGTGGGGTTTATGGTGCCTTTTTCCACGATATAGCGCACGATCACGTCGCGGTTGGTGTCGGGGGCCTCAAAAACGGTGGTTGAGCCGTCTGCACCCGGAAAATGGCCACCGCCGCCCGCGCGATAGTTGTTTGTGGCGATGATGAATTCCTGATCTGGCGTTACCGGCTTTCCTTCGTACTCAAGGTCAGTGATGCGGTTTGCGTCCGGGTTTATCAGATCACCTTTCGGCGCATATTTCGAGGGTTGCGACAGGTCTATCCCGTAGGTTACCCCATCGATCACATCAAAATTATAACTGGGGAAATCCGGGTTAAGCAAAACCTGATCTTGCTGGCCCGGCGTAACCTGATTGAACATTCCGGCCGAACGTTCAAGCCAGTTCTTCAGTTGGGCGCCCGTTACCTTTACCGCGCGGGCCGTGTTCGGATAGAGGTAGAGATCAGCCACATTCTTGATGGCAATGGCGCCAGCGGGAACATCAGTGAAGTATTCCGGGCCACCGCGGCCACCGGCCTTGAAGGGCGCGGCGGCCGAAAGGATTGGCAGGCTTTCATAAGGCGTGCCTTTCATCATGTCGCGGATATACCAGCTTTGCGCGGCTGAAACGATCTGAACCGACGGATCATCCGCCACCAATGCAAAGTAGCTGTAAAGCGGCGCGGTGGTTTTACCGACCGGGCGGCGGATGTATTCAAGTGTTTCCTTGTGAATTTGGGCAACCGAATCCAGCACGGCCTGCTGGCTCTCCACCAGGGGGGTTATGCTGCGGTCCTTGTTGCGCTGTGCAATCGGGCGTGCCTGGACGGTGTGTGCCGCAATGCGCCAACTGTTGCCGTCGCGTTCCAGCATCAGATCAAGCAAACCCATATGCGAGCCCCAGAAGCCGCCCATCACGGCTGGCTTGCCTTGCAAGGTGCCTGCATTGGTGTCCACACCTGCCAGCCCCTCGAACCGGTCGCTTGGGAAAACCAGGTGCTGATGGCCGGTCAGGATCGCGTCGATCCCGTCCACGCCTGCAAGCTGAAGCGAGGCATTTTCCAGCCCATCCCCCTGACCTGCGGCAATGCCTGAATGTGACAGTGCGATGATGATGTCCGCGCCAGCCTCTTTCATCACGGGCACGAAGGACTGTGCCGCCTCAACGATGTCGCGCGTTGAAACATTGCCTTCGAGGTGGCGCCTGTCCCAGTTCATGATCTGCGGCGGAACAAAACCGATCAGACCGATCCGGATCGCGTGATCCGTTCCTGATCCGTCAGTCACCGTTTTATCTACGATCACCCAGGGTTTGAGCAGCGTTTTATCATCTCGAGGGGCCGCGCCGCGCTCTAGTACAACATTGGCGGAAACCACTGGAAATTCTGCGCCGGCAACGGATTTCATCAAGAAATCCAAGCCATAATTGAACTCGTGGTTGCCAAGGGTGGAGGCCTCGAAACCAAGTGTGTTCATTGCCATGATGATGGGGTGCATATCGCCATCCTTCATCCCGCGTTCATAGGCTATGTAATCGCCCATAGGGTTGCCCTGCAGGAAATCACCATTGTCGATCAGCATGGAATTGGTGGCCTCGTCACGGACTTGCTTGATCAGGGTTGCCGTGCGGGCCAGACCGACTGTATCGACGGGTTTGTCAGAATAGTAGTCATAGGGATAAACATGCACGTGCAAATCCGTGGTTTCCATGATCCGCAGGTGGGCCTGATTTGCTGCTGCACGAGCCGAGAAGGGATGAAGGGCGATCAATGATGTTCCTGCAATTGTTCCAGCCAGAAAATGCCGGCGATTGATATGTTTGCAAGTCATGGTGTTAGCCTCCGGTGTTATTGGTCTTTATTTCCAGCAAGCATAACATGACGATGTCGTGACAGTAGCCTCGCCGGCATAAACTTGCCAGTTGATATTGCGCGAGCATGGGAAATATTTTCCGCTTGTGGTTGTTTTTCCCTTTTGAGGGGCAAGCTTAATTGCATTTCCGACCCGTGCTGTGTCAGATGGCGCAAAGGAATGGGTAGGTCGAATGAAAATAGCAGAAACGGTGACTTTTGGCGGCCTGAATGGCACTGGAAGTTATGAAAGTGGCCTGGATCGGGCCGCCCACCAGCGCGGCAGGTCTTCCGAACTGTGGGGCGACAAGAATGCGCGCGTTCTACCGGTCTGGCGGGGCAAACCGCTGGTATCGGACGATGGCGCAATCTGTTGGGTGCCGACCGACCATGCCGTTCTGGAATCCGCATCGGATACCCGTTTGTTGCTGGGTTTCATAGAGAACGCCCCCCATTTTGCTGCCGATCTGTCAGCCTGGGAGCCGGAAAACCTGGACCCGGAAGCATTGGCGCAGTTTATTGACAAAAGTGTACAGCAACATCCTGCTTTGCCCGCTGATCGGAGTTTTACTGAAATTCGCAGCGTCATGTCGCAGTTTTCTCCACTGGATGCAGAGTTGGCAGCAACAGCAAGGGCTTTGTTCGAATGGCACCGGTTTCACGGGTTCTGTTCGAACTGCGGTGAGAAAACCGAGGTTTCTCAGGGGGGGTGGCAACGGCATTGCAATGCTTGTGGCCGGCAGCATTTCCCGCGAACGGACCCTGTTGTCATCATGCTTGTCCTGCGCGGGAACAGCGTTCTTGTTGGTCGCAGTCCCGGATGGCCGGAAACCATGTATTCGCTACTTGCCGGGTTTCTGGAGCCGGGCGAAACTGTCGAGGCGGCGGTGCGCCGTGAAGTGGCGGAAGAAACTGCAGTGCAGGTTGGAAGGGTAGATTACCTTGCTTCGCAGCCATGGCCATTTCCGGCCTCGCTCATGATCGGGTGCCGCGGATTTGCCATAAGCGACGCGATTGAGGTTGATCCCAAGGAAATTGAAAAAGCCATGTGGATAACACGTGAAGAGATGATGGAAGTGTTTGCGGGGAACCGGCCGGATATGACGCCCGCCCGCAAAGGCTCAATTGCCCATTTTTTACTGTCCAACTGGCTTGCAGATCGTTTGGATTAAGGCGACAAACAGTAAAGCGAACCCAGATCGGTCAACCAGGCATGAAGTTTTCAACGAGAGAGGATATCGACGCACCTATCGAACACGTCTTTCGGGCGGTATCCAATTTTGATGCTTTTGAAAAATCGGCCATGCGGCGCGGAGCCGAGATTCAGCGTGAAGAACACGTTTTTCCCGATGGCATTCGCACGAGTTGGCAAGCGGTATTTCCCTATCGGGGGAAAATGCGCCCGCTAAAGGCCAAACTGGTCGAGCTTGATAGTCCGACCCGTTTGGCGGTGGAATCAGAATCCGGCGGCCTGGATGGCGATCTTGTTATAGATTTGATGGCCCTGTCGCGCAGCCGTACCCGGTTAAAGATTCAACTGGAAATGCGGCCGCGCACGATGACAGCCCGACTGGTCTTGCAATCTCTGAAACTGGCCAAGGCCAGCCTGACCCGCAAATTCAAATTGCGCATTGCGAGATTTGCGATGGAGGTTGAGGACCAGTATAAGGGGCCACAACTGTACAGATGATGTTTCAACGCCTGCGGGGGTCGGCAGGATAGACCCCCAATAGCGTTATCTGATCGGTGAAATAATCCAGCTCTTCCATGGCAAGCTGAACATTTCGGTCATCTGGATGGCCTTCGATATCGGCGTAAAACTGGGTGGCCGTGAAATTGCCCCCCACCATATAGCTTTCCAGCTTTGTCATGTTTACACCATTTGTCGCAAAACCACCCATAGCCTTGTACAGTGCTGCCGGGATGTTGCGAACACTGAAAACAAAACTTGTCATCATGCCGGCACTGCCGCGACGCTTCAGATCAAGCTCACGCGACATGATGAGAAAACGTGTAGTGTTCCGATCATGATCTTCGATGTGTCGCGCAACAACATCAAGGCCATAGATTTCACCAGCCAGTTCAGAGGCAAGTGCCCCCAGGGTTTCATCACCCGTTTCAGCAACATGTTGTGCCGATCCGGCGGTATCCGCCCCGGCAATTCGGTGAATTCCATGTTCCTGTAAAAACTCACGGCACTGTCCCAGCAAAACGGTATGGCTCATGGCGCGTTCGATTTTGGACAGGGGTGTGCCGGGCAAAGCCAGCAGATTGATATGCACACGCACAAAAGCCTCGTCAATAATATGCAGACCGGATTCAGGCAGCAGGCTGTGGATGTCGGCGACACGCCCGTAGGTCGAGTTTTCGACCGGCAACATGGCAAGGTCGGCATCGCCCTTTCTAACGGCCTCTATTGCATCCTCAAAGGTACGACACGGCAGGGCCTCCATGTTCGGCCGTGCCTCGACACAGGCCTGATGTGAATAGGCTCCCGGCTCCCCCTGGAAGGCGATAACTGACGTCATATTGCAGTCTCCGCAGACAAAATGAAAATTCCCCAGTGAAAAGAGAAACTACACCTTGCAGGAGCATGGGGGAAGCGGATAGATAACCGTAACCTGCGGATAAAATGGATTGCGACATGTTCAACACAATGCGGCTCGTGAAAATCATCGGTGGCTTTGGCGGAGCTCTGCTGGCCTATCTATTGATCTACATGGTGTCAGGGGCCTTGTACGCGACCGGTGGCGGTGAAGGCGAAGAGCAGGTTCAGGCCTATGTGGTGGAAACTGACGACGGTGGTTCTGCTGCCGGCGAAGAGCAGGCAACACAAGAAGCCGAACCGGATTTTGCTGCCATTCTGGCCGAAGCGGATGCCGAAAAAGGCGCCAAGGTGTTTGGCAAATGCAAAGCCTGCCACAAGCTGGAAAAAGGCGCCAATGCAACCGGCCCCTATTTGTTCGGTGTTGTCGGGCGCCCGGTGGCAACTGCGGAAGGCTTCAAATATTCGGATGCGCTGAAGTCGCTGGGTGGAAATTGGGAACCGGAGCGGCTGAACATCTTCCTGACCAAGCCAAAGGATTATGCGCCGGGAACAAAAATGAGCTTTGCCGGGCTGAAGAAAATCACCGACAGAGCCAACCTGATAGCTTACCTTTCAACCATTGGCGAATGATCAGGCGAAAACGTGGAATTTTGGGCCGTGCTGTTTTTCAGCGCGGCCTTTCTTTTGATATGCTGCAAACGGAAGCAGGGAATCACACTTTCTTAACTTTTCGTAACTTGCAAGACTGTGTTCCGGCCCGTTAGCTTGGACAAAGCGAATTTATATCTGGAGGCAGAATATGACTCAGACCCGCGCAAGAGCCATTTCCGATCAGGTGTTCCGTGCCCGATGGCTGAAAGCTGTGATGCAGCCTGTCGGTCTGATCGTCATGGTAACGGTTTTGATCTTTGGTGTGTTGGCGGCACGGGCGCAAGAGGAGATTATCAAATCACATGGAATATCCACCTTCGGCGATCTGAAATACCCTGCTGATTTCAAGCATCTGGACTATGTCAATCCGGATGCCCCCAAGGGGGGGGAAATGTCGATCTGGGCCTTTGGTTCGTATGATTCCATGCATCCCTATACGATCAAGGGACGTGCCGAGCGCTTGTCATCCATCTTTTTTGAGAGCCTGCTGGCGGGGACGGACGACACGATCGGCGAGGCCTATTGCCTGCTGTGCGAAAGCCTTGAATATCCGAAAGACCGGAGTTGGGTGATTTTCAATCTGCGCCCGGAGGCCCGGTTTTCAGATGGCAGTCCGCTAACAGCCGAAGATGTCGAGTTTTCCTATCAAACCTTCCTGACGAAAGGTTTGAACAGTTTCCGGGTGCAGTTGGCCAAGAAGGTTGAAAGTGTCGAGATGCTGGACCCGCATCGTATCAAGTTTACTTTCAAGAAAGGTATTCCGACACGGGATGTCATTCAGGATGTCGGCGGAATCCCGGTTTTTTCCAAAGCGGATTTTGTCAAAAAGAACTTTGATTTCACAGAAAGCACGCTGGATCATATGCTTGGTTCTGCCCCATATGTTGTGGACAAGCTGGAAGTCGGACAGAGCGCTACTTACAAACGAAACCCTGACTATTGGGGTGAAAAACTGCCTATCAACATCGGCCGCAACAATTTTGATCGTATCAGAATTGAGTATTACGCTGATTACAATGCAGCTTTTGAAGGTTTCAAAGGTGGCAGTTATACATTCAGGAACGAGGCTTCCTCCAAGATCTGGGCAACCGGGTACGATTTTCCGGCCATCAAAGACGGCACAATCGTCAAAGCCACGCTGCCCAGCGGGGACAAGGCGACCGGGCAAGCCTTTATCATCAACATGCGGCGCGCAAAGTTTCAGGATCCGCGCGTGCGTGAGGCTATTGGCCTGATGTTCAATTTCGAGTGGTCCAATGAAACGCTGTTTTATGGGCTGTATGAACGGATCAATTCGTTTTGGGACAACAGTTATCTGGCGGCAACCGGGCTGCCAACACCCGCGGAAAAGGCAATACTGGAACCCTTGGCCGATATCCTGCCGCCGGGAGTCCTGGATTCGGAGCCGGTAACACAGTATGTTTCCTCGCCGCGCCGCCCGCTGGACCGCAAGGCCCTTCGCAAGGCATCGGATCTGCTGGAAGCTGCGGGCTGGACTGTGGGCAGTGACGGGATGCGGCGCAATGCCAGGGGGGAACTGCTGACGGTTGAGTTTCTGAATGACAGTCAAACCTTCAACCGGGTGATCAACCCCTATGTCGAAAACCTGAAACGCCTTGGCGTGGATGCACGGCATACCTTTATCGACAACGCGCAAATGCAGCAGCGAGAGCGCCCGCCAAGTTACGATTTCGATATCATCACCGGCAATCTGGCCACCAGCTATATTCCCGGAACCGAACTGCGCCAGTATTTCGGCTCGGAAACGGCGGATACATCGACATTCAACAAGACAGGGTTGAAGAGCGAGGCCGTAGACAAGTTGATTGATATCGTTCTGGCCGCCAAGACACAGGAAGAACTGACCACGTCGGTTCATGCGCTGGATCGGGTTTTGCGGGCTCTGCGTATCTGGGTGCCCCAATGGAACAAGAATGTGCATACAGTGGCCTACTACAATATGTATGAACATCCCGAGACCTTGCCACCCTATGCCTTGGGCAATCTGGATTTCTGGTGGTATAACGCTGAAAAGGGCGAAAAACTGAAGGCGGCGGGCGCCTTTCAGTAGGCAGTCAGGGCAGAGCAGGCACAAAACAGATGGGCGCATATATTCTCCGGAGACTGCTGCTGATCATACCGACACTGCTCGGGATGATGATCATCAACTTTACCCTCATCCAATTTGTTCCCGGCGGCCCCATTCAGCAGGTTCTGGCGCAGATGGAAGGGCAGGGAAACGCATTCGAAACCATTGCAGGCGGCGCTGATGCAGGCACCGAGGCAACAGTGGGGGATGAAGCCTATGCCGGGGCGCGTGGCCTTCCGCCCGAAGTTCTGGAAGACCTGAAGAAACAGTTCGGTTTTGACAAACCACCGTTGCAGCGGTTTCTCGACATGATGTGGAGCTATCTGCACTTTGATTTTGGCGAAAGCTATTTCCGATCTGCCAGTGTGGTGGATATGGTTATCGAAAAAATGCCTGTCTCGGTCACGCTGGGGCTTTGGAGCACCCTGATTGCCTATCTGGTATCCATCCCGCTGGGCATCAAGAAAGCTGTGCGTGATGGCAGTAAATTTGACACCTGGACCAGCGGAATTATCATTGTTGCCTACGCAATCCCGGGGTTTCTGTTTGCCATTTTGCTGCTGGTCCTTTTTGCCGGCGGGTCATATTGGAAGATTTTTCCGCTGCGTGGGCTGACCTCATCAAATTGGGAAAGTCTGAGCCTGATAGGCAAGGCCATCGACTATCTTTGGCATATCACCCTGCCTGTGCTTGCTTCGACCATTGCGGCATTCGCGACACTTACCTTGCTGACCAAAAACTCGTTTCTGGATGAAATCAAGAAACAATACGTGGTTACAGCCCGCGCCAAGGGCCTTTCGGAAAACCGTGTGCTATATGGCCATGTCTTCCGTAATGCCATGCTGATCGTGATTGCCAGCTTTCCCAGCCTGTTTATCGGCGTGTTTTTCGGCGGCTCAATCCTGATCGAAACCATATTTTCACTGGATGGGCTTGGGCGCATGGGCTTTGAGGCGGCCGTCAACCGCGATTATCCGGTGATGTTTGCCACCCTCTACGCCTTTGGGCTACTGGGGCTGTTGGTGGGGATCCTTTCAGATCTGATGTATGTGTTTGTCGATCCGCGTATCGATTTTGGCAAACGCGAGGGATAGAGACCATGGCCCTCTCTCCCCTGAACCAGCGCCGATGGCGAAACTTCAAACGCAACAGGCGCGCATTCTGGTCACTCTGGCTGTTCCTGCTTTTGTTCGGCTTGTCCCTGTTCGCGGAATTCATCGCCAACGAGAAGCCGATACTGGTCAGCTACCGCGGCGACCTATACGTGCCAATCTTGAATTTTTACCCCGAAACCGCCTTTGGCGGGGATTTCAAAACCGAGGCGATTTATCGCGATATCGAGGTTCAGTGCCTGATAAAAACCGGGGGGCTGGATATCTGTTTTGATGATCCTGAAGGTGTCATCGAAGATGCCCAGGACGGTATGGTAGATGGCCAGAAGATCGAAAAAGGCTGGATGATCTGGCCTCTGATCCCCTATTCCTACAACACGGCGAACAAACTTGATACAGCGGCCCCCTCGCCCCCGGATTCGAAACACTGGCTGGGTACGGATGATGCGACGCGCGATGTGCTGGCGCGGGTCATATACGGGTTTCGTCTTTCGATCCTGTTCACCCTGATTGTCACGGCCATTGCCTCGACCATCGGTGTTATTGCCGGTGCCATCCAGGGCTATTTCGGAGGCTGGGTTGACCTTAGCCTGCAAAGGATGCTGGAAATCTGGGGATCGACACCGGAACTATATGTCATCATCATTCTGTCGGCCATTCTTGGCCGCAGTTTCTGGCTGCTGGTCGGAATTGTGATCCTGTTTGGTTGGCCGCGTCTGGTCGGGGTTGTGCGGGCCGAGTTCTTGCGGGCCCGCAACTTTGAGTATGTGCGGGCCGCGCGGGCGCTGGGTGTTTCGGATCGCAAGATCATGTTCCGCCATATCCTGCCCAATGCCATGGTGGCCACGCTTACATTTCTTCCATTCATCATTACGGGGGGGATCGCGACGCTCGCCTCACTGGATTATCTTGGTTATGGCCTGCCCAGTTCCTCACCCTCGCTTGGTGAATTGACGCTTCAGGCAAAGCAGAACCTTCAGGCGCCTTGGCTTGGGTTCACCGCGTTTTTCGTGTTTGCGTTGATGCTGTCGCTGCTGGTGTTCATTTTTGAAGGGGTGCGTGATGCATTCGACCCCAGAAAGACCTTTGAATGAACCCGCTGCTGAAGATCGAGAACCTGAGTGTTGCTTTCCGGCAGGACGGGCAGGAAAGCATGGCAGTGCACGAGGTATCGCTGCATGTCGACCCCGGAGAGACGGTCGCAATCGTTGGCGAAAGCGGTTCTGGCAAATCTGTGACGGCTTTGTCCACGGTGGCGTTGTTACCGGACAGTGCGCGGGTGAGCGGCTCGGTTCTGTATGAGGGGCGTGAAATGCTGGGGGCTGATGAAAAGGTCCTTCGTCAGGTGCGTGGCAATGACATCAGTTTCATCTTTCAGGAACCGATGACCAGCCTTAATCCACTTCATACGCTGGAAAAACAACTGGAAGAAAGCCTGGCCCTGCATCAGGGGTTGCGCGGAGCAGCGGCGCGCAAGCGGATTATCGAGCTTTTGAACAGGGTGGGCATCCACAACCCGGAAACCCGGCTGGGCGCCTATCCGCACCAGTTGTCAGGCGGGCAGCGCCAGCGGGTGATGATTGCCATGGCGCTGGCCAATGGCCCGGACCTGTTGATTGCGGATGAACCCACAACCGCGCTGGATGTAACTATTCAGGCGCAAATTCTTGAATTGCTGGCCGAACTGAAACGGGCCGAAAACATGAGCCTGTTGTTCATCACGCATGATCTGGGGATTGTGCGACGCATCGCTGATCGGGTGTACGTGATGAAGGATGGCGAGATCGTCGAGCATGGGCCGGCGGAAGAACTGTTCAGGAACCCAAAGCACGAATACACCCGAAAACTTCTGGAAGCAGAACCAAAGGGGCGCCCGGATCCGGTGCCGCAGGGGGCCGATGAAGTGGTGTCCACCGACAAGCTGCGGGTCTGGTTCCCCATTCATCGCGGATTGCTGAAGCGCACAGTCGGTCACGTAAAGGCTGTGAATGCCGCGACACTTCGTGTGCGTGAACATGAAACTCTGGGAATTGTCGGGGAAAGTGGCTCTGGAAAGACGACACTGGCACTGGCGATCATGCGTCTGATCCATTCCGAAGGGCCGATTGTGTTCATGGGGCAACATATCGAAAAATGGCATGCCAGACAGCTTCGCCCCTTGCGGGCAGAAATGCAGATTGTGTTTCAGGATCCCTATGGCTCACTTTCACCAAGGATGACAGTGGAGGAAATCATTGCCGAAGGGCTGGGGGTGCACGGATTGCCTGAGGGCAAGAGCGAGCATGATCTTGTGCGCGATATTATGGTTGAAGTCGGTCTGGACCCGGACAGTATGCACCGCTATCCGCATGAGTTTTCCGGTGGGCAACGTCAGCGGGTTGCTATTGCGCGTGCCATGATTTTACGGCCAAAGCTGGTTGTGCTGGATGAGCCGACATCCGCGCTGGATATGACGGTGCAGGTGCAGATCGTCGATCTTCTCCGCGACCTGCAAAAGCGGCACGGACTGGCATTTCTGTTCATCAGCCATGATTTGCGCGTTGTACGCGCACTGGCGCATAATGTCATCGTGATGAAACAGGGTGACGTTGTCGAATCCGGCAGTAGTGACAAGATTTTCGATGCACCGGAAACGGCCTATACGCGCGCCCTGATGGCGGCGGCATTTGATTTGAAAGCGGTCGAAGGTGGCGGGGAATAGCCCCGACGCCGGTTCAGACACCGGTTGAACTGGATATTACGGGCTGAGCAGATCAGACCGCCGAGCTGTGTCCGGCTTTTGACAGATCATAGGCATCGAAAGCGCGTGCAATCATCCGGGTCAGGGGGCGGGCTTTCGGTGGAATCTCAAACCCGGTGTTTGTGATGACGGGCAGGCCCTCAAACATGTCGGCGGCCTGTCTGTACATGGAGTTCAGTTCCGCTTCTGTTACGTCAAAATCTGTGAGCATCTCTGCCGTGTCTATCCGGAAGTCACACATCAGGGCTTCGATCATCCGGCCGCGAAGCTTGTCTTCTGCACTGAAAACATGGCCGCGTTTGGTGGAAAAGCGGCCTTCCCGAATCGCTTTGGTGTATTCTGACGTGGCGGACGCATTCTGTGCAAAACCTTGCGGGAAGCGTGAAATGGACGAGGCCCCCATGCCGATCAGCGCGACCGCAGTATCATCGGTATAGCCCTGAAAGTTCCGCTTGAGTGTACCGTTGCGCTGGGCGACGGCCAGCCCGTCTTCTGTCGTGGCAAAATGATCAATCCCGATTTCAGCATAGTTATCCCACAGGAATAGTTTGCGGGCGGTCTCAAACAGGCGCAACCGTTCTTCGGGCGTGGGCAAGGCATCAGAGGGGATCATGGACTGGCGACGGGCCATCCATGGCACATGCGCATACCCGTAAAGCGCCACCCTGTCCGGTGCGAGGCTGAGAAGTTTCTGTACACTTTCTGAAATGCGCTTTGGGGTCTGGTTTGGCAGGCCGTAGAGAATATCGGCATTCAGGCTGTTGATCCCGCGAGCGCGAATCATGTCGGCGGCAGCCTTGGTCAGATCGTAGCTTTGAATACGACCGATGATCTGCTGGATCTCCGGATCAAAATCCTGAACGCCGATTGATGCACGGTTCATACCGGCTGCGGCAAGGGCATCCAGACGCGCTTCGTCGATTTCATTCGGGTCGATCTCAACAGAAAACTCGCCGTTCTTTCCCAAGGGCACAATGTCAAAAATTGTTTCGGCCAGTTCGGTGATCATGTCTGGCAGCAAAAGGGTTGGCGTGCCGCCGCCCCAATGCAGCCGCGACAGGTGCAACCCTTGCGGAAGCGTTGTTTTCAAGAGCGCAAGCTCATCCTTCAGGGTATCAAGATAGGCGCGTACCGGAGAGGCAGATTGTGTGCCTTGCGTTCTGCAGGCGCAGAACCAGCATAATCGCCGGCAAAAAGGGATATGGATATAAAGCGAAATATCCGACCCTTCAGGAATGCTCGAAATCCAGCCGGTGAACTCAGCCGCCCCGACGCCGCCAGAAAACTGGGGGGCGGTCGGATAGCTTGTATACCTGGGCACTTTTGCGTCAAAGAGGCCCAACCGGGTGAGTTGTACATTGCCTGTCATTCGGATAGGATTATCTTGGAAACCGACGGGTCTCTTTGATCGAGATCAAGAAAGCGATGCGAACAGACAATGCCGGATATAACGACAGCCATCAGAGGGTGCGGCGAATGCCCTATACGCCACAGAGCGGTTTGCGCGCGTTGCGAACCGGATGAGTTGGTCGAACTCGACTCCATGAAATATTATCGCAGCTTTCAGGCTGGACAGACCGTCGTCTGGTCTGGCGATAAAATGGATTTTGTCGGGTCTGTTGTCTCTGGAATTGCGTCGTTGACGCAAACCATGGAGGATGGCCGCACCCAGATGGTCGGGCTGTTGCTTCCGAGTGATTTTGTTGGCCGCCCTGGTCGGGATTTTGCTGCCTATGACGTGACGGCCACAACCGACCTTGTGATGTGCTGCTTTCGCAAGAAACCGTTTGAGAATTTGATGGCGCGCACGCCGCATCTGGCGCAACGTCTGCTGGAAATGACACTGGATGAACTTGACGCCGCGCGGGAATGGATGCTTTTGCTGGGCCGCAAGACCGCACGGGAAAAAATTTCCAGCTTGCTGGTGATCATTTCGCGCCGCGATGCATCGTTGAAACTGAAAGAGACGGACGGGCCGCTAACATTCGATCTGCCGTTAACACGCGAAGCCATGGCCGATTACCTTGGGCTGACATTGGAAACGGTCAGCCGACAAATCTCGGCATTGAAACGCGACGGCCTTATTACGCTTCAGGGCAAGCGCAATATCACCGTCCCCGATTTCCAGGCCCTTATGGCTGAAACCGGGGACGATTCCGATGGCGGCTTCTGGGGCTGATCCGTTTTCCAGGGCCTGTCGCCCCTGATCGGATTCGCCTCTGCTGCAAACAGCGGGCATGCGCCCGCCCCATGGCGGGCGCATGCCCGGGCCGCTGCGCGACCCGGGCGAAGTGAATTCAATCAAACGCGACAGGCCCTAGT
>Ga0256841_1000780_pt1 | contig 30471 bp, 18 predicted proteins | sample 356308metaG_FD_185971 | JGI IMG/M metagenome (GOLD analysis project Ga0256841, IMG submission 185971) | Hydrothermal vent microbial communities from Mid Atlantic Ridge, Atlantic Ocean - 356-308 | ecosystem: Environmental > Aquatic > Marine > Hydrothermal vents | place: Atlantic Ocean: Mid... | reverse complement strand
AGGTGACCAGGAAAGACCACCGTCGGTTGATCGAACAATTTCAATATCATTTTCATTAGCATTTCCAAAAGCTGTCCAGGCATTATAAAGATTTCCTTCATAAGGACTTGTCGGGCTGTTGTCAATCCACATATGATTTTTATCGAGAATATCCCAGCCACCGGGAGGAGTTCCTGCCTGCACTTGAGTCCAGGTATTTCCACCGTCGGTTGAATGTGATACTCCCTGACCGCCGGCAGAGTTAATGAATCCCACATACATTCTTGTACCGTCAAGGCTTATTGCCGTTGCAGGGTCTCCGCTGTTCGAACCGCCCGCACCCATTTGGGAGCCACCCCACGTAAGTCCTGCGTCAGTGGAAAGAAATGAGTTGGCTCCATATAAAGAACCTACGTTGCCACCACTCCACGATGTTGAATTGTTAGAATTTAAAAGATTGTCAACATCATCGGGATTTACAAATACGGAAACTTCCGTCTCGGTAACGTTCGTAAGATTTGTAACCGGAACGTCCGGAGAGTCTTCTTTCCCACCCATAACAGACTTGGCATTTATTTCACTTCCCGTATAAACAGCGGGCTTTATGGGAATCGGCTGTGCCACCGGAACAAGACCCTCCTCGGCCAGTTTTGTCCAGTATCCCATATTATCAATTCTTGTGTCAATCTTTGATTTTGTTTTTTGACCGCTCTTCTGACCAAAAGTGGTTCCTGCCGCCAGAAATGTTATCAGCAGCGCAATTAATAGTGTGTTTCTTTTTTTCATTCTGTAATAATTTGTTAATAATAAATTTTTTTTGCTAAATATGGATTCTTTGGGTAGGTAAATAAAACAACTTTTTAATTTATCTTAATACATTTAACAAAAAGACAACCAAACTGTTCGAAAGGTTGTATAAAAAATAAGTTTATCATATAAAAAAATATCCATACTCCATTTTATAAAGTACGGATATTTTATATAAAACTTCTATTTAACAATAATTTTACTGACAGATTCTGATTCAGAGGTCTTTATAAAGACAAAGTAAATACCGGAACCTTTCCCTGTTAAATCAATTGATAATGGTTGTGCGTTATCCGCTTCAGAACTAAACACAGTCTCGTTCAGTGTATTAAGTATCTTTACCTCAATATTACCCGTGTAATTATTAAAATCTATTGTAAATAATCCGTTTGACGGATTTGGATAGATTTTAAAACCGTTTACAAAGTTTTTATCAAGACCAGTATAGACAAAATTTATTACATTGGAGGCGTTTGATTCGCAGCCAAATTCATTTGTCACAATAACATAATAGTTATTTGTTTCGGTTGGATAATAATCCTGTGATGTTGCTCCTTCAATAATACCATCCGAATTATACCACTGATTTCCCGTTGAAGCCGAAGAGTGGATATAATCACCTTCATTTGTAATTATTGGTGTTTCGGGAGACGGATTTACCGTAACTGTTACCTGGGACGAAACAGATGAATTGCCGTCGTCAACGGTAACCGAGTAAGTTGTTGTTTCTAAAGGAGTTGCTACCGGATTTTGAATATCAGGATTACTCAGACCTGTGGCAGGAGTCCATTCATAAGTATAATTACCGGATCCGCCGGTCGTATAAGCATTCAATTGTGAACTGCTTCCCGCACATATTGTCTCGGGATTTGCAGATGCCGTTACAGCCAACGGATTACCCGAATTGTTAGAGGCGGGAAAGACAATATAATCAACCCACGCACAATCGGAGCCGTTGGAAACACTCATATCCTTCGAGTACTCCCATTTAAATGTGTGAGTTCCCGCAGTTACGAGATAAGATTCCTGCGACCAACTTTCTTCACCCGACCATGCTCCTTTTTGTACACCGTCAATATAAAAACGTAGGAAGTCATAATTGCCTTCGGAAGACACTTTCCTGTAAAATGAAATATTATCATCGGCTATTACGTCCATCTCAACATACATAGTTGAAGTTTGGTCATCCGATATTGCACCTGATTTGGCACTATAAGTTCCTTCATAGGGTTCTTCCGTGGAAATCGTCCAGTCGGTATTTCCTCCGAATTGCCAGTTGTAAGCAGTGAAATCTCCCGTTTCAAAATCTTCAACAATAAGTCCGACGGAAAGATAAAAAGTGTTTTGAGCGGAGTACTCTCCCGAAATAGCCTCATATCCCAGGTCAACAGCAGTACCCAATTGAGTATTGGCGTCCACGGTTATGGTAAATTCGGTATCCTTGGTTTCGTTTGCATTTATTGTTCCCAAATCAAAACTACCGGATGTTATTGCGATGTCTCCGGAATTAGTTGTGAGAAGAGAAGTTGTATTGTTACAGGCACAGTGGCCGGCATTTGTTGTTTGAATAATTATATCAGCCATCTCTCCCGGATCGAGTATTCCGTTTCCGTTACCTCCCTGAGAATCGTCTATGGAGATATTTCCAACGGTTAATTCGGGAGCATTAACTATTATTGCGAAGGTTGAGTTCCAGGAGTCGCTGCCGCTGACCATTTGCAGCTCAAAAGTTACAAGATGCTGATCGGGAACGTCCGAAGCAACATCAAAGGCAAAACCGTTTGTAACCGACGAAGTTGCACCGCCGGCAATATTTCCGTAATTTTCGGTTCCGTCGGTAATTGAAATATAATTATCCGTTGTTGACAATGTAACCTGTACGTTATCGGCCTGAACGGTTCCCACATTTTCAACTTCCACCGTAAGTCCTATGTTTTCCGAAAAATCAACTTCTCCGTTATTGTTTCCCTGCGAATCGTCAATCTGAAATTCCGAAAAAGATATATATGCTCCTTCATTGGGAATTATCTGAACATCATAATATGTTGGAAGACAGTTATAACCGGAAACAATAAGCTGAGCATCACCAACCTCTGTAAAAACCGGATCAAAGTTAATAACCGCATTGCCCGAAGCATCCGTATATCCGGTTCCGTAAATTTCACCATCCTTAACTATTGTGCAGGTAAAATTTTCCATCGGGCTGCCTCCGCTTGTAACCGAAACATTTGTTGAAGTAACTCCAACGGGGATTGCATTTTCATAAGTAGTTTGAATGGAAACGGGTTCATCGGTCAATACACTGACTGCAACGTCGCCGAGAATATTGAGGTCGTAGAAGTTCCAGCGCAGAGCACCCTCTTCCCACTGTCCCGGAGCCGTTACCCAGGAAGCCGTTTGGGTTTTGCATTCTACAAATGCAGCACCAAGATGATTAATTTTTTCGTGATAGAGCGCATCAACCATTTCCCTATGGAGATGTGCCGCTGGCCCTTCTGTCTGGCCTTCGTTAAACCAGCCGTACCTTGAATTTCCCATCACGGCAACGGCAAAATTTTGAATGGTAACCATTTTTTCAAGGATACAATCGTTAAAATCGAAGGCACCGCAATCACATCCATGTGTTTGCAGGAAAGTGTAATTGTGGTCAACTCCGTTTGCACCGGAAAAGTTTGAGTTTGTAATATCTCCGTTGGACAAATGAGCCACATAAGTCTCACTGGCATGGCCAACATGATGAACAAATTGTTTTCCACTGTTTATTTTGGCTATCAGGTCACTCCCACCCCACGACTGATCGTGCTCATACATTGTTTCGATATTTTGATCCTCAGGGATTCCGATGGTAGTGTATCCGTTGTCATCGTGATAACCTATTAAAAGTTCGAGATAATCCTTTCCCCAGGTTTCGGGATTCGAGTAAAGATACTCACCGGCAAGCAGAGGACTTGTAAACTCACCGAGAACAGGATTGTTTTGATATGATATTGATTTGTGTTTCAGATTATTAAGTTCGGTGGTATTGCTGAACGGGAAACGGGCTACCGCAACATCGGGCAAAAGGTCATCCTCTCCGGGTTCACCCCAATGGTTATCATTATCATCATTCCAGGTTCCGTCCAAACCCGAATAATAGAGGTCGGCGGGAATCCCGTTATCTTCATATCCCGAGCCCGACTGTACGTAGCAGTAAAAACCGCGGTACGGAATAAGCTCCACATCACCACCCAAAAGAACATACTCCACATTATGGTCTTGATACTCCTGAATAATGTAGTTTCTTATCTTCTCCTGAACATCCTGCCCGGTCATATTAGCTGTAATGTACTCTTTTGTAACAACTTCACTTTTTATTCCCCTGTCAATATACATTGCCATCAGATCATCAAAATTATTCTCATATTGAGCAGTTGTTATTATCATCAGTTGATAATCATCCGCACTTTTATTATCCGCCGGATATTGTGAAATCATCTTTGTATTTTGAGCAAACCGTAAAACCTTCTCTTTCACCATTTGGGTACTGCTCAAGTTCTGCAATGCTTTTGATGCGGCAGATGTAGGCTGAGTTGTAATCTTTATTTTTACACTTTTATAAAAAGTTACCTCTCCCGTAACGGGATTATACTTCATAGGTGTAAACGTCGAAACGGCAAAAGAGTAGCCGTTCATAAACTGTGTCAACAATTCACCCGTTGATTTGGCGGGATAAAATGAGTCGGTTGAATAGACCTTTTCATTTTTGATGAAGTTAGCCGGAGAATCATCATTTAATGTTCTGGATTGCTGACGCGGATATAGTGTATAATATCCGGGAATTACGGTTTCATCTTCTCCCGTAAATTCAATGCTGACGGCCGATTCGCCGGGAGGCAGCATTATGCTTACCTGCGAGTACGGCAAAACCGGCTCTCCGGTATGTCCGGTAAGCAATGTGTTCTCAAACCGGATAACCTGATATTTTTCTCCTTTCAGTACTTTGTATTCATTGAAACGGTAAATTTTTTCAACTATGCCTGCATTTACTGCGAAAGCAAACAGTGTCAATAACAGAGTTATTTGTAATTTTCTCATAATATTATGATGTTAAATTTGAGTTTAAATATAAAAGCCATATTTGCTTAGACTATGACATTGTTTATTTGAAAATAGTTGTCCGGGGGAGGTGGTTTTTCGTTAGGTTATGCCGAGACCAATTCGGAGCTCCGATAAATTTTATTATTGCAAACCTGATTGGTCTCACTATACATAAAAAATTACAGCAATTTTGGCAGGGAATAAAAAAATTGTATATTTGCCTGTCCGAAACAAAATATTTTGACTGAAAAAACGAAAATACACATTCGCATTGTAAAAGCGGTGGACAATAAATATAAAATAGCAGTTGAAAAGCCGGAAAAGTACGTTATACTCCCCGTCTTATTGGAGTAAGCGTACCTTTTCGATTTTCCAATGCAGAAATAAAAGTAACTAGGTAATTTTACACATACTTAGGCTTTATGCAAAAAAAACAAAAATCAAATAGAGAAAAATAGATTACCTTTGTAATATGATACGATTTAACGAATACATAGAGATTAATACAGAAAAGAGATTTGGCAAGCCAATTATTAAAGGGACAAGAATTTCAGTTTATGATGTTTTATCTTGGTTATCAAATGGAATGACCAGAAAAGAAATCATTAATGACTTCCCTGAACTAACGGAAAATCAGATAAATGCTTGCCTTTCATTTGCAGCCAAAAAGGAACAAGGACAAATATATGCCTGATGAAATTACTTTTTGACCAAAATATATCCTTTCGATTGATAAAACGAATTATTGACCTATTTCCAGACTCAAAACAAGTTCGAGAATTAGGACTTGAAAATTCAACTGATATTGAAATATTTGATTTTGCAAAAAAAAATGATTTTGCAATAGTAACTTTTGACTCTGATTTTTGCGACTTAAATATTATTAGGGGTTTTCCACCAAAAATAATTTGGATAAGGACTGGAAATACAACAACAAAAAACTTAGAGAATCTTTTACGAAAGAAAAATGACTTAATAAAAATGTTTTTGAGTGAAGACTATGGTTGTCTCGAGATAATTGAATAGAAAGCACAAAAGCCTAATCGAGTAGAGTACTGATAGGCTAAAAGCCTATGGAAGATCCTCTTGGACTGGATATTTCGGCCTATATTGACCCGGCTGTAATGCCGGCAACTGTTCATACAGCTATTCGTTGGCATCAATTAAAAAGAACAGAATGAGAATATTGTTAACATTTATTTTTTTATTGACATTTATAGTCAATACATATTCACAGAAATCTAATTTTGAATCAAGAGAGATTATAAAAGAATTAGACTACGAATTACAAATTATTGACTCAATAGAATATACCAATGTAAATGCAAAACTAGTTGAAGAAAATAAGATTAATCTAATACCCCATAGTGAAAATGATCTTGTTAATGAATATCCAAATGTTTTCAAGAAAAAAGACAAATGTTACCAAATAAAACGAATTAACAAAAAACCAATTAGTATTTGTAATAATGATTCAATAGATGAGATAAAAATGAGGAGTCATTATCAATTCAAAGGACAATATTGCGATTTTGGCTTAATATATATCAGTGGATATGAATGGTGGGGATATATCAGCATTGACCTAATTGATGGAATTGGATTTTACACAATGGGTTTTCCTTTAACACTTGACTGCAGAACATTATTTTCTCATTCGAATTATTATGGCGAAGAAGAATTATCATTCACAAATTTGGAATCAAAAAAACAACTTGTTATCGGATTTGAAAACTGGACAACACTCGAAGTAAAACAACTAGAAAAAGAATATTATTTAAAACTAGAACCATTTGGTAGTCGAGATAATGAATTGAAATATATCAAGATTGAAATAAAATAACTGCCCACAATCGAGTAAAGCGCCTATATGCTAAAAGCCTATCGGAGACCCTCTCACATTTATCTACCGAAAAAAAGTGAAGGTCTGGCCCCGTGCTATTCGGGATCTCCGAATCCCGAATTTAATATTTTTTGGATTTACAATCCAAATGGGAAAAAGATCATTCTGTTTTGTTTAGGTCGTATTTATACTTAGGTTCACTAATTTCAGAACAACTGACCCTATGGAAAATGTGATGATCCCGTTTTGTGAGTTTTCCTTTGTGTTTTCTTTGAGCCTTAGTGTCTCTGCGGCTAATTTTCCGCTATTTTGCAACTAAGGCTCAAAGATACTAAGAACCACAAAGGCACAAGGTAATAATTCAATGAACTCATACCAGATAATATGTAAAATCAAGATATTTTATGTAAAACTTCAGATTGAATTTTATGGGTGGCATGGTTAGACCGAAATAGCCAGTTTATTCATATTTCAAAGCCTCCACCGTTTTCGACTTAAAAATAAGGCTTGATTTTATGAAGATTATTGAAATTGAAAGTATAAGTAACAACGCTAATGAAACGAAAAACATCCACCAGGGAATTCCTATTCTATTAGGGAAATTATCAAGCCAGTTAGTTATAAAATACCAGGCTATCGGAACAGCAATGATATTGGCAATGATTACAAGTTTCAAAAATTCTGCAGATACCAAAGCAAATAATCTGGAATTATTTGCACCCAAAACCTTGCGTATTCCCATTTCCTTTATTTTTCTGTTCAACATAAAAGTCACCAATCCGAAAATACCGAGAAAACTTAAAACCAAAGATATTACTGTAAAACCTGTTATAACTCTTGCGATTCTTTCTTCATTACCGGTTGCCCTGTCGTAGTCATCTTTAACATAAGAAAAGTCGAATGGGACCGACGTAAACGACTCCCATACATCTGATATCTTATCAATTGTTTCTTTGTTTTTTCCGTTTAATTCAATGATTACCTTACCCCAAAGAGGCTTTTGTGTATAAACAAGCATAAGTGGCCCGACCGATTTTTTAGCGGTTAAGAAATTGAAATCCCTGGTAACACCAACAATTTTGTATTCGCCATCTGTTTTTATATTCAGAACATCTTCGGCATTTATTTTTCTTTCAGCTTCTTTATTAATTATAATTATCTTGTCATCACCCTGCATCAATGCCTCCTTAAAAGTTTTTCCTTTTATCAACTCTAAACCGAAAATATTCATAAAATTTGTGTCAACTCTTATTTTGGCAAACATATATTCGTAGCCGTTTGACATAGTGCCGCCCCAGTACGACCCAATATTTGCCGGTATATTACCGGAAAATGAAACATTTACTACTCCCGGGATATTCATAATACTGTTTTTAAACACCTTAGTGTTTTTCAATACATCATAAGTAGCGTTCATTGAAATGATGTTTTCCTGCTTGAACCCGGGATCATAATCTTTTAAAAAGTTTAACTGCTTCTGAATTATCATCACCGAAAATATGAGAATTGCCGAAACAATAAATTGAAAAAGAATCAATATTTTTCTGATATTCCCGCTTTTTAAGTTTATGCTTCCCGAAGGTCTGATAACATCCATAGGCCTGAATCTGAAAAGAAAAACAGCCGGATATATTGATGATACAAACGCAATCAAAATACTGCTGCCAAGAAATATCAATAATATTTGAGGGCTGTAAATACTCTGCAAATGTGCTTCTTTAGGTAGGATCTTGAGAATTGCAGGAAGGAACAATTCCATAAGAAATAAAGAGAAAAGTAGTGCGATTAGTGTTATCGCCAGTGTTTCAAAAAATATTTGAGCCAAAAGATTCTTTTTATCAGCTCCAAGCAATTTTCTGAACCCTATTTCCTTTGCTCTCTGACTTGCTATAGCAGTACTCAAGTTGATATAGTTTACAATCGCAATGATTAATACAATAATTGCGATCAGGAGATATAGTTGTGTTAATTTTTTATTCCCGTGATTTAGCCAGGTATCGCTATTTAAAAAATACAGATCACTCAGTGGTGTATATGAAAACTTGTAGTCGCCTTCTTTTATCCCTTCATCAAGTTCTTTTTGTGATATCCAGCCCGATTCAACCATTGCAGACTGTAGAACCCTATTTATTTTTGGCAGAATCTTTTTGGGGTTTGAGTTTTCATTCATCAAAACAAATAATTGAAAACTCCAGTTTCGCCAGTTCGTTTCAATTCCGCTACCCATTATATCCAATGCTATATCAATTGATGCAAATGCATCGGTTACAATACTTGAATTTGCCGGAATATCTTTCATTACTCCGGTTATCCTCATTTGAATTTCCTTTTGCCTGTAACTACTTTTCAAAACAACAACTTTTCCGACAGGATTTATCTCTCCAAATAACTTTTTTGCAGTAGATTCGGATAAAACAATTGAGTTTGGTTCGGACAAAACCTTGTTTTTATTACCCGAAATTAACGGAAAAGTGAATATATCAAAAATACTGTTGTCCGCAATTTCGTAATGTATCTCAAATGTGTTATCATTTTCAGGATTTACAATATTTATTACACTCAGATACATAAGAGCAGATTTCTCTATTTCGGGAATTGATTTTCTGATAATTGTTCCTGCCGGATAAGTAACACTCGGGCCTCCAACACCTTCAATTCTATATATATTATTATAGTTTTTGTGAAATTTATCAGCAGAAAACTCATGCCAGACAAATAGCAGTATAATAAAAACAAGAGACATTCCAAAAGCAAGCCCTAAGATATTAATAAAGCTGAATAATCTGAATCTTTGCAGATTCCTGAATGACGATATAATTAAACTCCGAATCATATTTCTTTTTTTTTATGAGCAAGCGTCCACGCTTGCATTGATCAATAAAAATTAATGAGGCAAGCGTGGACGCTTGCTTATTTGTATTTTATTCATATTTCAAAGCCTCCACAGGATTAGTCATTGAGGCTTTTATTGTTTGTGAAACCACTGTCAAGGCTGTAAAAAACAGGGACAATAACAAGGCGAATGCAAAAACCCACCAAACCATACCAATGTGGAACGCAAAGGTTTCCAGCCATTTACCGGTCAAAAACCATGCAACGGGCCAGGCTATCAAATTTGAAATGACAGTTATTTTTACAAATCCGCCAGACAAAACCGAAAGAATATTTTTTCCGGTTGCTCCGAACACTTTACGTATTCCAATCTCTTTAGTCCGTTGCTCGGCACTGTAAGCCGCCTGTCCGTAAAGTCCGAGACAGGCAATTACAATGGAGATAACGGCAAGCCGGATAAAAGCTTTTGCCAATGTCTTTTCCTGCATATAGTTTTCATCTATAACCGAATCAAGAAAATAGTAGGTAAAAGGCTCGTTATTTACAATTTTATCCCACGATGCTTCCATTCTTTTGAGTACGTCTTCGCTGTTTTTCGGGTTTATCTTGAGCGAAAGATAGTAATAGTAATCCCACGGCGTTATGGAAATCACAAGTGGCCCGATCTTGTCGTGAAGGGATGAAAAATGAAAATCCCTGACAACTCCTATTACTTTATGCTTACCGTCACGACTGATATATTTCCCGACGGGATTGTCCCATCCCAGTTGTTTTGCCAGGGTTTCATTAATAAGAAAGGCGGTTGAATCGGTACCGTATTCGTGTGAAAAATTTCGTCCTTTGACGATTTTCAGTTTCATCAGATCAATGTAATCAAAATCCACATCAAGAGCGTGTATCATAACCGAATGGTCGGAACCCTCGGGGAAATAACCGTTCATTGTAAGACCTGTCCCGGGAAAGGCAGTGGATGCAGCCACTCCCGTAACACCTGCGATATTGGAAAATTCATTCTTCAGGACTGCGGCTTTCTGCATTGCGGTTTTGCTCCCAAGCTCAACCAACACAACATTGTCTTTATCAAATCCCAGATCTTCATTATTCAAATAATGCAACTGACGAATTACAACTATCGTGGAAATAATAAGCACTGTGGAAATAAAAAACTGAAAAACAACAAGTACATTTCTCAGAACCGGCTTTCCTTTTATTCTTTCAAAATATCCTTTTAGTATTACAACAGGCTGAAACCCCGACAAATAGAAAGCCGGGAAACTGCCGGCCACAATTCCTGCAAAGAGTGTAACAACTACTAACCCTGTGAAAAACACAAATGATGACTTGCTAAAGAAATTCATTTCCAATCCCACCAAACTGTTGAACCCGGGCTGAATAAGCTCCAAAAACAGTAAAGCAAAAATAAGAGATATTACGGAAATAATTAACGACTCACTTAAAAATTGCACAATCAGTTGCCCTCTTGTGGCTCCCGTTACTTTTCTCATCCCCACTTCTTTAGCTCTTTTTATTGACCTGGCTGTTGACAGATTGATGAAGTTGACGCAAGCAATCAACAATATAAAAACGGCGATACCCGTAAAAATATAGAGTCTTGCCAAACTACCTTTTGTAGGCAGGTCATACTCCGCTACGGAGTGAAGATGAACATCTTTAAGCGGCTCTGTCATTAATGTTACAAGCCAACCCACATCCCGGTATTTACGATTAATTTGCTCTTCCATAAAATCCGCAAATCGAGCTTTAAAATTTTCAATATCAACATTTTTGTTCAAAAGGATATAAGTGATATAATTATAACCGCCGTCCCAGCCGAGAAACATATCTGGCATCTCGTATAAAGAGGTGAAAGAGAGGAGTGCACCGAATTTTAACTGGGAGTTCACAGGCGGATCTTCCATCACACCTGTGATAAGATAACTTTGGTCGTTATTATAGCGTATTGTTTTTCCCACGGGATTGGCTGACCCGAATATTTTTTCCGCTGTTTCTCTTGTCAAAACAGCCGTAAAAGGCTCTTTAAGAGCTGTTTCGGGATTACCCGATATCAGGTTGAATGTAAAAACATTGAAAACGGATGAATCGGCAAAACTAACGGAGCCTACCTTGTAACTTTTTCCGTCAACATTGAAAAAACCACTTGTAGGATAGGAAAAACGGACGGTACTTTTAACTTCCGGAAATTGTTCAACCATTGAAGGTCCTACCGCCGCATTGGTTATTGCCGATATGGAACCGCCCCCTTCCTTGCTCTCCTCTTTCAACAATACTCTGTAAATATTATCTCTGTTTTTATGAAAATCATCATAAGTAAGCTCATTATAAACATACATAAACATCAAAATACTTAATGCCATACCAAGTGCAAGACCGAAGATGTTTATTAAAGAGAAAGTCTTATTTCTCAATAGATTTCTGAAAGCTATGATAAAATAATTTTTAAACATCGTTTGTTGGATTTTTAAAATTTAGTATTTTTGTGAAAAACAAAATAAAAATGACACAATATATCATCACATTAAAAAAGAGCAAAGTTTCGGATGCTTTCCTGAATTTCATCAAAAATCTTGACTTTGTAAACAGTGTCGAAGAGATCAACGGGGAAGCAAAACCGTTGAAAGCACAGGATTGGGCAAAACCGGGTCGTCCTGCCACCGATGAAGAATTTGAGCAAATGATAAAAGAAGCAGAAAAAGATAAAGGCTTATCATATGATGAAGCAAAAAATATAACCAAAGCATATTTTGAAGAATGGTTGGAAATGAAATCGAAATAGTTATTAAAGAAAGGGCCGCTATCAGTAAGGCTGAAATTATGATTTATATTTCCGATGAGGGAAATCCTGAAAGAGCATATAAACTTTATGAAGAGTTTTACAATTTCATTCGAACACTTTCCTCCTTTCCATACAAATATCCTGTTTGCCGAATAACCCGATATTTTAAAAGAGAATTCAGATGTGTCGTTTTCAAAAAAAACTACATCTTCGTTTACAAACCTTTCAAAACCAAACTCGTTATTTACAATGTTATTCATTCCAGCCGTTTTGTTTTTTAATTAATCACCCTCTCCTCCCAAAACTTTAGGTATCAACCGATTCACCGATTTAACCCCGCCTCCTTCGGATTCGGGCAGGCAACTCACCAATTCAACCTTTTCCCTAATTTCCTTCTAAACACCTGCGAGGTTTTTCTCACCCACAAACTATCTCTCAAACCTCACAGGAGCCTCCTAACCGATTTAACCATTTTACCAATCCTCCTTTTCTCCAATCCTGCAAGGTTCATCCATCGCACCGGCTTCCGCACAAACCTTACAGGATTAGCCATACCATTTCACCGATTTAACCATTTTACCAATCCTCCTTTTCTCCAATCCTGCAAGGTTCATCCATCGCACCGGCTTCCGCGCAAACCTTACAGGATTAGCCATACCATTTCACCGATTTAACCATTTTACCAATCCTCCTTTTCATCAATCCTGCAAGGTTCATCCATCGCACCGGCTTCCGCGCAAACCTTACAGGATTAGACATACCATTTCACCGATTATCCTTTTCGCCTTTTCGCTCTCTTGCCCTCTCGCTCACTCATATTTAATAGCCTCCACCGGATTCAATCTTGCGGCTTTCATTGATTGCCAGCTTACCGTTACAACTGTTATTACAATTGATAATACAAAACTCACAACGAAAGCATAGTACGGAATTGTTATCCTGTTTGCAAAATTGGTCAGCCAAATATCCATCAGATACCAGGCTGCGGGAACGGCGATAATATTTGCAATTAACACAAGCAGCATAAACTTGCGTGACAGAAGTTTCAGAATATTGCCGCCCACCGCACCAAGAACTTTTCTGATCCCGATTTCCCTTGTTCTTTGTTTTACAACATAAGCCGAAAGTCCGAAAAGACCGATACAGACAATAAAAAGCGATAAGATTGAAAACAACGTGAATATTTCGCCAAACTGTTTTTCATCTTTATAAAGTTTTTCGAGATTTTTATTTAGAAAATAATACTTAAACGGAAACTCCGCCGAAAAGGAATCCCAAATATCTTTTATCTCATTGATTTTTTTTGGACCCGTATTTGGCAACAATTTAACAACCAAATAGTTGCGATAGTTCATAAAACCTTTTCCAAAGTACATAGCCAAAGGCCCAATATGGAATCTTGCCGATTGGAAATTGAAATTTTTAACAACTCCCACTATGGGGTCATTCCCGATTTTTTCACCGACCGGATTATCGGTTTCAAGTTTTTTGGCAAGGGTTTCATTTATGATATAAGCGCCCTGCATATCTCCCTTATTGAAATTTCTTCCTTTAACAATCTTCATATTCAGCAGCTCCACCAAATCCTCATCAACAGGCATAGCTGTAAAATGAATATCATCGTCTTTATATGAACGTCCCCAACCCATATATACTTCACCGGGAACTCCCCTCACTAAAGATGCCTTTTCGACAAACGGAAGATTCAAAACTTCCGATTTCAAAAGTTTTTTCTTGTCTTGAATATTCATGTTCAAAGGAATCAAAACGACATCCTTCTTGTCAAATCCCATATCCATATTCCTCATATGTGAGAGTTGTAAAAAGACCGTTATAGTAAAGGATATTAGAACCGCTGAAATTAAAAATTGGAAAACTATTAACCCGGAACGCATTTTTTCCGCTCTTTTTCCCTTTGTAAGCTCACCTTTAAGGATTTTTGCCGCATCCACCCTGCTAAGATAAAATGCGGGAAACAATCCGTTTATAATTCCGAATATCAAAGCCACGAAGGTGAATGCAATAAATACAACCGGATTTTTATACAAACTTAAATTAATATTATCGGGAATCAGATTATTCACCGTTGGCAATGCTAATTCCGCAATCATACAAGCCAATATAAAAGCTATGAACGTAATAATAATACTTTCCAATAAAAACTTCAGGATTATCTGCTTTTTCCAGGCTCCGAAAACCATCCTGATTCCGGTCTCTTTGTTCCTTTCAAAACTTATTGCAGTACTCAGATTAACATAATTAACAACGGCTATTAAAAGGATAAATATTGCAATTGAAAGATAGATGTAAATATAGCTTTTGTTTCCTTGTTTGAAAGTATGGATATCAGGCCGGTCGAAATAGAGTGATGAAAACCTTATTAATTCGCTAACCTCCTCATCTTTAAAGTCTTCTTCCGTGGCATCCTCATTATTTTTCATAAAGAAGCGGATCATCTGCTTATCGAAAGTTTCTTTGAACCGTTTGAGGTCGGTATTTTTATTCAGTAGTAATAAAGAGGTATAACTCCATTCGGAAAAGTCCTTGTCGAAATCTTTTCCGAAAAGATTTTCAAGACTGTAAAAATTTGTCAAAGCTTCGAACCTGATGCTTGAATTGTCAGGTACATCCTCCATAACTCCGGTAATCAAGTACCTGTTTTTTTTAGTTGAGCCTGACCTTTCAAGCTCAATGGTTTTACCTACAACATCCGTTGTTGAAAAGAGTTTACGGGCAAGAGTTTCGGTTAAAACAATGTCGCCTTTGTTTTTCAAAACATCATTACGGTTTCCCTGAAGCAATTTGAAATCGAAAAAATGAAAAAACGAGGAATCAACAAAATAGGTACCAATAATCATTCTGTCATTATCTTTTTTTGCAGTAAGTGTACCTGACCACATTCTTAACTTACCTTCCAAACCGGGAATATTATTACCCACATTCTCCAAAAGAACCGGAGGTGTGGTGTAATAGGTTGAAGCGGTAACAAGATAAATATTATCCCTGTTTTTCTGAAAATTATCAACACTCAACTCATTTCCTATGTAAAGAAAGATAATGAGTGCTATGGCAATGGCAATGGCAAGACCGAGAGTGTTAAGAAAGCTGAACACCCTGTTTTTCCAAAGATTGCGAAATGCTATTTTTAAATAATTTCTAAACATATTTGCTGTTTTAAATAAAAATTGTATTTTTGTGATACTGACATAAATGGAAATATATGGCACAAATAACATTAAACATTTTCATTTTATACCTCAATTAAAATTATACAACATATAATTATCCGGTAAATACTTTGCGTACCATTCCCGTTCCGGCAAGCCGGACATTTTCACAAAACATTAAAGCAGAACGGTTTATCAGATAATAACCTCTTTAACCTTACCTTTTATATTTTCGTTTATTATCTGACCGTCGAACAGTCTCACAATCCTTTGAGCATAATCGGCATCACGTACCGAGTGAGTAACAATTATCAGAGTGGTACCGTTACGGTTGAGATCTTCAAGGAGGTTCATAACCTCCTCACCGTGAGCCGAGTCAAGGTTTCCGGTCGGTTCGTCGGCAAGTATAAGTTTGGGATTTGAGACCACCGCACGAGCAACCGCCACCCTTTGCTGCTGTCCGCCCGAAAGCTGCATCGGGAAGTGTTTGCGGCGATGTGCTATCTTCATCTGTTCGAGGGCTTCCTCAACCCTCTTTTTCCTTTCCGATGACTTGACTCCAAGATAAATCAAAGGTAGTTCAACATTTTCAAACACATTCAATTCGTCTATCAGGTTAAAATTTTGAAAGACAAACCCGATGTTACCTTTACGGTGTCTGGCACGCTGTTTTTCCGACAGTGCCGACACATCTTCACTCATAAACAAATACTTTCCCGACGTCGGGTTATCCAATAGTCCGAGAATGTTAAGTAATGTTGACTTTCCACAGCCGGAAGGTCCCATAATTGCGACAAATTCGCCCTGTTTTACTTCAAAGGTCACATTATTAAGTGCCGTTGTTTCCACCTCATCGGTGCGAAAAACTTTTGTCAGATTTTCCGTTTTTATCATAATTTATTTTTTCACGCAGCTACGCAACAGCGCAGCGACTGTTACTAATTCATTTCAAATCATATTTCTACTTAAACACCAGTTTCTCCTTATCCCCAAACCCGTCATACGACGACACAATTACCTTGTCGCCCGGTTTCAAACCTTCCATCACTTCATAGTATCTTGTATTTTGCCTTCCGATCTTAATTTTCCTTTTAACTGCAAACTCTCCGGATGGGTCAAGGATATAAATCCAATTTCCGCCCGTTTCCTGATAAAAGCCACCTCGCCTGACAATAACGGCATCGGTTTCGCTACTGAATTTGAGACGTAATTGCAGGGTTTGCCCGCGTTTTATTTGTTGGGGTTCGTCCCCGTCAAAATAGAGGTCAACCTGAAAAGAGCCGTTGGTAACATCGGTATATATTTTTTTAATCGAAAGGTCATAGGTTTTACCGGCAAAATCAAATTCGGCAGGCTGTCCGATGAAAACGCGCGAGATAAAGCGTTCGTCAATGTTAGCACGCAGTTTATAACCGTTTTTCATATCTATCTGCCCGAGATGTTCACCTACAGATTTGGTTTCACCTATCTCAACGCTGAAACTGGATAATTGCCCGTCGGCAGGAGCTTTGATATAAAGATTTTCAAGGTTCTTGCGTAACATCAAAAGATTATTTTGCATACGCGCCATCGAAGCATCTATCTGATAACTTCTGCTTGCCGCAGAAATGGAATCCAGCCTTTTGAGTTGGATGGAAATTTTCAGTTTCTTTACCGTATAGTCGTATTCACGTTTTGCATCCTCAAACTCCTTGTCGGAAATAACCTTATCGGCATATAGTTTCTTTTTTCTTTCAAAATCGGTATTGGTTTTATCTATCTGATACTGAAGGTCAACAATATCTTTCTGCCTGTAAAACTTATTCTGTTCAAGACCTATCTTCGTGTTTTGCAGGTTGTTGATAGCATCGTAGATACGTGTCTCCTGCTCCATAAAGCTAAGCTCCATATTGGGATTGGAAAGTTTCAGGATTGTATCACCCTTGCTTAGCAAAGCTCCGTCCTCAACATACACTTTTTCCACAATTCCACCCTGAACAGCATCTATATAGACTGTATTTTTAGGATAAACCACACCGTCAACCGGAATAAACTCCTGAAACTTGCCGGCTTTTACGGTTGCAATTGTAACCAAATTCTTATCAACATAGAGTGAACTTCGCTTATCGCGAAAAAACAACAAATAGACTATGAAAAGCACGAGCAGGCTTATCCAGGTGATGTTCAATATCTTTTTGACAGTCCATTTTTTCTTTTCTATAACTCTATCCATTCCCATATACGTAATTCTTTGATTTTATATTGTTTCAAAATTACGAATATTATGCCACCTATTGTAATAGATTGATAATCAATATTTATATTAAAGTAAAACAGTGATAAGTGTTCGCTATCGTTCAGTTTTGTACAGTTGCGGACAGGGAGAAAATCTAATTGTTATTCTTCCTTGAAATATATTTTCCTGTTGCATAAAAATCATAATCTATTTTCCATAAAAAGCAGTGAAATTTAAAATTAATTGTAATATTTTCAGCCAAATTTAAAATTTGTTTTTAAATTTGTCGGAAAAATAATAAGAAATGATTGTTAGACATATTCAACCGGAGATACTAAAGCGCTTAAATCATTATCCCGTTGTCGGTATTATAGGTGAAAGACAAATCGGAAAACCACTTTAGCTAAATGTGCCAAATGATGTAACCCCGCAAAATATTATATATCAGCATTTTAACTAAATTTTGTAGTGCCTGGCTAATTTTTTAACTCATTGGCTATGTGCTTTTTAACTGTTTTTTCTGTCAAAGTTAAGAGAAAAAGGGTAAGATAAATTATTACTCCTCTTCATAAACCGGTAAAGAGATTATAAATACGGTGCCTTTACCTACTTCAGACCGGAAAGAAATATCACCCCCGGCATTTTCAATTATATTTTTTACCATTGCCAGTCCGAGACCCATTCCGCTTGTTTTTGTTGTAAAGCTTGGATAAAAAACTTTTTCCCGCTGTTCTTCGGGAATTCCTCTTCCATTGTCGGAAAAATGAATGATATGTAAATTATTTTCGGTAGTTATAGAGATCTCTATCAATCCGTTTTCAGGAGTTTCGATAGCCTGAATTGCATTTTTAATAAGGTTGTTAAATACTCTTATTAATTGATCTTTGTCGGCAAGTACAAAGTAAGTTCCCGAATGCTCATAATGAAATTTTATTCCGGTTGAATTTTTAAAAAGGCCTATTGATTTACTTATGACATCCGCCAAATCCGTTTTTTCAAATTTCGACCGCGGCATCTTGGCAAAATCGGAGAATGCCGTAGCAATTGCCGAAAGAGTATCTATCTGTTCCGTCAGGGTATCGGTAAACCTTTTTAATCTTTCATCCCAATCGGGTGCTTTCTCGTCCCAGGCTTTTTGAAGATATTGAACACTAAGTTTCATTGGTGTCAAAGGGTTTTTTATTTCGTGAGCCACCTGCTTTGCCATTTCGCGCCAGGCCGATTCGCGCTCCGACCTTGCAAGCAGATTTACACTTCTCGAAAGTTCATCCACCATTCTATTATATTCATCCACAAGACTCCCTATTTCATCCTTCTTTTCCCACTCTATCTTTTCATTTGTTGTACCAAGTTTCAACCTGCTGATCTTTTCACGTATCAGCTGTACCGGTTTTGTAATATGGTTGGATATTATGAGAGCGACAAAAATAGAAATTCCGATAAGAATCACATAAATATTTATAAATGCCACCAGCAACGCTGAAATCTCATTTGTAAGCTCATCCTGTCTTGCAAAATAGGGAAGATTGATGTAAGCAATAAGATCATTATCAAAGTTTCTGAATGGAATGTAGGCAGAGAGATACTTATAATTGCCTATTGACTCGTCATGAATGAAAAATGATTTCCTGTTATTGCTAATCATATTGAAAGCCTCGGAGTTCATCTTGGCAGAGATAAGACCCTGTTCAAAAATCTCTGTTCGGGATGATGCAAGTAAAGTTCCGTCAAGATTATAAAGATTTATATCGGTAAAAAAGACAAGTGAGAATTTATATAATATGTCACCGAGATATTGATCCATATCAATTGTCAAAGAATCCTCGTCAGAGAGTTTATGCTCAAGTTCAACAAGAACAGAATGAGCTTTTTCGCTAAGGAGATCATGATTTTTTGAATTGTTAAGAGAAATAATGTAAAGCAAAGAACCGGCTCCAACAAAAATAAATGAAATAAGAATTATAGCGGTTATCCATATTTGCAGGCGCTTTTTGAAACTCATATCAAAAAAACGAATATTAACCGGACTGTTAAACAGGATAAGAATAATCAGTAAAAGAAGTCCAAACGATATGAAAATATATGAAAAAGGAGCGGCGATATCTAAAATTCCCGGATTCTTCTTACTGATTATCAATGCTTTATTATTATCTATTTTATAATAGAGATGATTAAAACCGTTTCTGTTGAAAAAGATAAAATTATCTGTAAACTTTCCATAGTGTGACAATGATGTGGAGTAAAAATATTTACCGAAACGTGATACTAACTCACCATTTTCATATCTGGCCCAGGAATATTGCGACAGATCGGTATGCTTTATCTTTTTCTGGTCATATAACAATTCGGGATATCCAATACCGCGTGGAATTATTTTTGAAAAAATCTCAACATATATCTTTATGGATGTGTCGGCAGCTTTATAGTCAACAATACCGATATAATTATCATTGGTCATATCATAATCCATAAAATACAAACCGTCGGTTTGAGTGGGTGTACCATAGTCGGATATAACCTTATTAAAATAGTCATAACAGTTCATAACATAATCGTCGGGCTGTATGTCAAGCGATCGGTTATCGTCACAAACGGTTATCAAAAAATTGTATTTGTCCCAATACGAATTGAAATACTTGTCTATTATATAAGCTTTAATGGAATCATAATTATTGGCACCATAAAACAAAAACTCCTTTACAGGAATGGCAAGTGCGGAGTCGTTTTGCAATTTTTCACTAATATCCTCAAAAAGAAACTCTGCAACAAGGTCCCTTTCTTCACTAAGGTCGGAAGCTATAAGTTTTCTGTTTTCCCTTTCCTTAAAATCATTGCTTTCGTATAAAATAAGAGTTGCGTAAAGTGAAAAAAGAATAAGGAAAAAGACGGTTGTAGAAAATTTGATATTCAGTTTTCCCGATCGGGCAATTATGCTGAAAGAGCCTGCATAAATCAGAAAAAACATCAGGTCAAGTACATCCTCTTTAAATAAAAACCGCATTAACAAAAAGATAATAATACCTGTCCCTGCAATAATCATAAAGAACTCTCCCGGTGTCCGGAAGGATTTGGAAAGGGCAAAGGAAATTTTAAATGTAAAAAGGACAAATGAAAGGGTAAGTAATGCTATACTGAAAAATCCTATTACACTATAAACATTGATAGTTGTAATATCATCAAGATTGAAAGAAATGGACGAATTAATAATGACTCCCGTCAAAAGGAGAGTCAGCAGTTCAAAAAGGAGAAAACTGAAAACCAATGTGGATAGCTGAAGTGCCCTTTTTAACAAATACGGTTTATTGAAAATACCGGAATTAATGATTACCTCTTTGTGGAAAACAACTGCAATCGCAAAAATTGTAACGGAATTAAACAGCAGGTCACCAAGTGACGGAAACCAGTCGGAGTTAGCAAGATATTGCGGACCAAAAAGTGGCGATTGATAAAGCACATCCGGAATCCTGAAATAAAAAATAAGAAACCGTAGCAGGAGGATATCAAAAATATATAAAAGAACCCAAAAGGATTTCCCTTTAAAAATAGAAATTATCCGCCGGTAGGACTGATAAATAATCAGAATAATGAAAATGTAAACAAGCAGATATAGCGAGGTGAGTAAAATAATAAGTTTTTCACCCGGCTTAAATCTGTCGGGAAATTTCAATGAAAACAGAAAACTCCCATCAATTGAATTTATATTGAACTTCCCGGGTTGAGTTGATATTTCAACCTCCGGCGGGATTCTGAAACTTTTTTGATAACTATTTGTAATGTGAGAATTTTCGTAGGGATATGCATTCCTGATGTTGATTAGTCCGACAATCCTGTATGGAAAATTTTCCACCTCCTTTTTTACAAACCACCCATTCGAAAGACGGATTAAACCATCTTGAAAATTATTTGAATTATACTCGTCGGAAACAGATACCGAATTATCACTCCAGAATACCAAACGTCCATTCTTATAAATCAGAACCAAAATACCTTTCTCACGATACAAATTCAAATATTGCTTTTTATCAAAGAGAAATTTAGCATCATGATTTTTAAGAGTGGCTTGAATGTCAGAAAAGATAACTTCAAGATTGTTTTCCTTTTGAGTTAGTTTTTTACGGAAGCTGCGTGTCAGAAATCCCGAATTATTTGGTGAAATATATAAAAAGCTGAGTAACAAGGCAATGGATAGAAACAAACCGGCTAACACCAACGGAATGAGCAAGTTATAATTTCTATGAAAATATTTCCTCATACTATTTTGCTTTATAATATTGAATATCAGACAAATAAAGACTAACTTATTTAAGCCCTTTTGAGCTGTTTTTTTCTTTTTTTTGACATAACATACTTTAAAGGGTACTTACCTTCTTAGAAGGCTTAAAATTAAGAATTTTTTATTTTCAACACATAAATAAGACTGGAATAATATTTTTTATCCGACAACCCATATAAATCGGTTATAAGTCCGTTAAAAAATGCACTGACATAATTTATTTTCCCTTTCTTATATTTTTCGCTCAGCATACTAATGTAAAAAGAATCGAACACCATGGGTTTTACTTTTACGATCTCGAATCCGTATTTTTCCATTAATCGTGCCAAAGAAACCCGATTAAAATGATAAAGGTGTCGCGGAACGTCATATGCTGCCCAAAATTCACCGTACTTTTTTGCATCATAAGAATCGGCATTGGGTATTGCAATTATAAGTCTGCCCTCATTGCGCAGTATATTTTTTATTTGTGTAAGATGCCTGTCAAGATTGTAAACGTGCTCCAAAACATGCCACATTGTAACGACATCAAAACTGTTTTCCTTTAATTCAAATAACGCGGATTCTTCAAAAATATCCAGTCCGAAGTTTTTTATTGCACTATTTCTTGCCGTTTCATTCGGTTCTATTCCTTTGACATTCCATCCCGATTTTGACATTTCATTCAAAAAGTCACCTGTCCCACATCCGATATCAAGAGCCTCTCCCCTACTTAATCCGGCAGTTGCAAAGGAAACTTTCTTCTTAATTGAATACTTTCTGACAGCCTGATACAAACCATTTATAAATCCTTTTGAAGTATTGCTGTGCGAAATATATTCCTTTGATTCATAATATTTCGGAAGGTCTGTTTCACGTGGAACAGGGTTGGTAAATTTGAATCCACAGGAGTTGCATTTTGAAATTGAAAAACTCTCAAGCGATAAAAAATAATCTTTCAAATCAAGAAACTCCGATATGCCGGAACTACCGCAAACAGGGCAAATATTTATAGTTTTCACTTTAGAATTATATTTATAAACCAATTTTGTTTCACGTGAAACAGTATTACTTTTTCCATAACAGGTAATTCAAAACTCAGCCGAAGAGTTACCGTCCCATATATACTGCCAAAACCGAAGCATCAGCCGGAGAAACCCCGGAAATCCTTAATGCTTGTCCCAATGTTTCAGGTTTTACTTTAGATAGCTTTTCACGAGCTTCATAAGAGAGAGCAGATATCTTAAAATAGTCAATATCTGCACCAAGCTTTAAGTCCTCAAGCTTATTCAACCTGTTTGCCATTTCTTTCTCCTTTTCAATATATCTGCTGTATTTAACGAGTATTTCAGCCTCTTCAAGACATTCATTCAAATAAGTTTCGTCATATTGTCCGGCAAACTTTGAAATACCTTCCACATTTTCAATCAAATCTTTTAATTGTATTTGCGGTCTGGATAAAACAGTTTCAATTTTTACTTTCTGTGATAGTTTGCTTGTACCTTTTTGCTCAAACAAAGAGTTAATTTCATCCGGACTAATACTTTCCTTCTTGAAAAACTTTACCAACTCGGAAATAATTTCATTTTTACGCTCAACCCTTCTCATTCTCTCTTCACTTGCAAGTCCTATTTCATAACTCATAGGAGTAAGCCTCAGATCCGCACTATTCTGCCTCAATAAAATACGATATTCAGCCCGGGAGGTAAACATTCTGTATGGCTCGTCAACACCCTTTGTGATAAGGTCATCAATCAAAACACCGATATATGCATCGGACCGTTTCAAAACGAACTCTGAAAGTCCGTTTATCTTCCGGTGAGCATTAATCCCTGCAATCAGACCCTGTGCAGCCGCCTCCTCATATCCGGTAGTTCCGTTTATTTGTCCGGCAAAATAGAGACTTTGAATCAACCGTGTTTCCAAAGTATATTTAAGTTGCTCCGGAGGAAAATAGTCATATTCTATCGCATATCCCGGCCTGAATATCTTTGCATTCTCAAATCCCGCAATTTTTCTTAGGGCTTTCAACTGGATATGATCAGGTAAAGAGGAAGAAAATCCGTTTACATAATATTCAATGGTGTTCCACCCTTCGGGCTCAATAAAGAGTTGATGGCTGGTTTTGTCGGAAAAGCGCTCGATTTTATCTTCAATGGAGGGACAGTACCGGGGGCCTGTTCCCTCAATGGTACCTGTAAACATTGGGGATTCGTCAAAACCGGTTTTCAAAGTATCATGTACTTCGGTACTGGTATATGCAAGATAACAACTTCTTTGTTTATTAAGTACAGGAGTATCCGTAAAACTGAATTTACCCGGTTCTGCATCACCGGGCTGTTCAATAAGTTTAGAAAAATCAATTGTTCGTCCGTCAACTCTCACAGGAGTACCGGTTTTCATTCTTGCCGATTCAAATCCAAGTTTAATAAGTTCTTCGGTCAAATTTTCGGATGCCCTCTCCCCCATTCTTCCTCCACCGAAATTTTTTGTTCCGATATGTATTGTTCCATTCAGAAAAGTACCATTCGTAAAGATTACGGCCTTTGATTTAATTTCCTGACCCATCAAGGTTTTAACACCTAAAATTTTGTTACCGTCAGTTAACACACCTACAACCGTATCCTGCCAGAAGTCCAGATTTGGTGTTTGTTCCAGCATATTCCGCCATTCGATAGTAAAAAGTGTTCTGTCGCTCTGAGCGCGCGGACTCCACATTGCAGGGCCTTTGGATTTATTCAACATCCTGAATTGGATCATTGTTTTATCCGTGACAATTCCTGAATATCCGCCCAAAGCATCAATCTCGCGAACTATCTGTCCTTTGGCGATTCCACCCATAGCCGGATTACACGACATTTGTGCAATTGTTTGCATATTCATCGTTATCAGCAAAACCGAGGAGCCAAGATTGGCAGCAGCAGCAGCAGCTTCACTACCTGCATGACCGGCTCCGACAACTATAATATCATATTCGCCTAACATCGTTTACACATTGTTTTGAATAACACATAAAACCTCTGCAAACCGGAATAGATTGCAAAGTGTTTCACGTGAAACATCTATGGGAATTACCCTAAAATTTCAGGCAGCAAAGATAAGCAATAATCCTCTTTCTTTCGCATTAAAGAAACTTCGTCAGGTGTCTTATCGTTATAACCGGCCAAATGTAATATACCGTGGATTATCACCCTGTGAAGTTCCTCATAAAAAGAGACATTAAATTTTCCGGAATTTTCTTTAACACGCTCAATACTGATGTATATTTCACCGGAAATTTCATCTTCAATTTCCGATAAATCAAAAGTGATAATATCGGTGAGTGTGTCGTGGTTAAGATATTCTATATTAAGTTTATAAAGGTAATCGTCACTGCAAAAAATAAAATTCAGGTCACCGGGCAATTTATTTTCATTGCCAATGACAACCCCAATCCATTTACGCAACTTTCTTTTATTTTTTAGCGCAAAGGATATGTCTTCAGTGAAAAATCTTACTTCCGAATGATTCACAAGTTACTAATTGTCAAGGACTTTCTCGGTTGTTTTGGAATAATCCTTAAGTTTTTTTATTCTGTCGACAGCGGTTTCGAAATCAATACTGGAAATTTTGAATCCAATCTCAATTTCATTACCGTTGCCGACAAAATTGACATCGTCTGATAGTGATTTTATTAGAAAGATCCCTCTTCCGGGAAATTTTTTCTCTTTTCCGTCATCTTTTACATCCGGAATACTTTGATAATCAAAGCCCTGACCTTCATCTTTTACGGTGAAAGTAAGTCCAGTAGATTTTTTCTCAAAAGTAATCGTAATGATTTTCTCCGGATCTTGTTTGTTGCCGTGCATTAGGGCGTTTGTAAATGCCTCGGTTAGTGCAACATTAATACATCCCAGATAGCTGTTATTAAGATTGTATTCCTCGCAGATATCCTCTACGAGCTGCTCAACCTTATGAATGCTCTCCGGTAATGATTGTAATCTGAGTGTTCTTTGTTCTGTTTTCATCGTTCTTCGAAATTAAAAAAATATTCATTAACCTTGTTCTTGTAAAACTGCTTTAAACCTGGCGGAACCGTTCTTAAAAATTCCACCTCGTTTGATTGTTTTTGTTTATACTTAAATAATTCATCAGGGTTACGATATTTTTGATCTTTTGCTTCTTTTGATTCTCTTTCCTCCTTCATTTCTCTCTCCATTTCGGCTTTTTCCGACTTAAGCATCCGTGTAAGTATCTCTTGCTGACGCATTAAAGTTTGTTGGGTAATACGTTTATTCACGAGGTCGGTTTCCGTGTCTTCCATCTTTTTTATTGTTTTCTTCAGCTCTTTGCTTGCTCCCATTTGTCCCTCTTTAGATAATTGTTCGGAATATTTTTGCATCTGATTTCTCAATGCTTCCTGTTGTGCAGCCAGCTTGGCAAGTTGTTCACTCATTCCGTCGGAACTTTTACCATACTTTCCTCCGGGCTTCTTACCCTTATCTTTCATTCCCTTTTTAAGACTCTCAATCTGTTTATTAAGCTGTTGTTGCAACTGACGCATTGATTTCATCGAAGATTGACCGGAGGAGCCGGGCTTGGGTTTCCCCGATTTACAGGATTTATTTCCCGAAGCTTGCTGCATCATACTCTGCATCATCTGGTTAAGTGTTTCCGAAAGCATAAGTGCAAGATTGTTGATAGAGGTCATTGCATATTGTTGTTTACTTGCTGCAATTCCCGTCCTTCTGTCATTCAGATATTTTATGGATTGGCCTATATTACTATTTATAGATGATATTTCACGGGTTACAAAAGGCTCAATCATTATTTGACGTTTGCTTAATGCAAAGAGTGAATCCTCAACAATCTGCAAATCGTCCTTTATGTTTTTTTGTTCCTGACTAAGTTCATTGTACTTAGGATCACTAAGATTCATATTATTGACCTTGTGAATAAGATCTTCCTGGTTAAATGAAAGTTGAATAAGATTCTCCAAAATGCCTCGTAATGTTTCAATATCTTCCTCCATTCCTTCGTTGGACATTGCTTCCTGCATATCCTCCATTGACTGCTGCATTTGTTGCATTTGTTGAGCTGCATTATTTTGAGATTGCGATGCTTTCTTTCTTTTGTTTTTACCGAGAGATTCCTTTGCATTCTCCATCTCTTCATCCACCTTTTTCCGGGCTTCTTCCTGCTTATTAAAGTCGTTGGGACTTTCGAGCTGCTTATTCAAAGAATCAAGCTTATCCATATCCTTCTTAATGTCATTGAATTCATCCTCAATTTTTTCCTGCTCCTTTTTCGACTCCTCGGAAGAGAGCTCTTTCTTCCCGGTTTTTTCTGCAAGCTCTTTTTGCTTTTTGGAGAGCTCATCCAGTTTTTTTACCGTTTCATCCAGTTTTTGTTCGAATTCAATCTGTTTGAAAAGTTCAAGGTCACGATCAAGCATCTTTTCCAACTCTTCATTCGACAATTTCATCTGCTCAAGCATTTCGCTCACTTTATCCTTGTCAACCTGTTTAAGAAGCTCTTCAAGCTCTTTGAATAGCTTATTCATCTCCTCATCCTGCATAAGCTTATCAAAAAGCTCCTCAAGTTGCTTTTGTTTTTCAATCAGATTTTCGTCAATATCCTTATATTCCTGTTCCCGCAATGACTTCTCCTTGTTTTCTTTCTTAATATTTTCAATAGTGTTTTTCAATTCCTTCTGCTTATCAAGTAACTGTTTTATCTGTTGTTTATCCTCCCAGTTCAGCTCCTTTTTATCAAAAAGTTTCTTGTTTATATCATTAATATCCTTTTTGAGCTTCTTAACATCCTTCATTGCATCATCCAATTGATCCTTAATCATCTTATTGGACTTATCGGTTTCCTCATCAACCTGCTTCAATGTTGGAGTTTTAAATTCCATTATCTGCGAACGGGATGATTTACTGCCGTTTACAGCATCATTATCCCAAACCTCAAAATAGTACTCCAGACGGTCACCCGGTTTTATATCCAACGATGCAATATCAAAAAAATGAAAATATTGTTGAGCATTGATATTCTTGTTTATGGAAATAGTATCGGTAATCAGGCTATCAGTAACCCCTGTTTCATCTTTTATTCTATAATTGAAAGTGAGCAATGCGAATCCGTAATCATCTTTTATAGCACCTTTGAAATAGAGGCGTTTATCATAAACGGAATCGGTGTACTGCTCAACAAGTATTGTGGGATAAAGATCAGGAATAACCGTTATCTGATAAGTAAGAGAGTCTGTATTTTTTAAATACTCATTTGATACGGATACAGAATAATTCCGGTTTTTAAAAAATCTGTCACTATAAACAAAAGCATTGGAAGAATTAATTGGCAACTCATTTGTTTTGTCTCCAAACCTGAAATTGACCACATCGGTATTCTTTGTAAAAAATTTCCAGGTAACTTTCGAACCTTCGGGAATAATTATATCGCCGTTATTTGAAATATCTTCATCTTTTTTACCTGTATAAGCAGGGTAATCGAGATGCACCGTGAAATCAAGTATTACAGGTTTTGGCAAAACCTTTAATTTATACTCCTGCGATTCAAATTTATCACCAACAAGCTTAAACTTCCTGTCTTTCTGCACATTAAGAAAAGTGTAATAAAACTTCACCGGACTCTCCCTGTTTAGTTTTATACGGTTGTTACCTGCCAGAATATAAACATTCTCCGGCACCTCATCTCCTTCAACCCTGACATTCAATCTAAAATCTTCATGCTGGATAACCTTCAGGTCTTCATTTTCAACTTCAATTGAGAAGGGCGGTTTTTCCTCATAATAGACATTATGGTTGACGATTCTGACAGCAGGCTCGGTAATGACATTGGGAGCAATAAAAAGAATTACAAAGATTATCAGAATAGGAGGGAGGGCATACTTCAAATATCTCCTGTTTTTCCCGAAATGAATAGCAGAAGTAAACGGAACCGGCTTCAATTCATTTGTTTTTTGTTCAATACTCGCCTCAATAAGTTCCGGGTTATAAATGTCGTCCGATTCCAGTTTTTTAAGCTGTAATGTATTGATAAGCTTATCGTTAACTTCCGGGAAAAAATTTCCTATTATTTCGGCAGCCTGCTCGTAAGAGATTATTTTCCCGAATTTCAGTAACTTAGAAATCGGTATAAAAATGTATTTAAACAGCGTGATAAAAGTTAAAACCAAATAAGAATAAAAAATAATTGCCCTTGCCTGTGAATTAAAATGCCCATAATACTCAAGCAGGTCGGCTAACAGAAAAAAAACAGCCAATAGTGAAAGACAGTATATGGCACCTTTTATCAGTTGATTTTTGTAATACTTCCTGATAAACTTATCTATTTTTTCGATTATATGTTGATAACTATCTGCCAATTTTTAAATTTATATAGCTAATAATAACGAATACAACCAATTCGATATTTTATTAATTTTGCAAAAATACGGAAAGTTGCTTGCATTGGGCAACATTAAATTTATAAAATTCATTAAAATGAAAAAGTCTATTCTCACAGTATTTGTAATCCTCATCTCTCTAACCTCGTTAAAATCACAGCAAAATTTGGATGTAACCGAAAGCCTGCAATGTAGCAGGGCTAAATTTTATAAAGACTATTTTCTTCAGTCGAAAGAGATAATCCAATCACCGCTTTTGTTTGATTACGATGTTAAATTCTACTTTCTCGACCTTAACATTTCAAACAATAGTGTTGACATTTCGGGAAATGTGACGGTAAATGCCGAACCTGTTGTTACGGTTCTGGATACTTTTGCACTTGAACTTATTGATGATATGATCATTGACTCGATAAAAATTAACGGAGCGATTCACAATTTTCAACATACCGGCAATGAAATCTTCATACCGTTACAAAATCCGGTGCAGCAGGGGGAGTTGTTTAGCTCACGGATTTTTTATCACGGTACTCCGCCAACCGGGGAATTTTTCTCGGGAGTTTCATCGGAATATGATGAAAACTGGGAACAAAACGTATCCTGGACACTTTCCGAACCTTTCAGCGCTCGCGAATGGTTTCCCGTAAAGCAGGATCTTACGGATAAAGCGGATTCGGCCTGGATTTTCCTAACTTTTAACGATACTCTTAAAGCAGGTTCCGAAGGTTTGCTTACCGCAATCGTTCCCCTGCCCGACAATAAAGTCAGATACGAATGGAAAACTCGCTATCCCATTGATTATTACCTGCTTTCATTCGCAATTGCCGATTATGAGGAGTATGATATTTATGCAAAACCGTCGGCAATGCAAGGCGATTCAATATTAATCCAGAATTATATTTACGATACGGAAGGATGTCTGGATTACTACAAATCCAATATTGACAATACGGCAGATTTTATTGAACTTTTTTCCGATTTATATTCTCTTTATCCTTTTCACAAAGAAAAATACGGTCACTGTATCACGGCTCTCGGCGGAGGAATGGAACACCAAACAATGACGACTCTCGGTGGCTTCGGCTTCGGAATAGTGGCTCACGAACTCGGCCATA
>Ga0256841_1000779_pt1 | contig 30515 bp, 25 predicted proteins | sample 356308metaG_FD_185971 | JGI IMG/M metagenome (GOLD analysis project Ga0256841, IMG submission 185971) | Hydrothermal vent microbial communities from Mid Atlantic Ridge, Atlantic Ocean - 356-308 | ecosystem: Environmental > Aquatic > Marine > Hydrothermal vents | place: Atlantic Ocean: Mid... | reverse complement strand
TCAATGTAGATGTCTATGACCCATGGGCCACCGTATCAGCCGTAAAACACGAATACGGAATTGACCTGATATCTTCTATAAAAGACGTCGATACCAAATATGATGGAGTGATAGTTGCCGTATCACACCAAGAATTTAAAACCTTAGATATCAAAGGGTTGGTTGGCAAACACCATATAATTTTTGATGTCAAAGCAACATTACCGAAAAAGGCATCACATAGTAGGTTGTAAAAATTGTTAAAATTTTATCAAAACCCGAAAATAGAACGCAAATATCGCAGGTTGAGCAGATAATCGAAGAAACGAAAAATCATAAATCATAATTATTGGCGTTCCATTAATGAAAACACAAGTCAAACACAAAACCCGAAACCAAAAGGCAAGGAAAAATTGAAAAATGTTTCTTGCTAAAAGGCTCAAATCGTATTTCACAAGGCAAGAAGAGTTAGAATAAAAAAATAATGGAAAAAAATTTAAAGAATAAAATATTAGTTACCGGAGCAGCAGGGTTCATAGGCCACCACCTATCAAAACTATTGGTAAGAAATAACTACGCCGTTGTAGGAATCGATAATATCAATGACTATTACGACCAAAACCTAAAACTGGCCAGATTAACCGATTTAGGAATCGATACTACTGCCATAGCTGACAATAAGCGCCTAGAAGGAGACATTACTTTTATAAAATTAGATTTGCGGAATGCCGGCGATGTCATGCAATTGTTTAAAGAAGAACAATTTGATTATGTAGTAAATTTAGCAGCCCAAGCCGGAGTTCGGTATTCGTTAGAAAATCCACAGTCTTATGTTGATAATAACATTACCGGTTTTTTAAATATTTTAGAAGGGTGTAGAAACCATCCCGTAAAACATTTGTTATATGCCTCTTCGAGCTCGGTATACGGGTTGAGTGAAGAAATTCCATTCTCAACAAGCAGCCATACAGACCACCCGTTGGCCATGTATGCCGCCAGTAAAAAAGCCAATGAAATGATGGCACATTCATATGCCCATCTATTTGATATTCCGAGCACAGGGTTACGCTTTTTTACGGTGTATGGCCCTTGGGGGCGGCCTGATATGGCCTTGCATATCTTTACCAAGGCCATTGTTGAAGACAAAGAATTTGAAGTATTCAACTATGGCAATATGAGTCGCGATTTTACCTATGTTGATGATATTGTAGAAAGTGTAAAACGGTTGATTCCGCTGCCGCCAACACATAATAATCCGAAATTCAATCCCAAAAAACCAAATCCATCAATGAGTACGGCTCCTTACCAACTCTTTAATGTGGGTAATAATAGTCCGGTTGCTTTAATGGATTACGTACACGCTGTAGAAAAAGCATTGGGCAAAAAAGGAAAGATAGTTTATAAACCGATGCAACCCGGTGATGTTTCGGCAACCTATGCCAATGTAGAAAGCCTGTTTGAATACATCAATTTTAAGCCGGCTACTACTATCGAAGAGGGCATTCGGGCTTTTGTGGATAAATATTTAGAGTTGAATGAATAGAAATGAAATAGCTTAGTTTAATTTAGCTGTGAATTTATGCGCATCTTCTTACATCACAATTTGGTTTTGATTCCCTCATTAAATTCAACATAAATAATGTTGATACCTTGTTAATTTCTTCACAATTTTGACTAAGAATTTATCTTTTTTTTCCTGTTAAAAATCTATCTTTACATTTTAGATTTAATTCATGAGTTAGAACTATTTTTAAGCAAAAATGGGACTGATAGTAGCGAAGCATTAGAGTTTTTCAATATATTTGGATTAAAAAAATAGTCTGAATGATAGAAATTAAGACTAATTCAAGCCTTACCTAATAGAATCTTTATAGAAAACGAACAATTTAATATGTAGATAATAGGTTTTTAATACAGATTTGATTAATTATTTACAATGAATGTATTACCATAAAGGTTATATTTAGTTTTGTGGTAAAATTATATTTCAGCATTAATAAATCGCATGGAAATTTTAAATGATATTTAAAGAAAGAATTAAAAAAACATGACTTGTACTTAACAAAACAATGTCTCAATTAAGAAAACATATTAAATATTCCTTTAAAAATAAATGCAGGTCGCTTATACAATCTTTTAGATTAAAAAAATTGGGTAAGTCAGTTTTTATTGATAGAAATGTTAGATTATTGCGATTCCCGAAAATGATTTCAATTGATGATGAAGTGGTATTAAAGGAAGGTGTCAGAATTTGTGCTTGTAACGATGAAGCTACGATAAGTATTGGTAAAAGAACTACAGTTGGATATCACACTTTTATTTTTTGTTCAGAAAGTATTGAAATAGGAGATGATTGCTTAATAGCTCCATTTGTATATATAGTTGATAGTGATCACAGAATTAAAAAGTTCGAAAAGATTAATAGACAAGAGAATATAACAGTTCCAATAAAGATAGGACAAGATGTTTGGATAGCTAGCAATGTTACAATATTGAAAGGAGTAACTATTGGTGATGGTGCAATAATTGCTGCCAATTCAGTAGTAAATAAAGATATTCCCTCCTTTGAAATTTGGGGAGGTATTCCGGCAAAAAAAATTAGCGAGCGTGAGTGATATTGGCGTTGTCATCCTGTCTCGTTTTTCCTCTAGTCGGTTACCGGGAAAAGCCTTGATGGAAATTTCTGGAAAGAAAGTGCTAGAGTATATTATTGAAAGAGTTCAACAAGTCTATCCACTTGAAAAAATCGTTTTAGCTACCAGTAACGAAAAATCAGATAGCCCAATTGCTGCCTTTGCTAGAGCGTATGGTGTAAAACTTTATCGAGGCTCATTAGAGAATGTTTCAAGGCGATTTTATACGGCTGCTAAAGAGCAAAATTGGGACTATGCAGTAAGAATAAATGGAGATAATGTATTTTTGGATACTCAATTGCTGAGAGATTTAACTCATATTATTTTAGAAAATAAGTATGATTTTATAAGCAATGTAAAAGGAAGAACTTTCCCTAAAGGTATGAGTATTGAAATTGTTAAATTAGAACATTATGAAGAATTATTACCAATGATAGAAGTGGATATAAGTTATAAAGAACATGTAACTTTATATCTTTATGAACATGAGATTAAGGATAGCTACCATTTTGTAATGAATACGCTATTGCCAGAAGCTGCAGGTATTCAAATGGCTCTAGATACAAAAGAAGATTTTGAAAGAAGCGATAAGATAATTCAAAAGTTTACTAAAGACCATTATAAATACAATTTAACAGAGATATTTACACTATTGCAAAGTATTAAAAGATGAAGAATAATCCGTTTATAGGAAAACATGGCCCATTACTAATTGCTGAGATTGGTGGAAATCATGAGGGTGATTTTGAATATGCAAAAAAATTAACACAATTGGCAATAGACTCTGATGTAGATTATGTCAAATTTCAAATTTATTCTGGTGACACATTAGTTTCGAGCAAGGAAAGCCCACTTAGAAATACGCATTTTAAAAAATTTGAATTGTCCAAAGCCCAACATAAAGAACTTGCAAAAATGGTTATAGATGCTGGTATTTTATATACTTCATCGGTCTGGGATATCAATGCTATGAATTGGATTGATGAATTTATTTCCTTGTATAAAATTGGAAGTGGTGATTTAACAGCTTATCCTGTATTACGCGAAACGGCTAAAATTGGAAAACCTATGATTATATCAACGGGATTATCACATGAATGGGAGGTGCTTGACGCAATAGAATTTATTCAACAGGTCAATCCTATATATAAAAATAAAGAAATGTTGGCGATACTACAATGTACGAGTATGTACCCCATCGAATTAGCAGATGCCAATCTTAATGTAATGAATAAACTAAAGAGTCTAACAGGATTAACAGTAGGATATTCAGATCATACTGAAGGTAGTTTTGCATTAAATTATGCTGTTGCTATGGGTGCCGAAGTATTAGAATTTCATTTTACAGATAGTAGAATAGGAAAACAATTTAGAGACCATAAGGTATCTTTGACTCCTATTGAGATTAAAAGATTAATTAAAGAAATTTCATTGATTAAACTATGCCAAGGAGATGAACTAAAGAAACCTGTTAAGATAGAAATAGAGAACGGACATCTTCTTTCATTTAGGCGTGCTGTATATCCTGCTAGAGACATTAATGTAGGTGAAGTCTTTACTGAAGAAAATTTAACCGTACTTAGGCCGGCACATGGCATTGATGCTCGTAATTTTGATAAGCTCATTGGTGAAAAAGCTAAAAGAGATTTGACATATCATGAGAAATTAGATTGGGATGATATAGAAGGTTAATATGAATTATTTTTCACAGATTTATATTAGAAGATTTAAGCCATTTTTGATGGCACTTTTTACTAGACTTTTGTATTCAGGAAGAAACATCAAAATAGGTAAGAATTTTAGGTGTGATAGTGTACCTAGAATTTTAATAGACAAACCTTGTAAATTAGTTATTGGAGATGATGTAGAGTTTAGAAGAAACGTAGAAATTCGGGTGCATGGAACGTCAAAAGTTCTTATTGGAAATAATATTAGAATAGACAGAGGTGTAAGAATATTATCTGCAAATAAAGCTACAATTAAAATAAATGATGGAACGAGAATTGGATTGTATTCAGTATTGAATGGAGGTGATTCGATTACTATTGGTAAAAAAGCATTAATTTCTGGTTTTGTCTATTTACAGACTAGTATGCATAGTTTCGTAACTAAAAATTCTCCGATTCAAGATCAAGGGTATAGTCATAAACCTGTGGTCTTGGAAGAAGATACTTGGCTTGGTACACACGTTGTAATTCTACCAGGAGTTAAAATTGGTAAGGGTGCTATTGTTGGAAGTAATTCAGTTGTTACGAAAAGTATTATGTCAAATATGGTAATGGGAGGCATCCCCGCTAAAGAATTAAAAGAAAGAATATGAAAGAATATGTTCCATTAATAACGGTATATATTACAAATTATAATTATGAATTATTTATTAACCAATCAATAGAAAGCGTATTAAAACAAACGTTTCAAGATTTTGAATTATTGATTATTGATGATGGCTCAACAGATGGAAGCAAGGAGATTATTGAACAATATCGAGGAAAAGATAATATCACAATTATTTTTCAAAAAAATAAGGGTTTGAATATCACCAACAATGTTGCCATGCGGGTTGCAAAAGGTAAATATTTAATGCGTCTTGATGCTGATGATTTTTTAGAGCCAAATGCTCTTGAAATGATGGTAAGTGTACTTGAAAAAGATGATGAACTCGGGTTAGTTTTTCCAGATTATTTTTATATAGATGCTTTAGGAAACAAAATAGGAAAAAAAAAGAGGCATAATTTTGACAAAGAGGTATCTTTATATGACCAACCGGCACATGGAGCTTGCACCTTAATTAGATTAGAATTCTTAAAGAAGTTAGGGGGGTATAATGAAAGTTTTACTTGTCAAGACGGTTATGACCTTTGGATTAAGTTTGTAACTCATTTTAAGGTCACAAATATCAATCAGCCATTATTCTCTTATAGAATGCATGGTAATAACCTTACAGCAAATGAAGATAGAATTTTATCAACTCGGCAAAAAATAAAAGATGCCTTTGTCCGACAGCACTTTAATACTCCTGACACCTTAGCAATCATACCAATTAGGAATTTTAGTCTAAATGGAATTAATTGGCCAACACATCAATTCAATGGTTCAACAATAATTAAAGAGAAAATAAAAGTCTGTCTTAATGCAAAAAGGATTCAACATTTAGTAGTAACAAGTTCTGATCAAGATATTTTAACCTATTGTTCAAAAGAATTTAATGAAGATAGTAGAGTAAGTATACTTGAACGCCCCAAATTTTTTGAGAGCCCAAATCAATCACTAGCCAATACTATTGATTTTTGCATCAATTTTTTTCAAAAAGAAAAGATAAATTTTGAGAACATTTTAACAGTTGCTCTAGAATATCCATTTTTAAAACCTGAAACTATAGATGAAGCTATAGATACATTAGTATTGTTCAAGGCCGATTCTGTTATAACCGTTAGGCCGGATAATAGTACTTTTTATAAACATGTGGGATCAGGAATGATTCCAATTCTAGATCAGGAGAAATTTACACGCCTTGAAAGAGATGCCCTTTATAAAGGTACAGGTGGAATAATGCTAACCCGAATTAACCAATTTAAGAAAACAAAATTAAGTGCTTCCGGTCAAGTTGCCCATGTTGTTGTAGATAAAAGGTCGGCCTTCGAAGTAAAAAATGAATTTGACTTAAAAGTATTTGAATCGTTGATGAATTTTCAGAAAAATCAAAACTTATCTTAGCTTAAGAATTGTTTGTAACCATAAACTTAATCGATGATAATACGAATAATGGATTAACTGATTAATGCATCTTTATTTTCTCAAAAGTGATTTTATATATTAAACCGAGTAATGAATTTGAATTTGATGTATTACTTGATGAAAAAAGTTTCTTTTTAGAAACTCCATTCATTGATAAGACAGAACTATTAAGCAATGCTATTAACACTTTAGAAACAGATATTCAAAATCTTGCTAAAAGTGTTGACTCTAATCGATATTATAATTTTTTTTGGGAATTCACTTATGATATTCATCGTGATGATGGAATAAGAGATACTGTTGCCGATTATTATTTGCTAGAAATACTTAGCTATATAAATAAAAAATATAAAATTAAAAAAGTTGAAATTCATTATTTTTTACCAAAACCAGTAATAAATAAAATTTCCAATGTTTTTCCTATAAGTTTAAAGTACTCTAAAAAATACTTAATAAAGAATTATATTAGGTATCAATTAGGGCCATTAAAATATTTAATTAATAATTTATTCAAAACTTTTTTAAGAAAAAGAAGGAATAAGGAAATAGAAGGCTCAAACAATGTTGTTTGTATTACAAATAACTTTTTTTCCACTGTTAGATATAAAGATTTCCCAACAATGCTTGGCAAAAAGTTTAATGTGTACTTATTAAATATTTCGCTTACTAAAATAAGGAACCACTTAACAAAAAAAGAAATTCGATTAAATAGCTATTCAATTAGACTATACTTTAAAAGTTTTTTTAAATCTTTAAAACAGTACAAATCGTTTCATTCAACCCTAAAAATAATTAAAAAAAAATCAATTTTTTCTTTAAAACTAAAAAATCAAAGTTTTCTACAAACTTTCTACCTCGTTTTGCGTTATGAAACACTAAAAAAAATATTTTCTACAAATGAATTTAAATATGTTATTGTAATTACTACTATAGGAGAGCCATTAATGCGAATGGTTTGTGCAGTAGCTAGAGTTAAAAAAATTGAAACAATTGTTTTTAGTTGCAGGTATTTTTTAAGTAATCTAAGAGCTGAAGATAGAATAATTAAACTCGATTTTAGTAGTTCTAATAGTGATTTTTTTACTGATTTTTTTATTTCTTTTGATAAAATAAGTAAAAACCATTTGATGCAAGCAGGGGTAGATATAAATAGTATTTATACGTATAATGAAGAAAAAAAGGAAAATGAACAAAAATATATAAGCAATGGTATTTTACTACTATTTTCGAGTCCACCTTATAATGATAAATTACTCACTTTATTTGAAAGTGCTGTTAAAAAAGGGCACAAATTTGAAAATGTTTATTATAGAGAGCATCCTAATAAAGGAATGTCCGAAGAACATATGAAACGGTTTAAGAATATTTTTAAAAAGAATATTTGTTTAAATAAGTATAAATGGGTAGAAATAACATTTTCTAATGTATTAGCTTTTACTTCAAATAGTACTTCTGGTATTGACGCAAGTTCCAGAGGGGCATCAATTGTTTGGATGCCATTCTTAACTGAGCAAAGTATTCAGTTTAAACCTATGATGGAAGCTATAGGTAAAGTATGCTATAGTGAGAATGAATTTTTGAGTTTTATTGCGAGTTTAGACCGTAAAACTAGAGCAAGTTTTAATAAAAAATGTAAAACTGAATATCAACGGAATATATACGAGAAATCGTCTATGTCTGAATTCTTAGACAGAATTGCCTAATGCAATCTAATTTTCACCTTTAATGTATGAATGAAAATCTAAGAAAGGTAAAAACTATTTCGGGTATAAAATGGTCAATACTCAATCAAGTAATTGTACAGATATCTAATTTATTGATTGGCATTCTTTTAACAAGATTATTAACGCCTGATGATTTTGGCTTAATTGCAATGGTTACAGTTTTTACTGGTTTTTTGGCCGTATTTCAAGATTTCGGCTTAGGAGCTTATTTAATATATAAGAAAGAAGTTTCTGATAAAGATTATAGTACTATTTTTTATACTCATTTTATAATAGGTATTATTTTAGCAGTTCTGATTTTTTTTTTTAGCGGGTTTATCGCCTCTTTTTATGATAGAAAAATATTAAAAATAATTACTACGGTAATAGCTATAAGTTTTGTCATTGAACCGTTAAATTATGTGCAATTAACAATTTTAAGAAAAAAATTAGATTTTAAATCTCTTTTTTTTGTTAATTCTATAGGAGTAATTATATCTGGTGCAATTGCTATTTATATGGCTTATCAAAGGTATGGTGTTTGGAGTATTGTAGTAAAGCTACTTTTACTTTCTATTATTAAAACTATATTGTTATGGATTATAAGTAATTGGAAACCAAGATTATTATTCTCATTATCCAGTTTAAAAGAAGCCTTAAAATATAGTTTACCAATAGTAGGTAATAAATCTATTGGATATTTTATGAGAAATACAGATAACTTGATTATTGGTAAGTTGTTAGGTTCTGTTGCTTTGGGTATATATAGTCGTGCATATTCATTGATGATGTTACCTATCAATCAAATTGGAGGAGTTATATCAGGGGTCTTTTTTGCCTCCTTTTCATTAATAAAAGACAATATACCAGTATTTAGATCTAACTGGTTAAAGATTAACGGATATTTAGCTTTTATTTTATTTCCTATTAGCACTCTAATTTTTATTATGGCAGAGGCTTTTGTAAAAAATATTTTAGGAGAACAATGGATAGAAACCATTCCGATTATTAGAATATTATCAATTGCTGGAGCCGCACAAGGTATGTCATTCGTCAGCTATGTATACAATGCTTTGGGCGATACTAAATTAAGTTTTAGAATTAGCATATTTACAAGCTCTATTTTAGTTTTGGCAATTGTTATTGGAGTTCAATATAACATAAGTGGAATTGCCTATGCATATACCATTGCTACCTTATTACTATTTCCAACAATTTATTGGTATTTTCTTGCTAAAAAATTAAAAATACCCTTTTTTAGTATTTATATAAGGATATTGAAATTTTTATTTTCAAGTATAATAGCAGGTAGTTTAGTTTCGTATTTTTTTAATTCTTTTCAAACAGAATTTCAAATCCAATTAATTGTGAAACCAATTTTATTTCTTGTTTTATATTTAATTATTTTAAAAATTTTTGGAGACAAAACCTTTTTTGAAATTAAAACACTAATTTTAAATAAATATCATTGAGAGTGAATAGAAAGAAAATACTTATAATTTCCAGTTCTTTTTATCCAATTATTGCTCCCCGTTCTTTTAGAACAACAGAGTTAGTAAAAGAGTTTTCAAGACAAAAACACAATATAACACTTTTGACGAAAAAAAATGATAAAGTGCATGAGCTATTTGAAAAAGAGTACCATATTACAATAAAAGACTTAGGAGACCCAATATTACCTGTTATAAATTTAAGAAATGGTAGTAAGTTAATAGTTATTCTAAAAAGAGTTTTAAGAAGGATTCTACTACAACTTTTTGAATATCCTAACATTGAATTAATGTTTAGAATAAAAAGGGCATTAAAGAAAGAAAAGAATTATGATATGTTGATTTCAATTGCATCCCCTCATCCTATTCATTGGGGGGTAGCATGGGCATGGAGAAAAAAAAATAGTATTGCTAAAATTTGGATAGCAGATTGTGGAGATCCTTATATGGGAACAACAACAGATTCATTTAAGAAATTGTTTTATTTTAAATTTATTGAAAAATGGTGGTGTAAAAAAGTCAATTTTATAACGGTACCTTTTCATGGAGCAATTAAAGCCTATTATAAAGAGTTCCAAAATAAAATAAGAGTTATTCCACAGGGCTTTGATTTTGATGAGATTAACATTAGAGAAAATGAATATATTAAAAATAAAATACCAACATTTGCGTATACTGGATTATTCATTCCTAGAGCAAGAGACCCTAGCCTGTTTATAAACTATTTACTAAGCCTTGAAATCGATTTTAAATTTATATTATATAATAACCAAAAAAGCCGATATAACAATCTTGTTATTAAATCAAAAGGTAAAATTGAATTTAGAGATTATATTGAAAGAAAGAAATTAATTAAAGTATTATCAAAAATGGACTTTTTAGTTAACTTTAATAATGGAGTGTCAACTCAACTACCAAGCAAGTTAATAGACTATCATCTAACCAAAAGGCCTATATTATCATTAGATTCTTTTGATTTGGATAAAAATACAATCAATCAGTTTCTAAATGGTAAGTATCATAATAAATTCAATTTTGAGGATATAGAACAATATAAAATTGAAAATGTTTGTCAGAAATTTTTAAAATTGCACAATTGAATACAAAAGCAAAAGAGAATAGGGTTTTTATATATTTATTATTTTTCATTTGGCCTTTTTTGTCGCTTTTTTTTGCAATTATCGATAACCGCCAATCTTGGGCTAAAAACATAGTTTGGTTATTTGTAGCTTTTTATGGATATACTATGGTTTTATCAACAAGTGGTATAGATGCTCAACGCTATCGTGATCAGTTTATTAAAGTAGCTGAGGAAGGGAGAACAATTGATGAAGATATTGAATATTATAAGAATGATGTTAATGTAGTTGACTTTGTTAAACCTATATTAAATATCATAATATCAAAAATTACCAATGACTATAAAATTTTATTTTTGGTATATGGTTTAATATTTGGCTATTACTTCTCGCGAAGTTTATGGTTATTGATTGAAAGGTATAAGCATCGAGTTTTAGGCTTAAGTATTCTTCTTTTGATAGTTTTTGCATTGGTTAATCCAATTTGGAACATTAATGGATTCAGATTTTGGACAGCGGCACAAATTTTTGTTTATGGCTGTTTGATTTATTTTTTGGAAGATAAAAAAATAGGGTTATTAATAACTTTAATGACATTTTTTGTGCATTTTTCTTTTTTAATTCCTATAGTAATTTTATTTGTTTATTATTTTATAGGAAATAGATTAACTATTTATTTTTATTTTTTTGTAACCTCTCTTTTCATTACTGAATTAAATTTAGAAGCAGTAAGAAGCAATTTGAATTTTGTGCCAGCAATTTTTGAATATAAAGTAAATGCATATGTCAGAGAGGAGTATAAAGAAAAAAGAATGATAAATCTACAAGCTACAAATTGGTATGTTAAATGGTTTGACAGAGCCTTAAAGTATTCTATTTATGTTTTTTTGATTACAATTTACTGGAGAGGGCAAGGTTATATCAAAAAAAATAAAAAACTTTTTAGATTGTTTTGTTTTTCATTGTTACTTTTCGGTTTTGTAAATATAATTAGTTCTATTCCTACTGTTGGTAGGTTTATCAATGTTGCAATTAGTTTGTCTTTAGCATTAGTGATTTTATATTTACAATTTGTAGAAGATAAGTTAATGAATTTAATAGTTAGGATATCTATTCCGGCTTTGTTGCTTTTTTTAATTGTATCTATACGTATAGGTTTTTACACTATGAGTTTGACAACTGTATTAGGAAACCCTTTAATAGCTGTTTTTATGAAAAATGATATTGCCTTAATTGATTTAATTAAGTGACACATTTTTTTAAATAAGTAATCGAGCAAAGCAATTAACCAGTCAATCGGTTAGGTAGTTTTAATGTTATGCTTAAAAAAATTTCTAAAGAATTAAAAAATATAGTTGGTTGGAAAACTAATAGAAAAATCGTTATTTTTGAGGTTGATGATTATGGAGCTTCAAGAATAAACCCAAATCATATTGGCAATCTTTTAAAACGTGGGTTTAACTTAAGTTATTTTGAAAAATATGATAGAATTGCAAAAGAAATAGAGCTAAAGCAACTATTTAACGCATTAAAAAGTGTAAAAGATAAAAAAGGCAGGTATGCTGTTTTCTCCCCTTTTACCATAATGGCCAATCCTGATTTTAAGATTATTAATGAATTGAACTTTCAAAAATATCAATATAAGCCATTTTATAACACAGCCTATGATATTTATCAAGAGAATTTATTATATTTATGGAAACAAGGGATAAAAGATAACATATTTTTACCACAATTTCATGGTAGAGAACATTTTCATGTTTCAACTTGGATGCAAGCATTGAATAACAAAAAATCTCTCTCTAGAGAAGCATTCTATTTCGATTCTGTTGGATTATTTGGTCAGAATACAAAACCTGAAATATCTCGTTTTGCTGCATCATTTGATGTAGGTGTATTAGATGAACTGGATGACCAAGAAGGAATAATAGAATCTGGGCTAAAGTTGTTTGAGGAGATATTTGCTTATAAAGCAATTTCATTTACGCCTCCTGATGGATTTCTCAATACAAACCTTGAATTTGTTCTCTCAGAACTCGGTATTCAAACAATTAGTGTGTCTAGAAAAAGAATGGTACCCATGGGAAATAAAAAATTTAATAAAAATTTTAACTATATGGGGAAATGGAATAATAGTAATCGAATAAAATATACTATTAGAAATGCGATGTTTGAACCCCATTCTAATGTTAAAACTGATTGGGTAAACTCTTGTTTACAAGATATTAACACATCTTTTAGATGGCGAAATCCGGCAGTTATTAGCAGTCACCGAGTTAATTTTCTTGACACTACTCCAATACCGTTTAATAATTTTAGTGGAATTAAACAATTAGAATTACTGCTAAAAAGTATCATTAAAACTTGGCCAGATGTTGAGTTTATGTCATCAGGAGAGTTAGCACAAATAATTATGAATGGATCAGGTAAACACAATATTTAAAATGCTCAAATAATATTGTTTATGTATAATAAAATTAGAGAATCTATTATTCGCAATATCACTAATGGATTAGGAAAAAAAAACGAAAGAAAAATAATAATTTTTGAATCGGATGATTGGGGGACAATTAGAGTTTCATCAAAAAAATCTTATGAAGAATTGTTGAAAAAGGGATATCCTGTTGACCAATGTGTCTATAACTCTAACGATACCTTAGAAGATAATAGTGATATTGAGTGTTTATATGAAGCTCTAAATGCAGTAAAAGACAAGAACGGAAATACTGCTATATTTACTATGAATAATATTGTGGCAAATCCGGATTTTGAAAAAATAAGAGAAAGTGAATTCGAAGAATATTATTTTGAACCTTTCACAGAAACTTTAAAAAAATATCCCAACCATGATAGAGTTATGGCTTTGTACAACGAAGGAATTGATAAAAAATTAATAAAGCCTCAGTTTCATGGTAGAGAACATGTACATGTTACTCATTGGATGAATTCTCTATTAGATGGGGATAAATCTTCACATGATTTATTTAAAAACAAAATGTTTACTGTTTTTAAAGGTAAAAAATCAAATTGTAGGAATGAATTTTTGGATGCTATGGGTACTTACAATAGTTCCCAATTAGAATTTTTATCAGAATCTATACAACAAGGCCTTAAACTATTTAAAAAAATATGGGGTTATCATTCAAAAACACTTATTCCTCCATGCTATATTTGGCATCCTGAAGCCGAAACTTTTTTTAAAAAATCAAATATAGAAGTTATTCAAACCTCAAGAATTCAATTCTCTCCTCTAAACGATAGCGAAAAATATAAATTAATAAGAAGATATACTGGGGGAAAAAATAAAAAAAAATTGACTTACACAGTAAGGAATGTAACCTTCGAACCAAGTATGGATAGAAATTACGATTGGGTAAATTCTAGCATGAAAGAAATAAGTAATGCTTTTTTTTGGAATAATCCTGCTATTATTTCTTCACATAGAGTTAATTATGTAGGGCTCAGAAATAAAAGAAATCGAGATAATAATATAAAATTGTTAATAAAACTGATTAAAACTGTAAAAGAAAAGTGGCCTGAAGTTGAATTTATGAGTAGTGATGATTTTGTAAAGATTATTAAAAATTAATGTATAAATAATGATTATTAGCGACATTAAAAATTTAAAGAATGTGTGGTATAGCCGGGTATTATAATTTTAATGCATCTCCAATAAAAAGTAATAATGAAATTATTGAGATGCTAGAAGTACAGAGACATAGAGGTCCTGACGACTCTGGTATTGTATTTTTTAATTTAAATAATAAAACTAGTAAAGAAGTTCAATATAGAAATAGCGAAAATCTCAAGAATGATTTTGAGGGAGTACTAGGTTTTAATAGATTAAGTATTCTTGATTTATCATATCATGGACACCAACCTATGATGAATGACGAGAAAAATGTTATGTTAACACTAAATGGAGAAATATATAATGCCTTTGATTTTAAAGATAAATTAATTGAAGATGGTTTTAAATTTAAAGGCACCTCTGATACTGAAGTGGTATTATACCTTTATTTAAAGTATGGTTTGGATAAAATGTTATCTTTACTAAATGGTATGTTTGCTATTGTCATTGTTGATTTAAGAGTATCAGAAGTTTTTATTGCAAGAGATCGATTTGGTATTAAACCCATGTACTATTTTCAAAATAAAAAACAATTTGGATTTTCATCAGAAATTAAAAGTTTTTATAAAATTAAAGGATTTAAGGCAACATTAAATAAAGATTTATTAGATGAATTTTTAATTTTTAGGAATATCAGGAATCAAACTTTAATTAGCGAAGTAAAGATTTTACCTCCGGGTTACTGTTTAACTTTAAATAAAAAAGGTGAAATTAAATTGGAACAATTTTTTAACATCAATTTATATAAAAGAAAAAATCTAGAAAGTAAAGACTTTAAAAATTTAATTAAAGATTTAAAATTTACTTTAAAAAAAAGTGTAAAAAGGCAATTAATAAGCGATGTAAAATTAGGCTGTCAATTGTCAGGAGGAGTTGATTCTTCGATTATAACCTATCTAGCCAATAATCTTAAAAAAAATAAGAATTTTGAAAGCGTCTCGATTATTCTCAATAATCCAAACTATTCTGAAGAAAAATATATAGATAAAGTCACCAAACAATTGGAGATTGAGGCTCATAAATTTGTAATGGATGCTGATTATTATCTCAACCATTTAAAAAGAGTGACTTGGCATTTAGAAGGCCCAATTAATCATCCGAATTCTATAGGAATTTATTTATTATCACAACAAGCTAAAAAATATGTAACTGTTTTATTAAGTGGTGAGGGTGCAGACGAAGTATTTGGAGGTTATAACAGATTCCATCAAATGAAATTTCGCTATAGACTTCCTTTCTTTAAAGGACTGATAAAAAGTTTTCCTAAACCAATAGAATACCTTAAAGATTATCAAAACATTGCATTCCAAGCAATAACAGGGATTACTTTTATGTCATTTAAAATAGCCAAAAATCTTAAACCAGATTTTGATATTAAAAAAGCCATAGCACCTAGATTAGATTTATATAATAAATTAACAGGGAGTCTTTTTGATAAACAGGTTAAATATGAAATGGCGACCTATATTCCTGATTTGCTCATACGTCAGGATAAAATGTCAATGGCCCACTCTATTGAAAACAGGGTGCCTTTTTTGGACAATGAAGTTGTAGAAAGGTCTTTTAATTATCCTGAAAAACAAATGATTAAAAGGAAAAAAAATCACGAAAAGTATTTGTTAAAAGAGTTGAGTTTAGATTTTTTTGGTGCTGATTTTGCATACCGTAATAAAATGGGGTTTGGTATTCCTTTACGAGATTTTTTTAAAGACAAAAAATTCAAATTATATCTATTAAACGAACTATTGCCTAGTTTAATTAAGAGAGAATTATTTGACGCCTCACAATTGATCCGGCTTTTTAATAAAATTGATAAATTAGATTTTAAAGAAATGGATACTTTATGGATACTGATTACCATAGAAATATGGTTGCAAGAATTTATTGATATTCAATCCGTTTTGAATTAATTATTAAGTTATATAATCAGAGATTGAGATTAACTCAATAGAAAGGCAAACTTTAAATTAAAATATTGGATTGTTAACATTTTAATATAAGGAATACTAATGTGTATTTTTTAAAAAAATTAATGAGAATATAGTTCAATATAATTTTGTTTGACTTAGTAGAGTAAACTAATGTGTATAAGAGGTGATGTGAAATTATGGTTTGGTTTTTAAATACAAATACACTATATAACATAATGTTTATAATTTATGATAGCTAATTATTACCAATATTATAATTACTTAGGTGCTTTTTATCCATATTATTTTAATGATGATAGAGGGATTAAACAAATTGATAGAATTCTTTTAAATCAACTTAAAAGCTATTCAAATAAACCTGAACTAGACGAAATTGCTATTTTAGAGGTGTTAAAAAGTAGGTTTATGCTGGGTGATAGAACAATAATTAAAGGGATAAATAGAAGCCCTTGGATGGCTAGACCAAGTGAGAATAATAGTGAATGGGAATATTTTGAAATCAAAAATCATGGTAAAATACTACTTGATGAAAAATTGATTGCAGATAAATTTTTTAAATTAGTTTGTAATGAAATTAAAAAATTTATAAAAGAAAGTAAGAAAATTGGCATTTTACTAAGTGGAGGTATGGATAGTAGAATTGTTGCGGGATGCTTAGATTATTTGTTAAAAACTGATCAAATTGGTGTAAAATCGGTTACTGCATATACATGGGGTAATACACAATCAAGAGATGTTGTTTATGCAAAAGCTATTGCTAATAGATTAAATTGGAAGTGGAAGCATTATAAAGTTTCTTCTCAAGATCTTTGGGAAAATTTTAAAATTTCTGGTTATAGAGGTGCAGAATATTCAGGAATTCATTTACATGCAATTCCACAAATTAAAAAAGATTTAGATGTCGACTTAATCTTAGCCGGTAGCTATGGTGATAGTATGGGAAGGGGCGAGTATGGGAACATGAGAGTTGACAAACTAAAATCAATAAAAAAAAGTTTTTCAAATTTTAATAATTTTCTAAGGAACCAAAATTACAATAATATAAAGAATAATTGGAAGAATGATATACAACAGTACCACAAACTGTTTCCAAGAGAAAAACAATATCAACAAAATGAATTAGATTTTCAAATTCACTACATGAGAAGAATGCTAAATTCATGTTTTGAAATTTTAAATGAAAAAAAACCTACTTATCAGGTTTTTACTAATCCTGAGATATATCAATTTATATGGAGTTTAGACCCTTCTGTTCGAAAAGACAAAGTTTATAAATACTTAATGGAGAAGTTTGAAACCAAACTAGACGATGTTCCATGGGCTAGAACGGGGTTACCTTATTTAGAAAAAGGTGAATCAGACTCTTTGACAAAAAATCATCATTCTTATTCCCATTTTATCCAAAATGATCTCATTAATAAAATTGAGGAAAGAGTACTCTCAAAAAGAATGTTAAGTTTGAATATATTTAATGCTAGAGCAATCAAAACTACCATAAAATTGATTAAACTTAGACCAAATTATAATTTTGATTATTTGGAAAGATTAACATGGCTTGTTTCCCTCGATTTTTTTCTCGAACAAATCAATTATGAGCCAAATAAAGGTAAAGGTCATAGTTTAAATTTGATGGATTTATTAAACGCATACATAATTGTTCCTGCTCGATATTTATCATTAAATACTTTAAGACGTTATTTGTAAAATACAAATTATGAATTCTAATTTTTTTTGCAATAAAATACTATATCTGCAAATTCGAAATGAATTAAAAAAATAAGAATCATATGTGTGGTATAGCAGGAATTATTGCAAAAACAAACTTGTCAAATTCAAGATTTGAACAATTTATTTCATCTTCTAAATTAATGCATCATAGGGGACCTGATTTTTCTGATTATTTTAGATTTGAAAATGTAGTGATAATTCATTATCGGTTAAGTATAATTGACCTAGACTCAAGATCTAATCAACCCTTTCATTCACAAAGTAAAAATAACATCTGTGTTTTTAATGGTGAAATTTACAACTTTAATCAGCTTAAAGCTAACTATAACCTTACTACTAAAACAACTTCAGATACCGAAGTAATGATAGAAAGTTTCGAAAAGGTTGGAATAGAAGTTGTAAAACATTGGAACGGTATTTTTTCGATAGGACTTTTAGACCAATCGAAAAGAAAAATTTCATTGATAAGAGACAGATTTGGTGTAAAACCCATGTACTATTACGAAGATGATGATGTGTTTTTATTTGCCTCTGAAGCTAAAGTGATTTTTGACTGGCTACCATCGTTTAGCCTCAGTAATGAAGGCTTTTCTCAATATTTATGGTACGGAAATACCACCGCTAGCCAAACAATGGTAAGTAATGTTAAAAAACTTGACCCAGCTACTATATTAGAAATTGATCTAAATACTTTTAAAAAAGAAAGTACCAAATTTTGGAATGTTTCAGGAACAAAACCTACTACTAAAAAAATTAACACACATGTAAGTACAATTAAAACCTTACTAACCAATGCCGTAGAAAGGCAATTAATTGCAGATGTGCCTCTTGGTATTTTATTAAGTGGAGGCATAGATTCTTCTGCTATTGTAGGATTGGCCTCACAACATTCAGGAAGTAAGTTAGATACTTATTCCATTGAATATGATTATAATGTAGGAGGAAAGAGCGAGTTAGAATTAGCCGCTATGGTAGCTAAGAAATATAACACCAATCATCACGAATTAAAAGTTACCTCTAAGAACATTCCTGATTTGTTTAACAAACTGGTTTTTCAATATGATGAACCATTTTTTGACCCGGCAAGTATTCCACTATACCAATTGGCAAAAGCCACATCCCAAGATAAAAAGGTAATTTTGCAAGGAGACGGGGGAGATGAAGTATTCGCAGGGTATCGACGTTACAATATTATTGATTGGCTTAAATTTTGGCAAATTGTTACAAAAATATCTTATCCCTTACTAAGAAATAAAAATTGGCAAGAACGTATGAAGAGAATGTCATTTATTGTGAACCAAAAAGATCATGGCTTACGAATGGCATTTTTTTTAAGTTTAGATGTACCTTATAAAAGCCCATATAGCATTTTAAACAAAGAGTTTCAAAAAAAGTTAAAAATATATAACCCATTTAAACCTTATCAAATTATTAATTCAAAATATCAGAATGAAGATTTGGTTCAAAGGCTTTTATACGCCGATATTGAAATATTGTTGCCGCATACATATTTAGAAAAAGTAGATAAAGCAACAATGTTATGCAGTATAGAATCTAGAGTACCGTTTTTAGATAATGAACTGGTTGATTATGTACTCAGCCTACCAAGCTCATTAAAAGTTAGATATGGAACTAAAAAATTCTTACTTAAAAAAGCATTAAAAGGTATTGTACCTGATGAAATTTTGCATGGTAAAAAAAGAGGTTTTGATGTCCCTTTTAGAACGTGGTTAAAAAAAGATTTATTTGATTTTGCTTATACAACTTTTGAAGAAATACCTTATAATACTATTCTTGACAAAAATAACCTAATAAATTTGTTAGTTAGACATAAAAAAGGTTTAGGAGATTATGGTGCATTACTTTGGAAAATGCTTGTTCTTTCTGTATGGTTAAATATGTATAAAAATAAAATTAATAATTGATTTACACCTTTGGTTATTTTACCTATGAAAAAAGTATGTTTCTTTTTAACTTCCTTAGATTCAGGCGGTACAGAAAAATACTTACTGAGATTTTTAGAATATTCTCAAAACAATATTAATGCAACAATAATATGTAAAAGTGGTAAGTTAGGAAGCTTAGAACAGGATTTTAAAAAAGTAAAAGCAAATATAATCCCTTTAAAAACAGGTTATTTCAAACTGTTTTCTTGGATTAAAATATATAAAATATTAAAAAAAAGCCCGTTTAACTCTGTAGTTGATTTAACCGGTAATTTTGGAGGGATTCCAATGATGGTTTCTCTTTTTGCCGGTATTAAAAAGAGAATTACCTTTTATAGGTATTCATCAAATCAATTTAAAGAAACTCAAATTAAATTGTTGTATAATAGGTTTGTTAAGTTTTTAGTTTTCAAATTTGCTACGAGCATTTTAAGTAATTCTAAAACTGCATTTATTTTTTTTTTTCCAATTGTTTTTGAAAAAGACAAGAGGTTTAAAGTAATTTTTAATGGAGTGAATTTTAATGATTTTATAATAAAAGAAAGTAAAAAAGATATAAGAAATTCTCTAGGTATTAATAGAGATGTATTTTTGATAGGGCATATTGGTAGAAATGATATATCAAAAAACCATAAAACTATTTTTAAGGTTGCAAGAGAATTAATTAAAAAAGACATTAATATAGAATTTTTATTTTGTGGGAAAGGGACTGATGATAGAGAGTTCAAAAAGCAGATTACCGATATTGAGATTCTTAAAAATGCCCACGTTTTGGGTGAGAGATTTGACGTTCCTAGAATTTTAAAAGCTTTGGATATTTTTTATTTTCCTTCAATAACTGAAGGCCAACCAAATGCGTTAATTGAAGCAATGCTTTGTAATTTACCTATAATAACTTCTACTATTGAGCCTATAAAAGAAATAATACCTATTGAAGGTCATAATTTGCTAATAGATCCTTACGAAGTTTCTAAAGCGGTTAAGTCTATTCTTGCTATTAGAAATAATGCTACAATAGAGAGGAAATATAAATATAAGAATTGGGCAATAAAAAATTTTAATTTCGAAACAAATTTTAGAATTTTTGAAAATGAAATATAGAACTCGTTTAAACTTTTTGGATTGAAGCGAAAATTAGGAGTTTTTTACCCTATTGAAGGCTTTTTTGAGTTGCATAGCAGGGCTATGGAAGGAAAAAAAGACAAAAGTAGGGTGCAAAAGGACAATTTTTTAGCTAATTGAAAAAGTTTAAACGAGTTCATAGTTAATTTGAAATTTAAAAAAATAAAATGAAGATTTTAGGCAGAAGTATTTTACTTAAAGAAATCCCGAGCAAAATAATAGATTTTTTAAAAATGATGTATTGGGCATTTGTGAAGTTTCGAAATCCAATGGTTTTAATTAATTCATATTTGTCTCAAACAATCCCTAAGGAAGGAAAATTTATTTTGAGAAATGGAACAAATTTATTTCTATCTAAAAATAATCATGACAGCATTACTGTAATGGTAATTTTTTGTAGGAAAGAATATGGTCTGATAAAATCAGGGAGTATAGTTGTAGATATTGGCGCAAATATTGGTATGTTTTCTTTGTACGCCGCTAATAGCGGAGCAAAAAAGGTATTTGCATACGAGCCAAATATTGAGGCTTTTAAAATTCTCTGTAAAAATATAAAGGAAAATAAAATGCAAGATATTATTATTCCTTTTAACCTTGGTGTTTCTGATATAGATAATAAAATAGTATATATTCCTAAAGAATCTTCCCCCTACAATAAAGCTTCACATTCTCCAAATTCGAATCAATATGTTGAAGTGAAAACGATAAGTCTCAATACCATTGCCAACAATGTTGTTGAGGATAAGATAAATTTTTGTAAAATTGATTGTGAAGGAGCGGAATATGAAATTTTATATGCAGCAGCAAAAGATACTTTTGCTAATATTGAGCTTATTAGAATGGAGAATCATAAAGAATCTGAAAAAAAGAATTTAATCAAACATTTGGATCAACATGGGTTTAAATTAGTATATGAACATAATTTAATTTTGTGGTTTAAAAAATAGTAGTTTCTTACTAGTTTCGAAAATTTCACTAAAATATTTTTATGAAAAACATTAAATTAATTTAAAATTTATGAAAGTACTATTTGTTCAAGACACATATTTTTATAAAGGTAATAATAATCAATATTATAGTGAACATATTGATAATTGTATTTTAAATCGATATTTACATTTAGGAGATAAAGTTACGTTCTTGGGGAGGGAAGAAAACCAAAAAAAACATCAAGATTTAAAAAAAAGATTCTCTCCTTTAGATAAATCAAAATGTTCAGTTGTTGGTGTTCCTAATTTTAAGACATTAAAAGGTTATTTTAAATATAAAAAAAAGGTACAGGAAAAAGTCGAAAATACTGTTAAAGAACACGATATAATTATGCCAAGAATACCTAGTGCATTAGGAGCTCTTGCCGTTAAATATGCAATTAAACATAATAAAGCACTAATTGGTGAGATTGTTGGATGTACTTGGGATGGTTATTGGAATTATAACCTGAAGGGCAAACTTGTAGCAAGTTATTATTATTTTAAACAAAGAAAAATTGTAAAAAAATTACCATATGCAGTTTATGTGACTCAACATTTTTTACAAAAACGATACCCAACAAGAGGTAAACATATAAACGCATCGAATGTAGTAATACAAAATGTTGATCATTCTATTTTGGAAAAGAGATTACATAAAATATTAAATAAAAAGGAAGACGAAGTAGTTGTTTTTGCAACAATAGCAGGTTTAGATGTCCCTTTTAAAGGGCAAAAATATGTTTTGCAAGCCATGGCAAAATCTAAAATCAAAAATTCTGTTTACAAAGTTGTAGGTAATGGATCTGGTAACCTTCTAAAAGAAAATGCCAAAAGTTTAAATTTAGTAAATAAATTTGAAGTTATTGGCGCAATAAAGCATAATGAAATATTTGATTTTTTAGATGATATTGACTTATACATTCAACCGAGTAAACAGGAAGGATTGCCTAGAGCTTTGATAGAAGCAATGAGTAGAGGGTTACCTTCTATTGGTTCAAGAACAGGAGGGATACCTGAACTTCTTGATAGAGAATTTATTTTCAATAAAGGAGATTCAAGAGAATTGGCAAAGATTATAGATAAATATGATAAGGATAAAATGTTTAGGGAAGCAAAAAGAAACTTTAATAAGGCTCAAGAATATTCTATAGCTAATCTAAATAATAAAAGATATAGGTTTTATTATGAATTTTTACGCGCAAATGATTTACCGATACCAGATAAATTAAATAAAGTAATTCATCAATAGAATGACAAAGAAAGTATTGTATGTTGCATCAACTGAAATTCATTTAAGAAGTTTTCATATACCCTATCTAAAATGGTTTAAAGAAAAGGGGTTTGAAGTTCATGTTGCTTATAAAGGTAATACTATTATACCTTATAGTGATAAAGTCTTGAATATACCTTTTGAAAGATCACCATTCAATACCAAAAATATTATAGCTTATAAGAAATTAAAAAATATTATTTCTATAAATAATTATAGCCTAATACATTGTCATACCCCAACAGCTAGTGTAATCACCAGATTAGCTGCGAAAAATTCAAGAAAAAAAGGCACTAAGGTATTATACACCTCTCATGGTTTTCATTTTTATAAAGGCGCTCCAATAAAGAATTGGTTATACTTTTTTCCAATAGAATGGGGGCTTTCTTTTTTTACTGATGCAATAATTACAGTAAATAATGAAGATTTTAATGTTTTAAGTCTTAAAAAATTTCCTGTTAAAGCTAAATATAAAATTAACAGTATTGGTATAAATACTGATAGAATCAAAGTAGATAATAATCAAAATAATCAATCTATAAGGAATGAAATGGGTTATTCTAACAAGGATATAATAATACTATATATAGCTGAATTTAATCCAGGAAAAAGGCATGAATTTGTTTTGGAATCATTACCAAATTTAATAAAACAATCTTCAGAAATTAAAATTTTATTTGCAGGTGGAGGGATACTTTTAGAAAAATTAAAAAAAAAAGCTACCGAATTAAATGTGAATAAGTATGTTAATTTTCTAGGATTTAGAAGGGATATCGGCAAATTGATAAAAATAACTGATATTGGAATTTCTACTAGTAATAGAGAAGGTTTCGGCTTAGGTGTAGCTGAGATACTTTCTTATAATATACCTGTAGTAGTATCTGATATAAGAGGTCATAATGAAATTGTAAAAAATGGTATAAATGGGTATTTGTTCGATGTTAATAGCCATAAAAAATTCATCGATAGCATTGTTAAACTAGTTAGAAATGAGGCATTGCGTAAAAAAATGGGTGAAAGAGGAAGAGACTCGGTAAAAAAATTTAGAATTGAAAAAACTATAGATCAAATGAAAGTGATTTATGCGAATTTTATATAAATACAAATGTTAAAAATATAGTTTTGAATGTCTTACTTCGAATTTATCCAACAAATAAGATTAATTTGAATCTAAAACATAGAAACTTACAGAGTAAAAATAATTAAAACAATATATTGCACAAATCAAAACACCAATTTTAATGAATATAAAATCAATTGTTAAAAAAGCAGTTACTAAAATAGATAAAACACTCCCTAGAGCTATGTTTTATTCATTTATTATGAGTTCCAATGAGAAAAAGCTATTTGATAAAAGAATAAAGAATTCTCATGTGTATTTAGAATTTGGAATGGGAGGAAGTACTTTTAGGGTTCTTCAAAAATCTTCTGCAAGAGTATATGCTCTTGATTCAAGTTCAGAGTGGATTTCCTTGATGCGGGAGTATAGACAAATAAGAAAGATGGAAAAAAAAGAAAGATTATCCTTATTTCATGTTGATATAGGGCCTCTTAAAGGTTGGGGTAGACCAACTGATAATAGTCATAAAGAAAAATTTCCGAATTACTCTTCAGATATCTTTAATTTAATTAAAAAAGACTGCATAGATACCGTGCTAATTGATGGGCGTTTTAGAGTTGCATGCGCTTTGAAAACAATAATAGAGTGTTATCAAAACAAGAATCTTCAAATTATAATTCATGACTTTTGGAATAGAGAAGAATACCACATATTACTAATATATTTAGATTCAATAGAACAAGCTGATTCATTAGGAGTATTTAAAATAAAAGATAATATTGATCTAGACATAGTAGTAGAGAAGTATGAATTATATAAATATAACGTTGAATAAAAGTAAACTCAATTATTAATTTATAAAGAGCTCTTGTTATTTTATTTAATAGAGGAAAAACTAAGTTTTAATGTATCAAAATTATTTAAAAAGAATAATTGATTTTATAACTAGTTTATTATTATTAATAGTTGTATTTCCAATACTATTAATACTGAGTTTATTATTATTTTTTCAAAACAAAGGTACCCCTTTTTTCTTTCAGGACAGGCCCGGTAAAAATGAAAAAAAGATTAAGATTATTAAATTCAAATCAATGACCGATGAGAAAGATAAAGTGGGCAATTTATTGCCTGATAAAGACAGGTTAACACCTTTAGGCAAGTTTATAAGAAAAACATCACTAGATGAATTACCACAATTGCTCAATGTATTAAAAGGCGATATGAGCTTAGTAGGCCCTAGACCTTTACTATTTAAATACTTGCCATTATATTCCAAAGAACAAAAAAGAAGACATGAAGTAACACCCGGTATTACAGGTTGGGCACAAGTTAATGGTAGGAATAATATATCTTGGAAAAAAAAATTTGAACTAGATGTCTATTATGTCAATAACATTTCATTTTCATTAGATATGAAAATTTTATGGCTCACTTTTGCTAAAGTAGTAAAAAGAGAAGGTGTAAATCAAAGTATAGATAGGCCCATGCAACCTTTTACAGGAGATAACTAAAAAGATGATAAAAAGAGTTTTATATTTAGTCTATTATTTTAAGAAATTAGATAAACCTAAACTAAAAAAGTTTATGGATTATGTAATAAAAAAGAAGAATATCTCAAAATTAAGTCTATGGAAAAAAATAATAACTAACGCTCTAAAATATAATATTTCTATTTTAGAATACTTTCAATTTAAGTTTTATAATATTTCAAATGATGAAAAAGAAACCTATGCTGGTACAGGTTATATGTATGAATATCAACTAAAAATGAACCCTAAAAAGCATAGAGAAATCTTAGAAAATAAATTGCTGTTTTTAAAAGAATACGCACCTTATATTAAGCATAATTTCCTATCATTAAACAATATCAATAATAATCAAGAAAAATTAACCAAAATCTTAAAAAACCCTTCAGGTAAAATAGTACTTAAGAGTGCTACAGGCCAATGCGGAATAGGTGTTGAAGTAAGAAAAAGTAATGAATTTACAGCAAAAACCCTTATTAAAAGATTACGAGATACCGGTAATGATTTTGTTGAAGATTATGTACAACAGCACCAAAAACTAGAAACACTCTCCCCATCAGGTTTAAACACCATACGGGTTATTACTCAATTGACTAAAGGAAACAATGTAGAATTTCTTGGAGCACGATTGAGAATTACCATCAATTCATCTATTGATAACTTAGCTGCAGGCAATATTGCAGCTCCAGTCAATTTAGAAACAGGTATAGTAGAAGGTGCAGGTGTATATAGTGATATCACTAAAAATGATGAAAATGTACACCCGGTAACGAAAGTAAAAATTGTAGGTTTTCAAATCCCTTTTTGGCAAGAAACTATGCAAATGGTAAAAGCTGCTGCTCTGCATAAAGATAAAAACAAATCAATAGGTTGGGATATTGCAATTACTAATAATGGACCCGGACTTATAGAAGGAAACCACGATTGGTGTAAATTACTATGGCAGTTACCTGTTAAAAAAGGCTTAAAGCCAATATTAGAAAAGTATAAAAAAGAGTTTAATCAATGAAAATATTAATAACCGGAGTAGGAGGCCCAACCCCTAGAAGTTTCGCTATTTCCTTAAAAAAATATAGCCAATATGCTAATTTTGAATTTATTGCTACAGATATAAACCCGCTAGCAATAGGTTTATACCAACAAGAACTATTCAGGAAATCATATATAGTTCCACCTGCATCCCATTCCAATTATTGGGATGAAATAGAAAAAATAGTTCGAGAAAATAATATAGAATTTGCAGTAATACAACCAGAGTTAGAAGTACTAGAATGGAGTAAAAAACAAGAAGAAGGTAAATTACCTTGTAAAGTGTTGCTACCCGATTTTGAATTAGCAAAACTTCTTGTCGATAAAGCAAAAATGACTTCATTGCTATCAAAATTAGATGTGGTACCTAAATCATTTAAATTCGATAGAAACGAAAAAAAATTAGAAAAAATTGCAGATTATTTAGGCTATCCATACTGGGTACGGAGTACTAGTGGCTCCAGTGGTTTAGGGTCTCTAAAAATTGAAAACCAAAAATCATTAGAAAATTGGATACAAATAAATCCCAATGTACATAATTTTTTAGCCAGTAAGTTCCTAACAGGTAGAAACCTTGCCTGCAAAATGTTATATTATGAAGGCAGGTTAATAAGATCTGCAATTGGAGAACGAGTTCATTATATTATGGCTAAAGTAGCACCTTCAGGTATTACAGGTAATACTTCTTTTGGAAGATTGTTAAATGAACCCTCCGTTTTTGAAGTAGCTAAAAAGGCAATGGATTCTTTATTTGAACATACCAACGCCAAGAAACACGGCTTTTTTACAGCAGATTTTAAAGAAGATGAAAATGGCACGCCATACATAACAGAAATAAATGTGCGCCATGTTGCTTTTACCCAATGTTTTGCAGCAGCCGGTGCAAATTTCGCAGAAGACACTATGAGGTTATTAGATAATGATTCTAATTTTGACAAAGAATTTAAACTATATAAATTTAAAAAAGATTTAATCTTTTTAAGAGATGTTGATACCTTGCCAATAATAATGAAAGAAACAAATTTATTATAAAGTAAAGTTTTGCCGCTTTTTTCTTAAAATGCTTTTCAACTCGATAGACTTTGCCATTTTCTTACCAATAGTATTTATACTCTATTGGTTTGTAACGCAAAAGAAATTAAAACTACAGAACCTTTTATTACTAGTTGCTAGTTATATATTTTATGGTTGGTGGGATTGGCGGTTTCTATCACTTATCATCTTTAGCTCTTTTGTAGACTATTTTATAGGTGTAGCTCTCTCAAAGACAAAAATTTCTAAAAAACGTAAATTATTACTGCTAGCGAGTATACTTGTAAATCTTGGCTTTCTAGGCTTTTTTAAATATTACAATTTCTTTCTAGAAAATTTTGTCGAAGCCTTTCATTTTTTTGGAAACCCGATTAATCCACAAGGATTATCTGTAATTCTACCCGTGGGTATCAGTTTCTATACCTTTCAAACACTAAGTTATTCAATAGATGTATACCGACAAAAGTTAAAACCTACAAAAGATATTGTAGCCTTTTTTGCCTTTGTAAGTTTTTTTCCACAGTTAGTAGCAGGCCCAATAGAAAGAGCAACCAACTTATTACCTCAGTTTTATAAAAAAAGAACATTTGACTATACCAGCGCAGTAGATGGCATGCGTCAGATATTATGGGGAATTTTTAAAAAAGTAGTAATAGCAGATAATGCTGCAACCTATGCTAACCAAATATTCAATAACTACGAAGACTATAATGGAAGTACCTTATTCTTAGGAGCCCTCTTTTTTACTTTTCAAATATATGGAGATTTCTCAGGCTACTCAGATATAGCCATAGGTACTGCAAGACTTTTTGGATTTGATTTAAAGCAGAACTTTGCCTTCCCTTATTTTTCGAGAGACATCGCAGAGTTTTGGCGTAGATGGCACATATCATTATCTACTTGGTTTCGCGATTATCTATATATTCCATTAGGAGGCAGTAGAGGCAGTATGTTGATGAAAATTAGAAATATCTTTATTATATTTTTAGTAAGCGGCTTTTGGCATGGTGCCAATTGGACATTTGTCGTTTGGGGAGCGGTAAATGCACTTTACTTTTTGCCACTTATGCTTTTAAATAAAAATAGAGTGCACGTAACAGATATAGTAGCCCAAAACAGTGTTTTCCCTACAATAACAGAATTCTTTCAAGTTATTATTACTTTTTTTATAACCGTAATTGCATGGATATTTTTTAGAGCTAAAAGTTTGACAATAGCAATACACTATTTGTCTAAATTATTTTCTAAATCACTATTTTCTATTCCAAAATTTGAATTCATGACTCAAGCATTGATTACTATCATTCTAATCATATTTTTTATGATGATAGAATGGTTGGGAAGAGAGAAGCAATATGCCATAGAAGTATTAGACAATAGCTTTCCAAAACTGGCACGTTGGACATTTTATTCTTTTATTATCTTTTTAATAGGAATGTATTCACAAACCGAAGAAACACCTTTTATTTATTTTCAATTTTGATGAATAAATTTATATATTCAATATTGAAATTTTTTGTATTTACAGCCATTATTTACTTGCTGCTGCTGATTATTTGGACAAATATTTTCCCTACTGCATTTACTAAAAATATAAACTATAGAATAGGATCTTTCGGGTTTACCTATACAAGGTTAAAAGAAGCAAAGGAAACTAAAAATATAGATATTCTTTTTTTAGGTTCATCACATACCTATAGAGGGTTTGATACTAGAATTTTTAAAGAAGCAGGTTTCAAAACATTTAATTTGGGGTCAAGTGCCCAAACCCCCATTCAAACAGAGCTTTTACTTGCTAAATTTTTAGACTCATTAAAGCCAAAAATTATAATTCTTGAAGTGAGCCCAATGATTTTTTCTTTAGACGGAATAGAATCATTACTTGATATAATTTCAAATATAGATAATGATTATAAAACCATTAGATTTGCTATACAGCAAAACCATCTAAAAGTATACAACACCTTACTGTATTCACTATATCGAGAGTTAATATTCAATGAAAAATATAAGTATATAGAAAAAAAAACGAAAGGTGTTGATACTTATATCAATGGAGGTTTTGTTCAAAAAAAGATGAAATTTTACAAATTTTTAGATTTGGAAAAGCAACAATGGACATTTAACCCTAAGCAACTGGAAGCTTTTAAAAAAATAATAACTATTATAGCCAAGAAGAAAATTAAAGTATTATTGGTGCAGCCACCTATTACCAAATCATTGTACAACTCTTATGAGAATACTGAGAGCTTTGATAATGAAATGAAAAAATATGGTACCTATTACAATTATAACAAAATACTTCAATTAAATGACTCGCTCCATTTTTATGATGCAGATCATTTAAACCAAAATGGTGTTAGAGTATTTAATAATGCCATATTAAAAATGTTAGAAAATAAGAAGTAAATAGATAATGTCTCGTTGAGAGGTTTATCCAAATAAAACAAACATCTCTTTAAACAAAATGGTTGTGATTAAAATAGTTAATCTAAATTCAAATGTATGAAACTAGACATCATAGCAGGAGCAAGGCCCAATTTTATGAAAATTGCACCCATCATAGAAGCTCTATCAAAAGTATCAAATAAGATACAATACAGGCTCATTCATACCGGACAACATTATGACAAAAAAATGTCGGGTAATT